>Ga0272441_10005592_pt1 | contig 21702 bp, 13 predicted proteins | sample SSMProp6N_FD_193582 | JGI IMG/M metagenome (GOLD analysis project Ga0272441, IMG submission 193582) | Marine sediment archaeal communities from Little Sippewissett salt marsh, Falmouth, MA, United States - SSM-Prop-6N | ecosystem: Environmental > Aquatic > Marine > Wetlands > Sediment ... | reverse complement strand
GCGGTGATTGGTGCCACCGACATTGCGATGAGAGAACATGTCCCCCCGGACATCCTCGCCTTCACGGTCAATAAGCCGATGTACCGGCAGCTGTGCCAATTGGGCGACGACAGCTTTCTCTATAAGAGTTTCTGGAAGAGGCTCAGATCGGTCCGGTCGGTCTGATAGGGGTCAAATCTTTATTCTTGACACTGTTTTCCATCCGCATGCGCCGTATTGCCGATGGCGGTATCGATAGCTGTCCTTGTAACAATAGGGGGTGCTGCAAAGAGAACAAGGATGCAGCATCGCCCTCCCTTCCGTGCCGGTTCAAGCCTGTGGGGGGGAAAAAGAGGCGGATTTAGCTATTCCACAGCAAGGGCCGATTTTTCTGAAGAGCATACCGTTCGGCACACGCTGTATCAGTATCTCCTGTTTTAGATATCGTAAACAAAGGAACCCCGTTCGCCGGAGATGGTGCCGGTATCGAGATACTTGCGGGTTACATCGGCACGCTTCCGGGCGTGCGTCATCGGGTAGCGACCGTGGGTTTCGCGGATCTTGAGATAGGCGTCGATGAGCTTTCCTTCTTCTTCGGTGCCCCAGCCGATGGGGTCGGAAAGCCCGGTCTGGTCCATCGCTTTTTCCAGAGAGGGTTTGACGTAACCCGGGCGATTGACATGATTGTCTAGAATCAGGCCCACCCCGTACTCCGAGGTTATCAGATCGGCAATGAGATGACCCTTCACCCGGTACGCATTGGATCGATAGAAATTCGCCAGCCGCGACAGGGCGTGTTCAATCTCGATGGACTGGACGATGGGGTCTTGGCCGGAAAGCCAGAAGTAGTAAGCATATTCATGGGTGCGCAACCATTCTTTGTCGGCGGGAGTTGCAATTTTCTTTCCGTCGATTGTAAAATAACCGGCCACTCGACCGGTATTCACGATATCCAACCCATATTGACCGTAGCAGTTCCAAAAGACGGCTTCATCGGCATCTTTTATTTTTTTGACTAGTGCCGGCAATTCCCCTGGATCGCCCCCGGTGCCTGCCGTCCATTGAAACATCCCGAAAGTGATAAAGGCGTTATCCCAGGTGTTGACGGCATCCAGGTTTCCCTCGTTTTCCGAGACCGCCACCATGATATTGATGGCAGAATCGGTTAAACCGAGATCCTTCAGTGACGCCCTGCTTGCGTTGATAAAATCGAGGGGTTGATGGTTCCCGATGACATAAACACCTTTCTTGAATTTAGTAAAACGGACCGAATCCCGCCCCGCCAGCGACACATAGACCCGCGCCTTCCCCCCTTCAACCGATTCACGGATGATAACATCGCCGGATTTTCTTTCAATCGGCACTGCGTCTTTGGCCCACTTCGCCCCGAAATAACCTTTGAGCCGGTCGATTATTTCCCGGGCAAGCTCAATATCGCATCTTCTGCCGTCGCTTTGAATACCCGCTCGTCCGGCAAAGACCTTAAGCGCCTTGGTTGTACCGCCGCCATACTTGCCGTCTGCCCCGTACTTTGCCCAGTTGAGTTCTTCACCGTAGCCAAGTTCGTTTAAAAGTGTTTGCAGGGACACAACGGCCGTGGCATGGGGCGATCCCCGGTAAAAGAGCTGTTCGACCTTGTTGTCTGTAACTGCGTTGTGAAGGTGCCGCAGATCATCCAGGATGTCATAGCGGGCGATGAGCTTTTCAGCGATGGTCTCGGTGACCGTCTCTCCATCGCCGGTCACGCCATTTCGCTCGGAAAAGGCCCTGACCGCTTTTGTGGTGCTGCCCCCGTAATCGCCGTCGGCACCGTACGTTTGCCACTTGAGTTCATCTTCGAACCCAAGTTCATACAGGATGCTCTGCAGGGCTCGAACCGCCTCTTTTTCATTGGACCGGCGCCGCAAGACGGGCGCAACGGTCTTATCTTCAATGAGCTTATATATTGTTTCTCTATATGACATTGCAGAGACTCCTTTTGTCCATTTGTCAAGCCTGACCCCTGACCCTACTAATGCTTAATGATAAACATTACATAAGCATTCTTGGGTCTGGTTTCTCGACCTCCGTAATTCTCAATCCTAATACTTTTTTCATTATGATCGTCCTGTGCACCTTGTATATGTCTTTTCCGACGAGCAGATGGAGGACCCCCATATGCATTATTGATGTATCTAACTCCGGTGAAATTAAATCTATGCGTATGTGTTTTAATCTCATCTCCTTGATATGAACCTACGCTATCTTTGGTAGCACCACCATCGTATTTGTTTCTTCGAAGATTGATATCTGGATCCACCTTAGCACCATGATCTTGTCCTCTCAAAAACTGCCCTCTTAGATCCGGAAGATTGAAGGTATTTGGCTTTTTACCTTTTCCCCACAATGTTCCGATTGCCCCAAAAAGATCAGCGTACTCTTTCCAAGAAACCTCTTTTCCATTGCATTCCAGCCATCCTATCGGAACTTCCTTACCGCCATACGGAAGAATTGTCCCAACCGGCATCACAAAACCGGTCTTGTCTTTAATTCGTCCTGTTTGCACCTCCAATGCAGCGGTAGGATTCGTTGTGCCGATTCCGACATTGCCATTAACAGTGAGATTGTTTTTAAATGTGGTTGCACCATCAACGGTCAGGGTATCGCCCAGGTTGGTGGTTCCATTTACTTCCAATTCCTGTACTTTTACCGTACCCTTATCGTCAATGAATAAGGCATCAACGACCCCCTCACCGTGGAGCATGCCGCCGGACAGCACGATAACGGCTGCCAGCAGGATAAGGCCAAGGGTCAGGCCTCTTGAAAATCCACGACGATAGGCTGATTTGAGAGAGCCTCTGGCTTGGGAGGCGCTGTTTTCTTTTATAGATAGTATGCTCTTCATATTCGGCTCCTTTCTTTTTTGACCAAAGAAATGTCAAGCAACTAATTGTAGAGGCTGAGCCTATGATCAAACCTGACTGCGGCTCCATTTCTGAAATCCTTTGGGGTCAAGAAAATAAATCGCAATGCCACATAGAACTTTTTCTCTGACCATACGGTTTGCGGTCTTGAGTGGAATCTATAATGTCATTAATTCATGAGCGTGTTAGGATTTCCACTCTCCTTTCTGTAAGGTCAAATGCCTGCATATCGATACACCATGTTCGCAGTGAATGTTAGGAAGCTGGCGAGAGAGGGGATGCCTGTGGCATGTGGGGATCATTCCCTTACTTTCCTGCGTTTCACGAAGTTCGAAAGGATAAATGACCCCGGCTCGCAGGCACCCCCACTTGCAGCATCCATTTCAGCCCCATGCTGCCGAGCTTTCGCCTTTTTCTCTTAACTCCGAGGCGCTGCGCAATACCGGCTCAGACAAAGGATTCAAGTGATAATTTCTTTGCCTTCATAGGGGAGCCTTTTGCCCCACGTTTCTCAATATGGCGACGTTTCTGAAATGGTCTTCAAGGTCGGTAAAAATCTTCCCCTGCCACTTCGCTTCGTTCCTCTCAAAGTCATCGAAAACCCTTATGATTTCATCTGTTTCTAATTGCCTGTACTTGGCCGCTTCCGGCCCTCCCAGCCCCCCTTGATGAGGACCCAGTTTTTCATACTTTTTTCGAAGCTCGTTTTTTTGTTCATCGGATAGTGTCGGCATTTGTTTTTCCTCCTTCCGATTTTGATATTGATTTTACGCACCTTTCCACAGAGTCAAACGAACAACAGTCATTATTTTCCCGTGGATTCTGTGTCACCTCCTTCCTCTTGCTGTCAGTATTAAACCATCTTTCTGAAACAGATCCTCAAATTGCACCATTTGTGCTCTGGTTGCTGCAATTTCTCCCCGTAACCGCGCAAGCTCCTTTTGCTGCGCCATGATAATCTTATGCAGTTCCTGCACCGCAGCAACGGTTTCGGCTAAAATTCTGCTTTCATTTAGGACGTGAAAATTCTTGAGGACTTTCCCATTGTTCAGTTTTTTATCGCCGATCACTGAAGCGGCACCCGGTATCACTTCCTTCACCTGCTGGGCAAGAAAACCGCGTTCTTTTCTGTTCGGACTGTCATCGTATTCAGGGATAAAACCGTAATCGTATACTTTCAGGCTGTCCAGCGTTTTCAATGCACTGGCTGTCTTGACCTGTAGGGGATTCCTCTTCACACGAACATCGCTGTAGGTACCCCAACCTATGGCGGCTCCCCATCCCTCAATGAATAATCCATATCTCTGTGAGCTAATTTTATTCCCCCTTTTGGGAGGGTAAGCACTTTTGGATGGTCCCTTGATATGCAGTGGCACTTTGGGGTGGTCGGTCCCAATACCAACATTTCCGCCATTCATGATAACATTTCCATTTTTAGTAACAGTTAACCAATGGGTTTTGTTCCCCGGGTCTGTAACATTAAACGGTATATGATCCTTTTTAGGCTGAATAACAAGATGCTGTGTCTGGATTGGTGCCCGATTGATTCCAACAGGTCCATTTAGCTTCGTATCCCCATTTACATCAAGTTTGAACTTGGCATCGTTTGACCCAATTCCGACATTGCCATTAACCGTGAGATTGTTTTTTAATGCGGTCGCACCACCAACGGTCAGGTTATCGCCCAGGTGGGTGGCTCCCTTAACTTCCAGTTTGCCCTTCTGATCGTTCGTCCCGATATCGACATTGCCATTAACAGTAAGATTGTTTTTGAATTTTGCCAAACCCTCAATGGTCACAGCATCGACCAAGTTGGTCTTTCCCGCTACTTCCAATTCTTGTACTTTCACCGTCCCCCTAACATCTAGCCTTGAGCCCGGTTGAGGTTGGTTCGTACCAATCCCGACGTTCCCCTCCTTGTCAATGAATAAGGCATCAACGACCCCCTCACCGTAGAGCAAACCGCCGGACAGCACGATAAAAGCTGCCAGCAGAATAAGGCCGAGGGCCAGACCTCTTGTAAACCCATGACGATATGCTGATTTCAGAGATCCTATGGTCCCAAAGGTTGCTTTTTCCTTTACAGATAGTACGTTTTTCATTGTCTGCTCCTTTCGTCAGAATAATCATCGTATGAATCGTTGAGCCTGTCCCGGACTTATATTCCCAAGGACCATGCAAATTGTCTGCTTTGAAAATCAGCACAATTCATTATTCGCCGTAGCCGGAATAACACAGCGATCCGGCAACGTGGTGCGAGGGTTGGCTACGGCGAGTTTCCGCTCAAGACACCCCTCTGCTCGTAAGAGCTAAATAGGGATCTAGCTTTTCGGGGCAGAGTGAAACTTCATTCCAGGGCTTGCGGAAGTTCCTTTCCAAATCTCTTTACCGTGTCCATATCCAACATAATAGCGATTTCATTGTAAAAGGCATCGAATATGGTCTTTTCGACCGACATCCCCTCCTCGTTGGCTACATCCACCACCTCATCATATCGTTTTTTCCAGGCCACCAAGGTTGGACCTCTAAGATTTACAGGCTTCTTTGCATTAGGGCCTAAATATTGTTTTCTTATCTGATATGCTGTTTTCCCTTTTGCGTCGCTCTGTTTGAAGGCTCTTACCGAATGAAGAAATAATATATTCTCTTCTGAATGTTCTGCCTTACAAAAACTTCTGAACGCTTCAAGCAGATCGCCGTTATCAAGTATTTTCTCAACTGTAATTTGATCTATTCCACCGAGACCTGCTACGTATGCCTGCACCCTTCCTTTAATTTCTTGTCGAACTTTAAATGGCATTTTGAACCTCCTTCTTAGGCTTTTTTAAGATAACATCAACCACCATTTGAAACGGTGGTTCTGCCCGATCTTCATTGCCGGCTTCGAATGATATGCTTTGCCTTGATGATCCAGTTGACATAGATGTTTTTCGGACGGGTTTCTATGCCGATATTTTCTCCGATTTTTGCAGTATAGCGAGAGTTTATACTGCCCGGTTTGGAGCCACCCTTTCCTGCCTTCGAAAACCCCCACTCTACGTCTCCTTCTTTGCAACCATCTGAGTACACCATATGCCGATGACTTCCTACCTTATCTGCCTGCAGTGTACCAACCTTATTACCTTTATTTCCGCCTACTTGAGAATGTTTTCGATCGGTGGCATCCGGATCGTTGTGGGTACCGTGACTGACTCCCCTGAGAAATCGTCCTCGCATATCGGGAAGATAGAAATTATTTCCATCGCTACCGAAGGCATCTTTAATGACTGCATAGAGATCTTTGTAATCACCGTTTTTATCTATCCGCGAGCCATCACAGAAGAGCCAGCCCTGAGCCTTCAATCTCCCTTTAATATCCGGGTTTGTTACGTCACCACCGTAAGCCATTATCGTTCCAATGGGGATCATGTCTGCAATCATGGCTCTTATGACTTCTTCCAGTGAAAGAGGCGGGTTGCCTTCTATTCCTTCAAACGTAAGGGCCGATCCGTCGCCCTCAAGCTTTTTTGCCTTTAAAGTTCCGCTTACATCTATATTTTCATTAACATTCAAGTTTTTCCCAATAGCGACATTGCCGCTTTCATCAATGAACAGAGCATCATCGCTTTCAGCGAAGATTGGACCCGCTGATAGGAAAACAACCAAGAAGGAGCACATTATAAAAAAAATATTTCTGTATTTAATCCTCCTGTATTTGTTCATAAAGGAAGTCTGATTCTGAACGGTTGTTCCAACCGTATTCTGCTGTGTCATTTGCATGATCGGTTCCTCCGTCAAACCTATAAAAATCCTTAATTTGAATCCTTGGGAAGGTCTACTCTGGCCCCCTGCGGTTATGTTCCATATTAGTGGGCATGATCTGACCACCGAAGACTCATCTCCGCATCATTGGACCTGGACCGCGAGCTCTGCCCCCGACTGAACCCGGAAGCCGTTGCCGAATCCTACACCCTGCTTGCCACGGATCAACACTTTCATGCCAGCAGACAACGTCGTGTTCTCGGAGACTCGAACGGCGTTTCCGACATAGGCGTAGCCATTCTTGAGCTGAGCGTTGCCGATGTTCAACGTCGTGCCTGCGACCCTTCGCTGCAGCGCGTAGAGGATGGTTCCGTCTCTCGTGATCACGCTGCCGTCGGCAGCGAATCTCAGCGTCAGTTTCTTCTCGAGGCCACTAAGCGACTGCTCCATGATCAGCTTACAATCCGGCCCGTAGATGTAGAACTTGCCGCTGTCCCCGGTGATGCCGTTCCAGAAGTAGGCGTTCGACGCGCCGTCCAGCACGATGTTCGAGGTCGCGGCGAGCTTATCCTTATCCGATTGGCACCAATCCCCGTTCTCCTTCTCGCCCTTCATGCCGTTGCAGAGGTTCATCCGGGTGAAGCGGCCACCTGCGATCGCCACAACCCGGGATTTGCACGGCTCTTCAGCCTGGTCGATGGTTGGTTGGCTCACTGCGAGGTCTTGCTTCCAGTACCATTCGTCGCCCGAGAACGCCCGGACGATGCCGTTCGAGCTACCGGCGGCGAGGATGGCATATTCGTGCTCCGGCCCCGCCGAGACGACGGGATTTCGGCGCGGCCAGTTTTTGTCCGCTTTCCACTTGCTGGTCTCCGACCTGGTGCCCGTAGCCGCATCCAGTGCGAAGAACCCCTCCGTGGCCAGGGTGTAGGTCATGAAGTCGGGGCCCGGTGGGCTGACCGCGATGTTGGTCGCGCCGCCACCGGTGGTGATCCTCGAGCGCCAGATCGGTAGCAGCTGTTTGGGAGCAGCTTTCGCGGTCCAGGGTGTCAGACCGTAGATGTAGCTGTGTGTACCGCTGGTGGCGAAGTAGATGTTGCCGCCAGGGGCGATGGTGAGCGCGTTGTCGAGTTTGGTGTCGCTGGGCAAGAAATCCAACGACACCTCGCCGATCAGGGCGCCGTTTCTATCTAAATCGAACACGCGTATCTTGCGGTCGGAGCCAAAGTTGTACAGCCATCCCTGCCGATCGATCGCCGACCTCGAGCCCGGGTTCGTCACCGTCACGCCTGGCCAGCAAGGGACACCGTTCGTTGACAGACGCTCTAGCTTGCCACCGGCAATGACGATAATGTCGTCCCCGAGGACCAGCGGTTCCGACTGCGGCAAGAGATCATGAAAGATTTCTGCCTTGTCGTCTGCCTTGTCGACGGTAGGCGCGCCAGAGGCAAAGAAGGTCCAGTCGGTCGTGTCACCGGAGGCGATCGAAGCATCCCCCTCGACCTCGAAGGTGACGATCAGTCTCGGCTTCTCGTCGGAATCTCTGCCTTCCGGTTTGATTGACCCGTAGCTCCAATTTGTGTTGCGGCTCTCCGATCGCAGGAAGAGAGACAGCGTTTTCGGCAGCGTCTCGATCGCCTTCTCGATCGCCTGGCGGAGCCCACTGCTACTGGTGCGTGCCTCTTCGCCCGATGTCCGGATGGTCCAACTAGCGACCGACCTGTCGATTTTCGGGCCGGTGCATTGCTCGTTCGCTTCGAAGACTCGCACGACCTGCGTATTCTCGACCTGGCTCGTTCCAATCATCCTCAGCGTAGCCTCCGTGATCTTCGTGGGACGCGACCGCGCGACGGGATCCAGGTCGAAGTTCAGGCACGCTCTGTACTGCGAAGCGGTTAGCTTGGTGGAGATCGTCAGTTTCTCATTCTTGGTGGTTGTCCCGGACGGGGACACAGTGACGGTCTCGTACGGGAGCAAGGTCGTGGTAATATACTCGGCCGAGTCGGCGGCGCATGGAAACGTCGCGACCACTGCCAGCAGTGCCGCTATCTGAATTTTGCGCATCATAATTCCTCCTATTCCGGGACGTAGACGTGGAGACTGCATGGTGTATTTCTCGGGCGATCGCTGAGGGCACGCAGAAACATCCGCCCCTTAAATCCGATCGCCGACAGGCTGTAGGGTGTTACCTGGTAGGTCTCGAGCTCCGGTTCCTTCACCTTGGTGAAGGCATTTTGTTTTTGGGCCCAGATGTAGAAGTGAGGCGTCTCGATGTTGCTGATAAGATAGGTTGCACCGAGGTACCATTGCTTCGTGGACCTGCCCACGACGGACGCCAGCGCGTAATCGGCGTCCTTGACGTCTGGTGGCGTCTCCTTTGTCCAAGATCCGTCTTTTGTGCGCGAGTACAGATCCTTGTACCCCGCTCCGAACGGCTCCTTGACACCGCCGTAAACGACGATTCGGTCGTCCGAGCTCGCCGCTCCGAACATGCACCTTTCTGGCCAATCGGCGGTGGTCGGGCCTTCCCACTCCTCCTCTCCCTTGGCGAGATGCCACACATCGTTCTGCGCGTTCCCATTCTCGTCGAATCCACCCATCACCCAGAGCTTCTCGTCAAATACGACACATGCGTGGCCCATCCGTGGCGAGAAACGTGTTTCCTTTGGGATCCACTCCTTCCAGCCTTCATCCCGCGTGTAACACCAGATGCGATCGGAGGGTTGGTCGGGATTCACCGCCGAGCCACCCAGGAGCCATAGCTTCTTGTCGAACACGACACCGGGGCTGGTCTCCATTCCCGCGGGGATCTCCGATGACTCCTGAAGCCAGACGCCCGTACCGATCTGGGATCGATACAATCGCGCCCGACCGTTCTTGATGAAGATCACGGCCATGCTGGGAGTAGAGTCGGTTCCGAACTTCAGCTCACCGAACAGGGTTGATGGCTCGCCATACGAACCGGAGTAGTCGAGGGAGAGCCACCCCGGCTTCTCCTTCCGCACGATGATCTCCCGCGTGAGATTATCCACGCCGTCTTTTATAGCGATGAGGGTGAACTTATTCTCGTCTTGCGGCGCAGGAACCTGTACATCCGTCAGCTTCATAATGCCCTTCCCGTTCGGAATCGAATTCGTGATGTCGTTGTTGCCGAGCCAAAGCTGTACACGCGAGGCCTTGTTAACAGCCCAAGTGAGCTTAACCGTGGAAGTCCCCGTGGCGAGATAGGTCGATGAGGCCTGAAACTTGACGATTTCGAACACGTCTTCCTGCTTCTTCCGGATGGCGACCTCCGCGATATCCTTGGGGTCGAACGCCAGCTCGACCTTAGCGTCGCCGGCATCGGTCTCGGAAACGATCCCGGTGAGTGTCAGGACGAGGCCGTCGGTGGCGCCGACCTCGAAGCCTAGCCTTCCATACTCGATGCTCCAGCTGTACGAGGAATCGTCGGGTTGGCTGCCCGAAATTTCGAGCTGGTCTTTGAGGGGCGGTGACACCACGGCATCGAGTGTCAAGCCTGTGGCGACACTCACCAGCGCTGTTTCACCGCCCCCGACATTTACTTTGACCGTGAGCGTTTTGATCTTTGTCGTGTCCGTTTTGGAGACGATTTTGATCGTCACCTTGTTGTCCTTTGTTTTCTCGCCGGAGCCGACGAAGACTTGGGTCTTCTCCTCGTCGACCGAGACGTCGAATCTCTCACCCATTTCACACCTCTTTTCTGTCGTCGACCTCGATGGTCACGGTTTTCTTGCTGGTATTGCCCCAATTGTCGGAGGCGGTGAGGACGTAGGTCTCTGTCTTCTCCACCCGGACCGGGCCCTCCCATTCTGGCAATTGAGTCAAGCTGGCCCCCTCCCAGACCTTGTCGGGCTTCTCGATGTCCTGGCGGCCGAGAGTCACCCGATCCGCTCTCTGGACCTTCCACGCAAGCCGGACGTTGGTATTGGGTGGTACCTTCGTCGCTCCCTCGCGCACCCAGAAGTTCAGGATGACGACCGGGTTCATGCGCAGGCTGAGCCATCCCTCGTTCAGCTGTTGTGGCCGCGACCCGAATCTCGCCCGGTCGTCGGCATTCTCGATCTCGGGGTTTTGCCGCCACTTGGTGACCTCGGGGCGAACCGCCCAGGACCACTGCCCATAGTCGTCTGAGGGAGCCGGCATTCGCGGCGTTTCGCTTGTGCCGAGCACCGGTGCGGCCAAGAAGAAGACGTCCTTGACCCCGGCGACACTCGAGACCGCTCGCGCCGGAAGCCCGGCCCGCTTGGCCGGGAGGATCCCGGTGCGAGCGACCACCGGGCGATGCGGATCGACCAGCATCGTCAGCGTGGTTGCCGAGTTAGCGTTGACCGTCCAGTCCCTACTGTACTCGACAGCCCCCTTGTAGGTGTAGCCGCCCGTCGAAGCCAGTGCCCCGGCAGCCGGGCAGAAGACCCTCGCTCCAGCGTTGCCACTGAGAACTCCGATGAGGCCATCGTGAGGGTCGTCCGCGTCCCCGAGGCGAAGCGGAAACGGTATCTTCGTGTAGGAGTCGGCGAAGGCGCCGGAGTTCGGCCACTTCACCCAGTCCACGGCAGGCATCGCCTCGAGCTCGAGCGATAGCGACGCGGTGACGAGAGCGAGCGCACGGCCGACGAGGATCGCCAGCAGAGGATCGTCGAGCGGGTTCCCGGTGTGCTTCTTCCCGAGCAACCCCTCTACGAGGGCATGGAACTCGTTGCCGGCGTCGAAATCGAGGGCGAGGAGATAGTCGACGAACGCGGCGAGGGTCGCGTCCCCTTCGCTCAGGGCGTCCGGCCGCTTCGACTCCCACACCGACGAATCGCCGGACGCCAGATCCTGGTAGAAGCTCAGCGAGGCCGGCGAACTGTCGTTCGGTACCGGTACCCAGAAGAATGCCTTGCTAACTCGATCGGATGCCGCGCCGGTCGCCGCCTCATTTACGCGCAGGGTCTTCTGGATGGCGCCGAGCACCTTTCCGGCGGCATCGTACACGAGAAAGCTCCTCTCGAGGCGGTTTGGGACCAGCCAGCCATGAATCGGGCTTGCGGCGGCGGCATCCGCGGCGGTCTTCCTGGCCGGCTTCCAGTCGAAGCGCAACCGCGCCGGTTGGTTGAAGCGCGGGGGGAACGCGATCTGCTTCCTGACATCGTCGGCCGGCACCAAGCGTGCCGGGCGCGCAGGACGATCCAGGTCTTCCGTCTTCAACTTCAGGGTCTGGCCGAAGCCATCGACGATCCAGAGGTTCTTCATGTGGAGGATTCCGCAGCGGACTGGGAAGAAAGACTTGCCCGTGTCCGGGGAGAGCAGGTCGGCCGTCTCCAGGAGTCTGCCGACCGGATCTTCGGGCGTGCCCTCGCGAGAAACAAGGAATGACGGGCTCACCGGCGGCAGCTGTACCGCGTTGTCAAGCTGCAAAAGGGCGTCATTGAAACCACCGAGAGACTGGGATAGGACCGACGGGTTGTCGAGCATCTCGAGAAGCTTGTCGACCGTGGCAGGATCGGCGCTCTCCGAACGGTTCTCCGCAAGGCTGCGGCGCAGGAGTTTCGTAGATTCGGGGCTCAAGATCGTCCATCCCCGGTAACTTGACAGCTTCCGTTGGCGGTTGCCGCTCCTGGCGCCGACGCGGGGAACCAGATCCCCGGACTCCTGGCTGAGTTCCCATCTCTTGGTCGGACTCCACTTGCTGCCGTCATACTCGGAACTCCACTCGACCTCCCACTGCAACTGGAACGGCAGCCACGGGTTCCGGTTCCAGACACTCTGGCTCAGCGGTCCGGGGGCGACCGCACCGTTCGCTAGGCGCGTGTACTTCGGCACTCGTGGCCGCGCCGGTCGCCGCAACACGCGCTCGACGAACGCCTCGATGTCTTCCATAAGCTCGTTGAGCCTCGGTGTACCCTGGAGCCCCGCCACCTCGTATGCATTGCGGGCGATCCGCTCGACGTTCGCCGTCTCGACCAGCATCGCCTCGAGGAGAAGCCCGTCGACCAGCTCTCCAAAGTTGGCGCCGATGGTCGCATCTCGCTCGACAGTGAACAAGTGCCGTGCCGACACGACGTTCCCCTTCTTGTTGTTGGGAATGTCGACGACCAGCGAGTCGACCAGCGCCTCCGGCAGCCTGCACGGGAGCGGATCGCCATTCGCGACCGCCCGAAAGCGGGACGGCCGACCGAGTCCATCGCCCGAAATCACCACTGTCGGCTCGTTGGCCTGGTAAAAAGGCGCCTGCGTCGCGTCCGCCAGCTCGAGGTCCGGGCAGCCGTCGGCGAGCATCTTGACGAGCGCGATCCTGGATCGGTCGAGATCATTTTCATGTATTTTCAGATCCCCCACCGACTTTTCGACCGCCTCCTTTCGGTCGGTAAGCGGTCTATCCTTCTCCGGCTCGGGTTTTTCCCGGTCGAGGTAGTCGTCCGCCCAGAGACACCAGGCGCCGTAGAGCTGCTGCCGCTCGGCCGCAAGCTTCCGCCGCTTTCGCGACACGTTCTCAGCGATACTGTTCAACCGCTCGAGCTCTGCCACGAGCCGGTCCGGGACCTCCACCGGGGGCTGAGACTCGCCGACCTTGGCGACGCGTCGTTCCTGAATGGCGAACGCGGCTCCGCCGTCAGAGGTGCCGAATCGGCGGAGGTGCAGTTCGTCACTCACCCGGGTTGGATCCGACTCCCGCGAGAGGATGCCGTACTGCAAGCCCTGGAGAAGGGTATCGGTATTGGCCGCGTCGGTCTCGGCCGGGCGCAACAGAGCCGAAAGCGCCTCGATCGACGAGTTGCCCATGGCGACCCTGTAGCCGTCCGGGTTGGGCGCTCCCGCGGGGTAGCGCGTGTTGGTTCCCTGCCACACGATGTTGACGATAGCGCCGTGGCACGCCGTACGCGTTGGGGGCTGGACGCTGCCGTCCACGAACTCGGGCGCACATGACCAGTTGAGCTCGATCAGCCGCTGATTCCACTCGGCGTTCGGATCCCCCTTCGGCAAATCCTCTCCATCCAGCGTCCATTGCAGAGGGTCTTTCGCGAGCTCTGAGTACCAACCGACCACGAGGTAACCAAGACGCTGCCCCTTGGCCAGCGTCGGAGGCTCCGGGTCGTGAAACCCGAGGACGCTCTTACACGCCGGATAGTAGGTCGCGAAGGCTGGGTCGCCCCAACCGAGGGCGGTGATTGGAATCCGGAAAGGCTGCGCGGTAGGCTTCCACTCCACGCCCTTGTCAAGTGGCTTGCATGCCCCCAGCCGCCTGACCAGGTCCGGGGCGGCCTCCAGGTCCAGAAAGCAAGACTGCGCTTCCCGATTCGCTTCATGGTCACCGTCGAGCGCATCACTCTCGACCAACCAGCCGCGCACCGCGACCAAGCCATCGCTCGACTCGACGAATCGCTGCACCAGCCAGCGGTTAGGGATCAGTGGATAGCCGGATTCAGTCGCGCCGTGCTCGGATGCCCGCGCCATGGCCTCGGGTAAGGCCCAGTGGAGGTGAATCCCCGATTTCGGCGTCCACTTCGACTTGTCGAGAAGATCGACGATTTCGACACCGAGGTAGTTCCACTTTTTCCGGACGTCCGCAAAGCGCGGCGAGATGTCGGACCAAGTTGTGGTGGAGTCGGCATCCTTTCCGACCAGGAGTGCCTCGACACTCATCGGGACCAGGAGATAACGATCGGAACTCTCGCTCACGTTCTCCTCCTGTCTGTGGCCTTGAACCTGACGCGGCCGGGGCTCTCCACCATCTGCAGACCAAACTCGGCGGAGGTGAAGCGGCTATACTCACCCTGCTTGTCCATGGCCCCCATGTCCTTAAGCTTCTTTTCCAGGTCCTTGGCGAGCTGTTTCACTTTGATTACGCGGTTCGCGCCCGGGCGCATCGGCACGACGAGGGCATCGCCGTGTTGGACCGTCTTGTCGGGCCCGGGGAGCTGCTCGCCCGCAGGCGCGTTGAGACGCCGCACACTCAGCTTCTGAAAACCGCCCTCGTGTGCCGGCGAGGCGCCGAAGTGCAGCCCCTCAGGGGGCTGCTTGATCTCGATGAACTTGATCACACCATTGTAGATACACAATAGGACGTCGGGCCTGAGACGGTCGATTCGAAGTGCCCGCAGGATACCGATTGGTTCCTCGGTCCTGGCATCGAATCCCTCGGCGGCGATCACCTCCAGGCCCTGCCAGCCCTCTACCGCGGACGATCTCATCAGGAAGCCGGTGAGCGGCCAGTTAAGCTGGGTCTGCTTTTCGCTCGCCGTGGCCTCGCCGTCCTCAGACCCTGCACGACCTCGGTCTCGCAGCGAAGCGCCCGAGGCCGAGGCATGTGTGAGAAAACTGTTGCTGAGCTCCTGATCGACCATTTCATCGCGCTCGGTCCCGCGGCCGACGCTCACGGCCCCCTCAAGCAGGCACTGGACCCAGGCCGGGTCGAGGTAGAAGAATCGGATCGACTCTGGAGGCAGCATCCGCTCATCGGGAATGAGGTAGTTGAAAGGGACGCCGTAGAGCAGCAACGCCCGGCCCAGCCAGCTGGCGATGCCGTCTGGAACGGGAAGGTCGACCCCCTTGGTGAGCCGAAGCTCGAAGTCGCTCTTCGGTTGGTTCTCGCTTTGGTTCGCCGTTTCCATGATCCCTCCTTGGGCTACGACTTAGAGCCCTTCTCGGAAAGGGTCCCGACGGCTCGCCGACCCTCATCCGACGTCAACCGACCGAGGGCATGACGTTCCAACATGCGCCCGTCGCTTTTGCCATCGGTGATATTGAACTTTTTGTGCGTGTCCGCCGCCCGGATCTCGTCGGCGATTACCTGCGTGACCTCCCTGCGATAGAGATAGACTTCCCTGGCGAAGAGCCGGTTCTGCAAGGCGAGCAAGCGCCCGAGCTGCCACGCCGCGGCGTAGGTCGTCTCGAACAGCCCGCTCTTATAGTCGTAGCCGAGGGCGGCGTCGGCGCACGGGTAGAAAGGGTAGTCGTCGAGCGGTTTCCCCACGTCGATGGGGACGAGCGGACCACGATACCAGGAGACGGTCTTCTCGCCGATTCGGACCATGTGGTTGAGGCCGACGTAGCCGTGTTCAAAGGCGGCGGCCACGGTCTTCGAAGCCTCGTCGTCGGCGGCTGGCTCCGGCGGAGGGACGCATAGTCGGCCGTCCGACTCCTCGTGGATCCCCTTCAGAGGATCCAGGTTGTACATCAACACCTTGAAGTCGTTCTTGCCGCGGCAGGTGAAGCTCCAGCTGGCCAGCACCGCGAGCCGAACTGTCTCCTCGGTAATCCGCGTGCCGCCGTGCAAGCAGCCGTCGAAGCCTTCGAGGGAGACGAGGTAGGCGGTATTCTTCTGGCCCTCCTTCTCCTCGAAGACGGGTCCCTCCTTGCCGTCGTAGAGGATCTCGGTGACGGGGACCTCCTTGCCATGTTCGACCTTGGTAACGGGGGTCTTAACGGTCGTTTCGGGGAACCGATTGGCGACGATGAGCGAGTAACACCCGTCGCCGAGCCGAGCCAGGGTCTCCTTGTTATCGCTGTCGACCTTGCGCACGTGGGCGAGGTACGGCAAGTCGTCTTGCGCGGGTGCGATCGCTTGAAAGAGCTTCGACGGCAGATCGACCACGTTGCACAGATCGTCCGGGGACTCATATTTCTCGTTGAGCTTGACGCCTTTTGGCCCGCGGATGCCGCTGCCCGGATCGAGGAGGTTCGAGATCTTCACCGATCGCACGGCGCCAAACGGCGGTTTTTTTGCCTTCTTGTCCGCCTCGCGCTGCTGCGCCGTGCGGCTGTCGTCCTTGTCGCTCACGACCAGCAGCGCGGCGAACGGGTACGGGGCATTGAGGTCCTGGGCTTTGCCGTCGATGGTCCGCTCCCACGGGATCGTCTTGCGGGTGAAGACGATATGTGGCAGGGCGTTGTCGTACGCCCCGGTCTCGTCGCGCGGGGGATAGACCGAATAGACGTCGGAAGGCGCGAGCGAGAACCGGGGACCGGCGACCGTGAACATCAGTTCCTCGTTATAGCGAGCCCTTTCTCCCATCTGCAGAGTCTGCTCGACGGCGATCCTGTAGTCGCCCGCGGGCAAACTCGGGATGCAGGACTGAAAGAACCGAATTTCCCCCTTGAGCTCTGCTTCACCGGCCATGCTTGCAACTCCTCATCATTTCTTCTCGAGCGGTTGACCCAGACAGGCCATCCGCGGCGATGCCTGGTAAACGCGGTCCGCCGTCTTCGACAAAAGCTTCAGGTCGACCGTGTTGAGCGGAACAGCCGGGGACGCGGCCTGCAGTGCGGCGAGGATGCCCGGCCGGCTCGCCTCCGACCCGCCGTCTGCGATGGTATTCATCAAGGTGTGAGATCCGTGCGCTTCGATCGGCTGTGGTGGCTCGAGGTCCGGACGCCAGCCGAGGTCCTTGCCGAGGTCCTCGTAGGCCAGCTTTTTCAGATCGACCGGCAGGAGCTCGTGGGTCGGCTCGGCCGGCTTGATCGTGAAGCCGAGGCCGGTCGGCGTGTTGGGGATCACCTCCGCACTCGGTCCCTTGCTCGGTTCCTTCGGGCTCCACAGGGCGGCCGGGACACCTTGGCGCAGGACCTTTGGGATGACGTTTTCCTTCGTGTAGTGGCCGCCGTCGAGTCGGCTGAGGTCGAGGGCGTAGTCGGATCTTAGGTTCCGGACGGCCATCGGCTGGACCCCGTACTCCCTCGGATTACCATCGATACCGATATCGTCCTGGGGTTTGTGCACCTCGGTGCCGTTCAGCTTGATGGTCGTCGCGGGGGCGGCCGAGGAAGTCGTGAATACGAGCTCGTGAGCATTGACCACCGGCCAGTTGGCCCCATCGATCGTTCCCTGGCTGATGAGCCCGTCGCTCACCCGAAGTGTGATTAGTGCCCCGTTGGGCGGCAGCAGTCCTTCTTCGAACTGTTGCCATGTGAGCGGTGCCGGCCGGGAATGACCCTGGTCACCGAACTTGATGGTGAACGAGATGATGTACCAGGTGATGCGCGCCCGGCCGGCGAACGGCGGGCCCCACAGGGAAAGTTCGGCCGAGAGCTCGACCTTGAGCGTGATCCGGGTCCATAGGAACTTGAACGTGTACGACACGCCGAGACTGACGCCAACGGCGATCTCGTAATAGAAGGGCTGCCACTGCAGCAGGAAATCGGCGTAGGCAATGAACCACGCCTTGAGTCCCCCGGACTTGAATATCGCCGCCAACTTGCCGCCGGCCATCAGGCTCGAGGGCGTAAGCGCGAAGTAGAGCTCGCCGGTGACGCGAAGCTTGCTGGAGATCGGCCAATCAATCCCAACCCGCGGCACCACAGGATAGTGATCGGGCTTTGTGAAGCGAGGGTGGTAGCCGCCGATCGTGACCACGAAGTCGCCGTCGTGGCGGCCTGAGAACCAGGTGTAGAACGCGAAACCCCCGGTCAGCCGGCACTTGCCGTCGAGGATGAACGAGTTCTCCGACAGACGGCCTTCGACCTTGAGGGTGCCGGTGGTCAGATTGAGCTCGGCCTTGAGCTGGAGCTCGGCGTAGGCAACAGGCTTCGACGCCCCCTTCGGAATACTGAGCCGGGAGAGGCCAAGTATCGAGACGGCCACCTCCTTACCGAAACTGAATGAAAGGAGCGCGAACGATTCGATCATCTCGAACGAGCTGAAGCGGACACCGACGGCAAACCAATAGGCTTCTTTGGCAGGCATAATATGGTCCTGCAGTTTTGCCAGTGCCCATTTTGGGCCCTTTCCCTGCACTTTTGGCCGACTGGTTCCCATGGCCATCTGGATCAATGGAAAGGTGTGGACCTCTTGGATGGGAGGCAGTTTGAGGGTCCGGTTGACGCCGAAACCCGCCGCTAGTCCGGTGACATGAAAGAAGGTAGGACCACCCAGATCCTTGTCGAGAAATGCAAACGCAAAAAAGGAAGGTGTACCGTTTATATCGGTATAGGAACCCAAAGCCGACATCGCAAACATTTTTGCCCGGATAAGCAGCGAGCCGTCAAGCTGCAGGGGATCATCGCTGACCTTCAGAAGCCCTCCGCTGATGGTGAGCGGTCCCCCTTCAAAGGAGACCGAGGCGCCGTCGAGATGGAATTTGAGATTATCCCAGATCTTTTGGGAATCCTTGGTGAACTGATTAATCGGATAGCTCAACCCCAGGCCGTCGAAGCTGAGGGTCAGCGCGCTTAACCGGAGCGCGGCGTCTAACTTGATACCGACGCGCGGTGCGTCGTAGTGCAAGCCGACCCTTTTAAAGGACAACGGGCCCAACGACTTGTCGGTTTTGATCCAAAGGGTGGAGCCTTTCGTAAGCTGTTTTGTCTCAGATTCCGTACCGGTGTCACTGTCCTGCAGTGTTTTCTGTCCGTCTGTACTCTCTTCTCCCTCGTCTATTAGCCGGGGCACATCGATCAGTTTTACGTTCTCAAGGAGAATCTTGGCAGAATAATTCAAGCCTTCGGTAAAGTCACGGGCCATTGGCGGAATCTTACCGAACTTCGACGGACAGATGTTATCCGCATCTTCGAATTCTTCTCCGGGGTCATATTTGACATTTTTGAATTCACGACTGGCGTAGTAAATGCCCAAATTCTCTATGGATATTTTACCAATCAGGTCGGAAAGGAAGTTGTTCTTCAACGTTGCTTCCGAATGAAGGTCCAGGCCGACAACAAATCCGCTATTTACCCCGATCATCTTCAGAACAGCAAACCGGAAACTGGTGCTATCCGCTGTCACCGTTGCCGCAACCTGGATAAACTTCGGTTCGATGTTGCGGTATCCCAATGCCAGACTTTCGAGCTGAATGTCTGGAACCTCTACACCGAGAAGATCCTTGAATCCTTGATTTTCTTTCCCGAATTCGGCACCCAGATCATTGAGCAACGATGCCAACGATTTATCGATATCTGCGCGCCCGGACAATTCTCCGAATTTTCCGTCCTCCAATGTGCCGCGGAGCGCAATCGGAACCTGAGCGATCGAAGCCCTTAAAATGAGATCGGTTGTTGTCGTCATGTCTGACTTCGACATAGATGATTTATCCTGAGAGACAAGGCCTGCGAAGACAGAGTGGATCCTCCACAGGCCGAATCAATTCAATTGGCCGACAAGGTTTCGAAATTTGAAGGCATTGAAGACTTCCCCCTCACCACGAACGTCTTAACCCGTGTGCCGCAGCGATCAACAGTTCAAATACCGTAGCGGCAAGTTATTCTGGAAGAGTTTCGCAATAATCTCTGAGACGTTTAAGATTCTTGTTGTTACATCGAAACACTCGCAAAGAGACACCTTTAATGTCAAACAACTTTCCCAGTTCTTTTGAACCCGAGAGGCTTTCTATCAACCCCCCATGTTCTTCACTGGCATCGAAATTCAGTCCGAACATCATGAGAAGAGGTCCTGTTTCCCCGGTATAGTAAAATGCATCACAGGTTATCTCGGTGGTCGCCAGTAGGTTCTTTAATGGCTCTACTTTATCTAGATCTGCTCCTTGCTTATTCAAGAATTCCTTCAGATCATTCAGTTCCAATTTTACGGCTTTAGTTATAAAGACGGGAGCCTCAAGGGAAGCCTTCTTTTTGACATCAGAAATCACCAGGCTCGACTCTGTTCCTTCAGCACTCTTAATCTGAATGGAGACACCAAAGTGGCAGTCCTTACCATCATTGCCTGTCAAACCTCCCGTTCCGCCGAGATATTTTAATAACTTTTCATCTCCGGCTATCTGTAATTCTTTGCCACTGGAACTTGTGTCTTGATCATCGTTTGCCATTTTATTACCTCCCTGCTTAGTTAATTATTATGATATGGACTCTTTACCTCCATGCTCTGTTTGAACCTCACTTTTTTCATAAGGACTTTGTACCCTTACGGGTGTACGCCTCATGTTAGGTTATAAATTGATTGAAAAATAAGGTCATTAATACTTTTAAGCCTCCTCATGAGAATCTGCGGGTCAACATTGAAAGGGAAAGCAATATAACTTATTGCAAGTATATGAGTTCCCGTTCTAATTTAGAATTACATTTCTCTTAGGAAAAAAGCATTAAAATGAAACGTGATACTTTGCTGAGCCTCTCAATAGTGCTCTCAATACGAAAAATCCCTTTGCATTGAAGCTCACCGCAACAAGTTGCGGGGGAATCTTCGACTGGTACGGAAGCGCATTGAGTACAACTCGCGGGTCAAGTTTAGAACATGTCTGATTACCAACTATAGGCGGCACTTTGCCCCGGATCTCTCACTAATCTCACCGTGAACAAAATTCCTGCTCCATGACTATCCTGACACCAGAGAACTCGATTGAATTGAACTGAAGTGAACTAAATTGAAGTGAATTGAAATGAAGTGAATTGAAATGAAGTGAATTGAATTCGATTTTTTATTAAGGTAATTATAAAAAGGCGCAGTCTGGCATGTCAAGAAAAAAAAGCATATTCGGGGTCAGGTGTCAGGCTTGACAAATTGACATTTATGACCTGCGAGAACACCCTTTTGTCAATAAGTCAAGCCTGACCCCATTGTGAAAAAGTCATTGACATACAAAGGGAACTTCCCTATATTGCCGCGTCAGAAAGCAATGTGTTATTGGCTGTACATGGTATGTGGTGCAGGGCTTCACGTTTTGCCGTGAGGTGCACAGTGAAACGATCAGTACGGACGGCCCCGGGGGCGATGCCTCTGAAGCGGTTGCGATAGCCCGGCAGGTGGTTGCGGCTGGCTGACCGGGGAGGGTGAGGACAGAGGAAAGGACACTGATGGAAATCAGGATTACGCATGTCACGAGCGAGGTGTTTGAGTGGGACCGTCCCGGCATCTGGAACGGGAGCCATTTCTACGGTCCCGGCAGGCTTCACAAGGTCACGGTCTATACGAACCAGGATATTTCGGGCACTGGCTGGAACGGAGGAACCGCCTCTGAGCGTCCCTACCGGTACCTGCCCGGCTTCGTGGACTACTACCGACCGCTGCTTGTGGGGAGAAATCCCCTTGATACCTCGGGCCTGCTCACGGACCTCTGGGAGAAGCAGATCAAGATTCTCGGCCCGGCAGGACTGCACACCCAGGCGCTGGCCGCCCTTCTCATCGCGTGCT
>Ga0272441_10005591_pt1:5000-21708 | contig 21708 bp, 16 predicted proteins | sample SSMProp6N_FD_193582 | JGI IMG/M metagenome (GOLD analysis project Ga0272441, IMG submission 193582) | Marine sediment archaeal communities from Little Sippewissett salt marsh, Falmouth, MA, United States - SSM-Prop-6N | ecosystem: Environmental > Aquatic > Marine > Wetlands >... | reverse complement strand
ATGCGTCTTTCGATTGCGAGCTGTTTTTTCTCATGAAGGGCGATATCGGCGGCGAGCTTTTCAATGGTCTTGCCCGCGATCAGTATCTGTTTGTCGATATCCTCCTGATCCGCGGCGAGTTTCTTCACTTTATTCTTTTGAACGGCGATTTCTTCGACGATATTTTTCTTCTGTATGGCAATGTCATTTATTTTATTCTGATTCTGGGCGATATCGATATCGTACTCCGCCTCGTACTTGTTGATTATCGGCACATAATCCTTTGCAATAAACATCACGAGCGATGCCATCGCCTTCTTTCCGTCGTCGATCCGCTCTTCACCCCACGCGGAACGGACTTTTACCAGGTTCGATTTGCCCCGTTTGTCGATATCCGGGTTAAAGTTCAGCACGGTTTCTTTCGGCTCCCATTCGTGTTCTCTCACAATGCGGCGGTTGTACGTACCCGACCCTATCTTGTCCCCGATGGTCTGGGGAGAATCGAGATAAACGTAATTGCCGTTCTTGTCTATGCTGATGATGCCCGGTTCCAGGATCATGGAAATTTCATACACTTTGGGGAGCATGAAACTGTAAAAGATAGCGGCGACGGTGATAATGAACGTGACACCGCCGATCAACCACTTCCACCGCCAGAGCACACGAAGGTAGTCGATCAGGTTGATTTCATCTTCGTCAATAACCACTACATCGGGGTCATGGTGATAGTACTGCGGATTATTTGTCATGGTCTTCACTCCGGGGTGATATTGTCAGTCGATCACAATCGCTTCGTTTTGTACACGTGACGGATGACTTTTGCAACCCTATCGTGATGCTCTTCCCTCAATAAATGGCTGACTTCCTTCATCGCGATTGCAGCCGGCATCCATTTAATACAGCTCCGCTCCCTCGATTACACGAGCACACGTTTTCACGCCGTGTTACAGGTGCCGCCTCGTGACCGGACATGGCGGCAATTCAGGCCGCTGTGACCGTTTTTCACCTGGATATACGGCTGTAAACGTTAGCAGGCGTCGTGCCCCCACAGAATCGTGTGGCATCGTATTGACGACGCCGTATATACAGCCCGACAGTGCCTGTCAAGAAGCACACTTGTCGATCACTAATATATATACCCACTGGTGCCCATCGTGTTGTCTTGTCGATCGTTACTCAGGCAGCGCATGGTGTTGTGCTTCACTGTCCGCCAGTCGTTCCTGCAATTTCTCTATCTCGACCTTTATCTCTTCGTATTCTCTCATCTTCCTTTTGAGAAAACGGTAGGTCATCCGCGTTTTCTCTTCCAGTCCCTTCGATGTCAATTGATAGAGATAGACTCTTTTGTGCTGTGAATTTTTGAAGTTCCGGGTCTTGATAAGGCCCTTCTCGATCAGCGCCCTGAGCAGAAAATTGATCTTGCCCAGGCTGACCCCCAATCGCGCGGCAAGGTCCCGCTGACTGATCCGAGGATTGCTGGTGACGATCTCAAGCAGATCAAGGACCTCTTTCGTATGAAGACCGCCGCCAACGTCAGAAATCACGGTACCCCCCACATGTGTTCATGATGTGAACAATTTGTTTTCACATAATAAAAATACGGTACAAAGTCAAGTGGATAAAACCCACCAAAAGGGGTCAAGTCTGCTCTTGACTCTTGACTCCATAAATCAATCTGAGCAAGAGATCCCATGGTACTGGTATTATCATTCCTCCTCAACGAATCGACTGACGGCACGGATCGTCTCATCGATGTCTTCGTCGGTGTGGGCGAAGGACACGAATGAACATTCGAAAGGCGACGGGGGCAGGTACACACCCTTTTCCAGCATAGCGGTGAAATAGCGGGCATAGCGCTCCGACGAACTCTTCTTTGCCGTGACGTAATCTGTCACGGGCGTATCGCTGAAAAAGAGGGTGAACAGAGAGCCAACGGCGTTGATCTGATGGGGGATAACCGTTTCCGTCAGGCGCGCATCCAGCGCGTCCGTCAGATGTTCGCGTTTCTTTTCGATCGTCGAGTAATCGCATTCTTTCAAGAGGGCGAGCGTCTCCACACCGGCGGCCATGGCCAGGGGATTGCCCGAGAGCGTCCCCGCCTGGTACACCGGTCCCTCCGGCGCGAGATGGGCCATGATGTCTCTTCTGCCGCCGAAGGCCCCCACGGGGAGGCCGCCGCCGATGATTTTACCGAGGCAGGTCAGGTCGGGCGTGATGCCGGCCGTGTGCTGATACCCGCCGTAACAGACCCTGAAGCCGGTGATCACCTCGTCAAAGATGAGAACGATACCTCTCTCCGCCGTCATGGTCCGGAGCGTCTCCAGAAAGCCCGGGGCAGGGGGCACGACGCCCATGTTGCCGGCAACGGGCTCGACGATGACACAGGCCACGTCATCACCATAGCGATCCACGGCCTCCGTAAAGGCGGCCGTATCGTTGTAGGGAACGGTGACGGTCAGTGCGGCTATTGCGTCGGGAATACCCGGGCTCCCCGGGATCCCCAGGGTGGCGACCCCGGAACCTGCCGACACGAGCAGTGAATCCGTGTGCCCGTGATAGCAACCATCGAACTTGATGATCTTCCGCCGTCCCGTATAACCTCGGGCGAGGCGGATGGCACTCATGGCCGCCTCCGTTCCCGAACTTACCATCCGGACCATATCCATCCCGGGGAAGGCACCGGTGACGGCCTCCGCCAGTCGCAGTTCCCCTTCGGTGGGCGCGCCGTAGGTCGTGCCCCGTTCCGCCGCCCACTGCACCGCCCGGACCACGCGGGGATGGGCATGGCCCAGTATCATGGGCCCCCAGGAGGCGACGAAGTCGACATACGCATTGCCGTCCACATCGAAAACGTGCGACCCCGCGGCACGCTCAATGAAGAGCGGGTGGGACCCCACGGCGCCGAATGCCCGGACGGGGCTGTTGACACCACCGGGAATAACCTTTTTCGCCTGCGAAAAGAGTTTGAAAGAACGATCCATCATATTAGAAATACTCCATACTGGTTTTCTTGAATTCCTCCCGGCTCTCGAGAATCAGGTATTTCCCCACATCCGCTCGCTCCGAGAGTGATGCCACAAAAGCGGGTACCGTATCGGTATAGGCGTGCACCATAGTAAAGAGGGTAAATCCTCCCGGGAAGGCGGGACGCCGTTCGTAGCAGTGGGTGATCTCGCGGCAGGCGGCAAAGAGCGGGCCCACCTCGTCGCACCGTTCGCGCGGTACCGCCCAGAGCACGAGGGCATGTTCCCTGGCGGGTGCTGTGCGGTGGGCGGCAACGGCGCCGAATTTCCGAAGAAGCCCTTCTCCGTAAAAACCCTCGATGGCGCGGATCACCTCCCGCCCGCTCACCCCGATGGTCTCTCCCATGGCATCGTAGGGGCGCAAAACCAGGGGGATGTCAGCCTGAATGACGCGCGCCATGTGTTTCCGCTTGTCACTCAATACGGTCATTCCTTGTCTCCAGGCCGGCGGCCCCGTCTATCACCGTCCACAATTGATCCCGTCCTTCTTTCGTCTTCGCTGAAAAGACGATCATGTCCGTTTCCTCAACATCGAGCGACCGTGCAATGCTGCGCCGGCGTTCCCGGGCCCTGCTCCGGGAAAACTTGTCGCTCTTCGTGACGATGAAGCACCAGGGAACTTTCTGTTCATGCAGCCAGCCTATCACGGTGCGGTCATCGTTTGTGGGATCACGCCGAATATCCAGGATAAACACGACGAGGCAGAGGAACCGGTGAGATCCGAAATACCGCTCGATCATGGGACCCCATTCCTTTTTGACGGCTTGGGGCACCCGGGCGTATCCGTATCCCGGCAGATCGACGAAGTACAGACAGTCGTTGACGGTATAAAAATTGATCTGCTGCGTTCTCCCCGGGGTCGTACTGGTCCGGGCGAGACGTTTTCGCTCGATGAGCGTATTGATAACAGACGATTTCCCCACATTCGACCGCCCCACGAAGGCAACCTCGGGATAGCCCGCCGTGGGATAGTGGTCGGGCGCCGTGGCACCCTTTTCAAAACGAACCTGTGATATTTTCATCACTCTCTCATGACGGCACGTTCCCCGCCTTCCTGAAGGACCGGGGAAACGGCAGGTATAATCTAAAATGGAGCTATACCACAGGATGCCGGGCTTTTGCAAAAATACTCGCGGCGGCGCGAATCGCTAAGTACGAAAAATGTCTTGCAAAAAAAGCTACGTGAGGGAATAATGCACGCCACGAGCTACTCTTGAGCCCCCTGGATTCCGTGAACGTAAGGGAAATCAGCCAATGGTCTGGCGGACACGAGGAGGAAAATCATTCGCAGTCAATGAGCACGCCGTTATGGTGCTCATCGCCGTCATCGTCGGGATAGCCGGCGGATACGGCGCCGTCCTTTTTCGCCTCCTTATTGGTCTCTTTCAGAAGATATTCTTCGGCACGGGCGATCGTCTCTTTCTCCAGTATCTCCTCGACCTTCCCTGGTACGCCAAACTTGTCCCGCCGATCATCGGGGGTGCAATCGTCGGTCCGGTGCTCTACTTCTTCGCGCCGGAAGGACGCGGCCCGGGCGTCACCGAGGTGATCGCCGCCGTCGCTTTGAGGGGCGGTCAGATACGACGGCGCGTCTGCATTATCAAGACGCTTGCATCGGCGGTGTGCATCGGCTCGGGAGGTTCCGCCGGCCGTGAAGGCCCGATCGTTCAGATCGGCGCCGCCATCGGCTCCCTCATCGGCCAGACCATCGGCGTTACGGCGGACCGGATGAGGACACTCGTCGCGTGCGGAGCGGCGGCGGGCATCGCCGCTACCTTCAACGCGCCCATTGCCGGCGTCATGTTCGCCGTGGAGATCATCCTGGGCAATCTCTCCATCACCTCCTTCAGCCCCGTCGTCGTGTCCTCCGTCATCGCCACCGTCGTCGCACGCATTCACCTCGGTGAAAACCCCGCCTTTTTCATCCCACACTACAGCCTCGTCAGCCTCTTCGAAATACCACTCTATCTCCTGCTCGGCATCGTGGCCGGCGTGGTCGGTGTCTGTTTTACCTTGTGCCTGTACACGACGGAAGACCTCTTCAAACGGATCAGAATCCCCGATTACGCCAAGGCGGCCCTGGGCGCCACCTGCGTCGGTGTCATCGGAATTTTTCTCCCTCACGTCTTCGGCGTGGGATATGACGTTGTCGACGCGACGCTGTGGGAAAAGCTCTCATGGCAGATCGTGTTCATCCTTATCTTTATGAAAATGATCGCCACTTCTCTCACCATCGGATCGGGCAGTTCCGGCGGCATCTTCGGCCCCTCCCTTTTTATAGGTGCCATGACGGGCGCGGTCTTCGGCCATTTTGCCCATCTCCTCTTCCCGTCCATCACGGCAACGGCGGGTGCCTACGCCTGCGTCGGCATGGGAGCAGTTGTCGCGGCGACGACCCACGGGCCGCTTCACGCCATGCTGATCATTTTTGAGTCGACCGGCGATTACAAGATCATCGTTCCCCTCATGACCGCCTGTATCATCAGCTATCTCGTCGCATCTCAGATCAACCGCGAATCGATCTTTACCCTGAAGCTCATGCGTCGCGGTATCGACATCAAGTCGGGACGGGAAATCAATATCCTGAAATCCCTGCGTGTGGAGCGCGCCATGACGACACAGGTGGAGACCGTCCGTGAGGACATGACCCTGAAAGAACTGCTGCAGTTCACCTTGTCCAGCAAGTATTCCAGTTTCCCCGTCGTCGACCGCGACGGGCGCCTGTCGGGTATCATCAGTTTTCAGGACTTCAAGGAAATCGTCCTCGAGGAAGGACTGGAGGATCTGATCGTGGTCAAGGATATCGCCACGGAAAAGGTCATCACCGTGTACAAGGACGAAAGCCTCGACGCGGCCCTCGGGAAGATCGGTTTCCGCAACATCGAGCACCTGCCCGTCGTGGACAGCCGGAACCCGCGGCGCATCATCGGCATCCTGTCTCGGCGGGACATCTTCACCGCTTACAACAAGGCCCTCATCGACCGTTCCGTCTCTGAAGGACTGCAGGACGGCGGAGACAGAGAAACGCCTTAGACGTTCACAATCCCACCGCACCGCTGGTCTTGGCGGGGAGAACAGCGTCCCCACATGCCCGTATGGCGGCGGCCGGCGACCGCACCCGGTTATTTCCGCCAGCCCGTGATTTCCTTTTCCTGGTAGGCTTCCTGCTGGACGGTCAGATCGAGTTTGATAACCAGGCCGCCGTGCCGTTTCGTTTCTGCCTCGTCGGAAAGGGCACGGTGCCGTCTTTGATCGGCCACGAGATCAGCCACGGCCTTCGCCAGGGCATCGTCGAGGGTCGTTTCCATGCCCACGTCGTTCGCCGCGAGCCGCGGCGTCTCGCCGTCCTCCGTCACCGCTTCCGCGAAGGCGGCAAGATGTTTCATCTTCTCCATGGCCTGGTCCATGAGACGCCATCCCGCGGTGTCCTCTTTCTGGTAGACCCAGGCGTACCGAATGTGCTGTAGCATTTCCGTGTACTTGGCGGCGATTTCCCCCTGGAGTTTTTCGCGGAAATCGGCGGGCAATGCGTGCTCCCCTGCAGGAAGGCTGAAGGCATCCTCCCGGGACAGCTTGTCGAGCAGACGCTGGAACCGTCGCGCGTGGATGCCGGACTCCCATGCCTCCCGCGCGAGGACCCGTTTGATATGAGCATCGTCAACGGATGCGGCCTCGCCGGTATAATGAGGAATTAAATTTTCTTCATAGGCAATGTACGACTGCAGTATCGTGGCCCGGTTCTGGGGGTCATAGGGATAGGGCGCCGGTTCCAGGTTCGGTTCACCGCCCAGTTCGCCGATAATCATCCCCAGCCAGTGCATGTGCCACATTTCCTCGCGGGATCGCGAGAGGAGGCTGGCCCCGAGGGGTGTATCTTCGCCTTCCTGGTAACTGTGCACCAGGTAGCGGATAACGGCGGCATGTTCATCCGCCAGGTCCCGGTTCAGCATGGCGATCAATTCACTGCGATTCATGGAGTCCCTCCTTTTCGTCAAGCATCTCTCTCAAAAAATCATGACAGTATCGACGTTCGATGTCTTTTCCCACCGCGATGTTTCACGGTGGCCCGCCGGCGGCGGCGCATCCGCAGAGTACCACTCGTCGAAAAATCCGCACGGGTCGTGTTCCGTGCTGCTGTCTGCCTCAACAGAGTGTAATGTATTCCGGTGCGGCGTGCAAAGAAAAAGTCTGAAAATCGACGGGCTTCTGCCGTGAATGAATCCTCATCCACCGGGATCGTGTCGTGGTGAACGTTACAAAGCCGACATCACCGGACACAGATGAGAAAGTGCTTCTTCTTACCCTTGCGCAGGTGAATCTCACCGTTTTCGTTCAGGTCTTCGATCCCGATCTTTTCGTCAAAGACGGTGATCTGCCTGTCGTTCACATAGGCACCGCCCTGGCCGATCAACCGTCGGGCCTCGCCCCGGGAGGCGCATAAGTCGACATCGTGAAACAGTTCATAGGCGGGGATACCCGTCACGAAATCATCACGGCTCTTCACCACCGTGGGGATCGCGGATCGGTCCTCGTCAACGGTGCGGGGTATCGTACTCGACGGAAACAGGTCGCCGGGGACCGGCCGCAGTTGAAACGCCGCGGTCGAGGCCTTACAGGCGGCGACGGCGGCGTCCCGCCCGTGGGTGATGGCCGTCGTCTCAAAGGCGAGCACCGTTTTTGCCATGTTCAATTCGGCGTCCTGCAGGGTCTTCGCCCGCGCGATCTCTCCCATGGGCAGAAAAGTGAACAGGCCGAGAAACCGTTCCACGTCGGCATCGTCCACGTTGATCCAGTATTGAAAGTATTCGTAGGGGGACGTGAGACCGCCGTCCAGCCAGACGGTGCCCTTCTCCGTCTTTCCCATCTTGTGACCCTGCGCGGTGACGAGCAGTGGAAAGGTGATTCCGAACACCTTCCGCTCCTTGAGGCGGCGCGTGAGGTCGATACCCGCCACGATATTCCCCCACTGATCATTTCCGCCCATCTGCACCGTGCAGTCGTAGTGCCGGCAGAGATAGTAGAAATCGTAGGCCTGGAGCAGCATGTAATTAAATTCGATGAAGTTCAGTCCTCGTTCGAGTCGCTGACGGTAGCTCTCCGCCGCCAGCATTCTGTTCACGCTGAAGTGACGCCCGACATCCCGCAGGAATTCGATGTAATTCAGATCCTTGAGCCAGTCCGCGTTGTTGAGGAGAACGGCCTCTCCCCTATCGAAGGAAATGTACCGTTCGAGCTGGTGCTGCAGCATCGCCGCATTGTTATTGACATCATCGAGTGACAGAATCTGCCGCATCTCCGTTTTGCCGCTGGGGTCCCCGATAAGGGCGGTGCCGCCGCCGACGAGGGCGATGGGACGGTGGCCGTGACGCTGCATGTGCATCAACGCCATGATGGGTACGAGGCTCCCGATATGGAGGCTTGTCGCCGTCGGATCGAAACCGATATAACAGGTTATGGATTGCGCGCCGAGAAGGCTCCGCACCGGTTCTTCGTCTGTCACCTGCTCGATGAATCCCCTCTCCGCCAGCACTTCATACACGTTTGCATCCATCTCCATTTCCGTCGTGTTCTTTCCTTTCTTTTGCTTCACCTAATCCAGGGGCACGGCGATCCGCGCCAGGGAACGGCACCGCCCCGATGATGTATCAACATCCACGAGAACACCGTTCAGGCAGATATTTTTTTTCGCCACCTCGAATTTGTTCGGCCGGAGCGTCAGAAAGCGGTGGAGGGCGTCCTCCGTCCTCATCCCCAGCACGGAATTGAGCGCTCCCGTCATGCCCGCGTCGGTGATGTACCCGGTCCCGTGCGGCAACACCCTCTCGTCCGCCGTCTGCACGTGGGTATGCGTTCCGATGACGGCACTGACCCGGCCGTCAAGATACCAGCCCATTGCCTGTTTCTCCGATGTCGCTTCGGCGTGAAAATCCACAATGATACATTTCGTTTCGCGGGACATCGCTTCAATGATGCGATCGATGGCGCGGAAGGGACAGTCGAGGGCCTTCATGAAAACGCGTCCCTCTATGTTGATGACGCCCACCGGCCGATCGCCGTGATCCCTCATGACCACCGAATACCGGCCCGGTGTGGCCGGCGGGTAGTTTGCCGGCCGTATGAGCGTATCGTAATCGTCGATGAACTGGACGATCTCCTTCTTGTCCCAGATATGATTTCCCGATGTGAGGACATGAATGCCCATGTCATAGAGCTCGTCGACAACGTCTTTCGTCACGCCGAATCCCCCGGCGGCATTCTCGCAGTTTGCGATGACGAGCGCCACGTCATACCCGGTAACGAGACCGGGAAGAAGGTCCCTGACGGCCCGTCTTCCCGGCTTTCCCACAATATCTCCCACGAAAAGGATGTTCATACGTCACGCCGCATTCTACCGGGCATAATCCGTTATTCTCAGTTCCCGTATCAGTGTCACCTTGATCTGCCCCGGATAGGACAGTTCCGATTCTATCTTCGAGATGATGTCCTTCGACAGCATCACGGCATCCGCTTCGGATATCTTTTCGTTGCCCACGAGGATGCGGATCTCACGTCCCGCCTGAATCGCGTAACAGCTGTCAACTCCGCTGAAGGAATTGGCAATGCGCTCGAGATCGGTCAGGCGTTTGATATACGATTCCAGCATTTCCTTTCTCGCCCCCGGACGGGCGGCGGATAGTGAATCGGCCGCCTGGATCAGGGTCCCCAGGATCGTATTGGTGTGCCCGTCGTCGTGGTGGGTGGCAATGGCCTGGACAATGTCATTCGCTTCGCCGTACCGCTTTGCGAAATCGGCCCCGATGGCGGCATGAGTACCCTCGACTTCATGGTCGATGGCCTTTCCGATATCGTGAAGCAATCCCGCCCGTTTTGCCTTTTTCACATCGACGTTCAGCTCAGATGCCATCATGCCCGCCATGGCGGCAACCTCGATGGAGTGCTGAAGGACGTTCTGAGAGAAACTCGTCCGGAACCGCAGTTTACCCACAAGGTTGAGGATTTCAGGATGGATATCGTGAACCCCTACGTCGAAGGCGACATTCTTGCCCGTCTCGCGGATGATGCCGTCCACCTCTTCCTTGACTTTTTCGACGATATCCTCGATCCGGCCGGGATGAATGCGGCCGTCGCTGATGAGCCGCTCAAGGGACCTCTTTGCCACCTCCCGCCGAATGGGATCGAAACTCGACAGGACCACCGCCTCGGGAGTATCATCGATAATCAAGTCGGTTCCCGTCGCCGCTTCGATGGCACGGATGTTCCGCCCTTCCCGTCCGATGATGCGTCCCTTCATCTCGTCCGAGGGAAGATTAACCACGGATACTGAGTTTTCTGTAATATAATCAGAGGCGTAACGTTGAACGGCATAGGCGATGATTTCACGGGCCTTCTTGTCCGCATCCCTTTTTGCCTCCTCCTCTATCGCACGGACCATGACGGCCGCATCATGCTTTGCCTCCGTCGTCATCGATTGCACGAGCTGTTTCTTCGCCTCCTCCGATGAAATGCCGGCGATCGTTTCCAGCTGTTCCCGCTGTCTTTCAACGAGCGTGTCCATCTCCCGGTGTTTCCGATCCAGCGACTTTTCCTTTTCAACGATATCCTTTTCCCGTCTCTGGCTTTCCGCCTCTTTCTGGTAGAAGGCCTCCAGCTTGTCGTCGAGACTTTCTTCCTTCGACCGTAAGCGATTTTCAAGCCGGTCGAGTTCTCTCCTCCGTTCCTTTGTCTCGTTGTCGAAATCGTTCTTGGCCTTCAGCAAATGATCTTTCGCCTGAAGTACCGCCTCCTTCTTTAGACTCTCCGCCTCTTTCTTCGCCTCGCTGATAATTCTTTCAGAAAGCTTTTCCGACGATTCCAGAAACCGCCGCGACAGAAAAATACGGAGTACATACCCCCCGCCGATTCCCACAACGAAGAACACGGCTATATAAAGAAAAACCATTGTGTTACTAATCACGCACGTCACCTCCTTAACCTCTATAGCGGACACAGGGTCCACACCGCGGCGTCACCGCCGCGGCAAAGGCGGGAACAGGGAAGAATGTTTTCGGAAGAAAAATATCGTGCGGACAAAGCAGTAACTGTCCGGTTCTCTCGCAGAAGAACCGAACGTCTACCCCGCGGGTGCCGTGTTAACCCCATTTTTGAACCTTATAAATTAGGTGGGCATCCTTTTGCAGCTTTAGGCTTTCCACTCCCTCCGAAGAGGATTCTGGACCTGCTCACCACTGCAAGGAAGAACTCCCATTCATAAGGTGTTGGCTCAAAAATTACGATAGTTAATCACGTGCATCGCAGGGTATTACGTACTTCCTTTCTTCTCTTGAATAAAATGTATCAATCTTTCCGCTTTCGATTCACATTGGTCGCGTAACGTTCCATAATCTTCCCGTAATTGCAAATACTCTTCGGTAATATTTAAGGCAACCAATATCGAAACACCTAATGTTGTAACATTCTTCGCATTACTTCCGAGTTCTCGAGCCTTTTCGTTCACAAATTGGACAACACGCTCTACATACTCATCCCCTTTATCGCTCTGTATTAAGAAATCCTGTCCCAGTACTGTGATGTTATATTGTTTCTTCAATGAAATTCCTTTTAACACATTTAAGGAATTTGTATACCGCCAAGTAATGAGAGCAAGGAATCAATCTTATCACGAACGGTCTTACGCTCTTCTTCCAGGGATTGAATCGTTGCCCGTGATCTTTCCACTTCCTCCTTTTTTTGCTCCAACAATTCTTTCAATTCTCTATTTTCTTTCGCCACGGCCTCGTATTCGTTGACGATTTCTTTTATCCGTTCTTCAAGTTCGTTGAACCGTTGCAACTGCACAAAAATTCGCACCTTTTCCTGTATTTTTATCTCTGTGAAAAAGTATGCCAAGTCGGGTGACAAAAGTCAAGGTGCTATTTCTGCCGTTTTCTGCCGGAGGATAGTTTCGACGGCCCGCGGCCCGTAACCGTGTAACCGCTTGGGTGACGCTTCTCACGCCGAACGACCGCCTTTCCGATGAATGCGGGATCGGGATGTAGTCACGTTTATTTTTACAGACGTGAGCCTCCACAAAAGCTATAAATCGGGATCCTAATGAATAATCTAAGCGAAGAATGTGCCGGGCGGCAGGCACCGGATCTAAGCGAAGAATGTGCCGGGCGGCAGGCACCGGCCGTGCTCGCTACAATACCAGTTTGATCAGCGTCAGGCCACCCAGAAAGAGCGTTGCATAACCGATGGAACGGCGGAGCGCCCGTTCCGGAAGCAGCTTGACCGTCCACGTGGCGGCGGGAACGGAGACCATAGCCCCCAGGGTCAACGGCAGTGCCAAGGACCAATCGAACCACCCGTGAAAGGAGACGTAGAGGACAAGACCCACCAGGCACACGAGGCCCTCGGCCAGTGAGGTGATGCCGATGGCCTTTTTCCCCGGCACGCCGACGATGACCTGACCGCCCGTTACGAGTGGCCCGTATCCGCCACCGGAGATACCCTTGTTGAATGCGGCGATCGTACCGAGGACGATGATTTTGATCCACGAAAACGACCCCATGAAGCGATTACCGATGAGGATGAAAACGCCGATGCACACAATCATGACCCCGATGTAGAGCTTGACGAGGTGTTTGGGGAGGGCAAGGGCAACGGCAACGGCAACAACGGTCCCGACGATGGAGCAGGCCGTCATAATGAGCATGATTTTTCCCGCCCGCGTCTTCCAACTCAGGTTCACGTTGCCGATCTTATGATGGAGCCCGCCCGCGGTGACGCCCGACAGGAATTCCGAAAAAAGAACGGCCGGCACGATCTGGAGGGGTGAGAACCCCAGGATCAGGAGCACCGGCGTCAGGGACGTTCCGTACCCCATACCCAGAGAGGAATCGACATACTCGGCGACAAAGGCCATTATAAAAAGCACCACACCCACGAGTACCGTGTCGGACAGCGCATTCAGCATATGCGTCTCCCTGGTGAAGGTCAGATAGATGAGTCCGACGGCGGCCCCGGCAAGGCAGAGGGACCAGAAAAAAACAAGGAGGCGATGGGAAACGGGGATAACCCTGTCCTTCGGTTCCGTCGTCGTCTGGGTAAGATCAGTCATTTTCTTCCTCCGTATCAGTTTGATTGTTTCCTCATATCACTCTTAAAAACAATTCTGTCATGTCAGACCCGCCTCCTCGTCGTGCCCCACTCAATGACGATACCGGAAATCCGAAGGCCTGTATCATATACCTTAATTCCTATACTACTAATAGGATATTATGCAAAAATTTTATGCTTTTCGCCTTTTCTCACCACCAGCGAGAGCATCGGCGGCCATCTCGGCCAACGTCACTTCGTCCAGCACAGCCGAGATGTTATCACGGACACGCAGCATGACATGCCGCAACCAGCACGTTTCGTAATCGTAGGGACCGTCGGCACACCGGTACGGCGCGGTCCTGCTCGCACAGGGGATCGGCGCCAGGGGACCGTCAACGGCACGGACGATGTCGCCGAGCGTTATCTCTTCAGGCGGTCTCCGTAGCTGATATCCACCGTCTTTGCCCTGATGACTGATCAGAATACCGCGTTTTCTCAGCGGTGCCACCACCTGTTCGAGATACTTCTCGGGAATATCCTCCGCCGCGGCAATCTGTTTTACCGAGTGAGGTACGTCACCCGGTCGCAACGCGAGATAACGGAGTACCCTGAGCGCATAGATCCCCTTCTTGGAAAGCTTCATATCATCCATATCCTCTATATGAAGTAGGAGTTATATATATTACAACTCCCCGTCTGTCAACTTAAAAAAACCAGCCAAAGGGGTCAAGTCTGCTCTTGACTCTTGCCAAGCCTTGCCCTGCACGCAAGCCACCGGCAGACATCAGCAGAAACCTTGTTCCGCGCCTCCCGCCTGCGGCTCGCCGCCGAAAATCAAGCCGTTCAAGAATGAAGAATTGACACCGCGTCGATTTGTGAAAAATAATCCCCCAGCATGTTCCGTATATCCTGCCGCGAAACGACGGCGACGGCATTCCGTCGAAAACACGCTCCCTGGGGAAGTCCTTTTGTGTACCACAGGAGGTGTTTCCGGAACACCCTGATACCGACGATATCTCCATAGTATGTACAGCAGAGATCGAGATGCTTCAGAACGATCGAGAACCGTTCGTCCAGAGACGGCACGGCACGTACCGGCTTTCCTTCTATGAGCCTGCAGGTGCCATCGATCAACCACGGATTACCCAGAGCTCCCCGCCCGATCATCACCGCGTCACATCCCGTCATAGTCATCATTGTCACCGCATCTTCCGGCCGCCGGATATCACCGCTGCCCACCACAGGAACGGCGACGGCGTCCTTGACACGCCGTATCATCTCCCAATCAGCCTCCCCGCTGTATCCCTGTACCGCGGTGCGCGGATGAACAATAACTGCATCCGCCCCGGCATCTTCTGCAGCGAGGGCAATGTCAACAGCATTCACCTGTGACGGGCTCCACCCCGCGCGCATCTTGACCGTCACAGGACAGCCCGTAACCTCTTTCACCCGGGAGACGATTCTCGCCGCCAGTGTCGGATTCCTCATGAGCGCCGCGCCGGCGCCTGTCTTGATGACCTTGCGAACGGGGCACCCCATATTGATATCGACAAGATCGGCACCCTTCTCCGCGACAATGCGGGCGGCCGCAGCCATGGCGTCGGGGTCGAAGCCGAAGATCTGCACTCCCAGAGGATGATCAACAGCGGTGGAATCAAGATACCGGTATGTCTTCGCCGTGCCGCGCAACAGACCCTGGGCACTCACCATCTCCGTAAAACAGAGGGCACATCCGAATTCCCGCACGAGGAGGCGGAAAGGCAGATCGGTCACTCCCGCCATGGGAGCAAGAAATACCCTGTTGTTACACTCTACCGAACCGATCATAAACGAATCCATACCGGCCGCGTCATCTCCCTTCCATTAAAAGTGTTACTTAAAACGGAACCGCCGCGAATGCAAGCATCTCGCATGACGCCCCACCCCGTACGTATGAACAATGCACGACATTCCTCATCTTCCTCGATACCCTGTCCCCCGTTCACCCTCCTTCCTCCCGATCCGGCTGACTCCGAAGCTACCGATTTTACAGGTTTGTACTTTTTTTTCATTTTTTTGAAACTTTAGGCTTGACTCTTCAAAACTGAGAGTGTATACACGCCTCTCGTTTGTTCGGCGGTTCGTGTTTTTCGCGAATGTCCGATAAAAAGCTCTTGACAATATCGAGATTATATTTTTAAAATATAGGCTCGTTTCGAAAGCTCTTTCACAAGTGAATAGTGGGATAAAGAAGTTGTGGGCACTTCACAATTTTTAGAAGTTAATGAGACGAAAGTCTCATGTCAGTTTTAAACCTGAGAGTTTGATTCTGGCTCAGAACTAACGCTAGCGGCGTGCCTAACACATGCAAGTCGGACGAGAAAGTCCCGTTCGCGGGATGAGTACAGTGGCGCACGGGTGAGTAACGCGTGGATAATCTGCCCTCGAGTGGGGAATAACTCCGCGAAAGCGGAGCTAATACCTCATAAAACTTGTCAACCCTGGTTGATCAGTCAAAGATGGCCTCTCGAAGAAGCTGTCGCTTGAGGATGAGTCCGCGTACCATTAGCTTGTTGGTAGGGTAATGGCCTACCAAGGCGACGATGGTTAGCTGGTCTGAGAGGACGATCAGCCACACTGGAACTGAGACACGGTCCAGACTCCTACGGGAGGCAGCAGTGAGGAATCTTGCGCAATGGGGGAAACCCTGACGCAGCAACGCCGCGTGAGTGAGGAAGGCCTTCGGGTCGTAAAGCTCTGTCAGGTGGGAAGAAATGTACAGCAGTTAATACCTGTTGTGTTTGACGGTACCACCAGAGGAAGCACCGGCAAACTCCGTGCCAGCAGCCGCGGTAATACGGGGGGTGCAAGCGTTGTTCGGAATTACTGGGCGTAAAGCGCGTGTAGGCGGCTGAGCAAGTCAGATGTGAAAGTCCTGGGCTCAACCCAGGAAGCGCATTTGATACTGTTCGGCTCGAGTAAGGGAGAGGAAGGTGGAATTCCTGGTGTAGAGGTGAAATTCGTAGATATCAGGAGGAACACCAGTGGCGAAGGCGGCCTTCTGGCCCTATACTGACGCTGAGACGCGAAAGCGTGGGGAGCAAACAGGATTAGATACCCTGGTAGTCCACGCCGTAAACGATGTTCACTAGGTGTTGGGAGTATTGACCCTCTCAGTGCCGCAGCTAACGCATTAAGTGAACCGCCTGGGGAGTACGGCCGCAAGGTTAAAACTCAAAGAAATTGACGGGGGCCCGCACAAGCGGTGGAGCATGTGGTTTAATTCGATGCAACGCGAAGAACCTTACCTGGACTTGACATCCCGAGAATCCCGGTGAAAGTCGGGAGTGCCCTTCGGGGAACTCGGTGACAGGTGCTGCACGGCTGTCGTCAGCTCGTGTCGTGAGATGTTGGGTTAAGTCCCGCAACGAGCGCAACCCTTGTCTCTAGTTGCCAGCATTCAGTTGGGCACTCTAGAGAGACTGCCGGTGTTAAACCGGAGGAAGGTGGGGATGACGTCAAGTCCTCATGGCCTTTATGTCCAGGGCTACACACGTGCTACAATGGATGGTACAAAGAGCAGCAACTCCGCGAGGAGAAGTAAATCTCAAAAAACCATCCTCAGTTCGGATTGGAGTCTGCAACTC
>Ga0272441_10005587_pt1 | contig 21712 bp, 23 predicted proteins | sample SSMProp6N_FD_193582 | JGI IMG/M metagenome (GOLD analysis project Ga0272441, IMG submission 193582) | Marine sediment archaeal communities from Little Sippewissett salt marsh, Falmouth, MA, United States - SSM-Prop-6N | ecosystem: Environmental > Aquatic > Marine > Wetlands > Sediment ... | reverse complement strand
CTACAGCAAAGCGACAACAAACAAAAAACTCTCAGCAAACTGCTAATTCGATAAACAATGCAGCCTCCTTCATCCTTCCTTTTTTAGGAATCTTTAATAAGTTACTGACTATTCGCTCAGTGTGAGGGATTGGTGTGAGCGAGTTTTCTGAGGAAGTGTTGAAGCAGGCGTTTTTGAGGGCTAATGCCCGATGCCAGTGTGAAAGAGAAGGTCATGGTCATGGAAGTTTCACCTGTTTCAGGCAGATATTATGGGAAAACAGGGGAAACAAGAGTGAGAGGAGTGGTTGGGAAGCCCGATTCTTTGTTAGTCCAGAGGAAGGCGGTAAGCCTACAGTGGAAAACTGTGAAATTCTCTGCTGGGAATGCTACAGCAAAAAATTATAACCTCAACAATCCAACGTCTTTTTTCGTGTGTTAAGCTTAAATTGTAAAGCATCTCTTCTAACAGTGATTGTGTATGAGTCACCGTGAGCTCTTTGTGTCACCTTCTCCCGTCTTTGCGGGTAGTCAACTGTCTTTTGAGGAGTCCAGATACGTTGTTCTGGGAGTTCCCTTCGATGTAACCAGCACATACCGTTCTGGATCAAGATTTGCGCCCCTCGCCATCAGAGATGCCTCCCTCAACATTGAAGGCTACAGCTTCAGAACACAAACATCAATCGAAGACATCAAAATCCATGATCTCGGAGACCTCCATGTAGCAGGAGACGCCGAGTTAACTTTAGGACGTTTAGCCTTGGTTACCCAAGAGTTGGTTGATGCCGAGAAGGTTCCAGTGTTTATTGGAGGAGAACACACAATTACTTTGGGGGTGCTGCGGAGCCTCGGCAAAAATGTTGCTGTGGTAAGCTTTGATGCCCACTTGGACCTGCGGGACGACTACCTTGGCTTATCGTTGTCCCATACAACCTTCATGCGAAGAATCAAAGAAGATGTTAAGCCAGCCAAGATTCTGGAGATTGGCACCCGCGCAGTATGCAAAGAAGAGCTTGACTACGCCAAAGAGGCTGAAGTCGACTATTTGACTGCCCATCAGATAAGAAAGGATGGAGCCCAGAAAACCATTGAAGCCATCAGCTGCATCCTTGAAGGCTACGAAAAAGTCTACATAACAATTGATATGGATGTTCTTGACCCCGCCTATGTGCCTGCAGTCCAAAATCCTGAGCCTGAAGGATTAGACATCTCAACCCTTCTGGACATTCTAGAGCATATTTGCGACAGGAGGGTGGTTGGTTTAGATTTGGTTGAAGTAGCCCCTCACTATGACAAGGGAGTAACAGCCACTCAAGCAGCAAAAATCCTCTTCGAGGCGTTATGCTGTTTAGAGAAGACACAAAAACGCTAATGTGTGTGATTCTAGGCTTTTTCTTTCTGGAGTTTGGCTACGAAGAAGCCATTGCAGTCGTGAATGTGGGGATAGAGCCGCTGGCACTTGGTTAGTCCCCTTAGTCCAGGCAAACCGATGGTGGGTTTTGTGGATGCTGGTTTGAATTCTGGGTGCATCTTCAGAAAGTTACCTATGACCATCTCGTTTTCTTCCAAGGTTATGCTGCATGTGGAGTAGACCAGAAAGCCGCCCTCCTTGACATACTCTGCGCACAAGTCTATCATCTCTGACTGAATTTTTGCCATACCCAGAATCGACCTTTTGGTGAGCCTCCATTTGGCGTCAGGTGTCTTCCCAAAGGTTCCAGTGCTCGTGCATGGCGGGTCCAAAATCACCAAATCCGATGAAATAGGTATGGGCAAGGGTTTCCTTGCATCAGCAACCATAGACTCAGCTATGTTGACGCCCATACGCCCTGTTTCCCGCTCCCAAATCCCCATCCTCCGCTCCGAGTAATCAACAGAAACTATTCTGCCCTTGTTTTCCATCAGCTGCGCCAAATAGGTTGTTTTTGCTCCAGGCGCTGCACACAAATCAAGGACCATGTTTCCTGGCTGCGGGTCTGCGATTTCTGCGGCTAAGCAGCTGGCTTTGTCTTGAATATAGAAAAGTCCCTGACTGAAGCTGTTTGTTCTTGTGAGAGGTTTTTTTGTTTCACTGAGCCTGTAGGTGTGTTTGAGGGACTGAACCTTTTCTAGAACGGTCTTTTCGGCTTCAATTTTTTTGAGGAGAGTTTCTTCTGGTGCCTTCAAGGTGTTCAGCCGCACATAAACTGGGGGGATGTCAGCGGATTTTTCCAGAAACTTGAGGGCTTCTGCTCTTCCGAGAAGTTTGAAACAGTATTTTACGAACCATGTGGGATTGTAAGTCTGGAGTCCAATCTTTTCTGTTTCCTCTAACCCCTTTAGGGTAGCTTCAGGGTCTATGCTCAAGATTTCTCCGAGAACTTCTTCTGCATCCTTGAGGTTCCACCACCCCAATATTGAACGTCCCATCCTCGCAATTTTGGTGGCATGGTCCAAGTTGCCGTTTGCCAACTTTGTTTCATAGGTATACAAGCAAAGGAATGCTCGTGGACCCAGCTTAAGGTCGTTAAGGGACTTGGGCGCCATAACAGAATTCAACAGGAAATCGATGAGGTTTTTTCTACGAAGAGTCTCAGAAACCAGTCTGTGAGCTAACCCAACAGCCTTATAGTCCTTTATTCGCAGCTTTTTTGTTGCTTTGTTCAATGCTAGACGCTCACCGAGACGCTGCAGTTCAATCCAGCTCAACGTTTCTATGGCGAGAGTCCAAGCATCCTTTAACATCGTGACTTACCTTCATGAAGTCACTATCTGGCACCTATTAAAGAATTAATAAACGAATACGTTCCATCAGTAGCTGAATGTTGACGTGGCTGTGAAGGACGTGAAGTTGCAGGAAACTACCCAAGGCGTTGTTATGGATGTGCACGTTAAGCCAAACTCGAAACAGTTCAGGATTGAACTGGACGGTGACGAGGTTGTGGTTTTGTGCCGTGAAGCTCCAGTGAAGGGAAAAGTTAACAAGGAGTTGCTCAAGCAGTTTTCGCGGCTTTTCGATCGAAGGGCTGAGCTTGTTTCAGGATTCACTTCACGACAAAAGAGGCTTCTAATCAGCGACATCAAAGTGGAAGAGGCTAACCGAATCTTAGAATCTGCCTTTGCTGCTCGATAGTTTGGGTGTCCTGATTGGGCATAAGCCATTTAAAGGCTGAAATGAACGCTTCTTTGGTTGTTTGAAGCTCTAGATGAGAGTTGGAAAATATTGGCTTTCAGTCTGTGCTTGGGGGTAAATTAGGTGGTTAAGGATGCCTTGAAAGGTGGGGAGTTGTCGGATGAGGAGCTGCAATACTATTCAAGGCAGATTGTCATGACCGACATGGGCTACAATGCACAACTGAAACTGAAGGGCTCCAAGGTTTGTTTGGTGGGTGTGGGAGGTTTAGGATCTCCTGCGTCAATGCAGCTGGCAGCGATGGGTGCGGGTTTTCTGCGGATTGTTGACCGAGATTTTGTCGAGCTAACTAATTTGCATCGGCAGCACATCTACGGCGTTGACGATGTCGGAGTCCCAAAGGTTGAAGCTGCAGCTAAGCGGTTACGGCGCCTGAATCCCTACATCACTGTGGAGCCACTTCCCCTTTCCGTGAATGAGGCAAACGCGGAGGACATTGTTAGGGACATGGATGTTGTGGTGGACGGCTTAGACAGCATGGCTGCCCGTTACGCCATCAGCAGAGCATGCATCAAGCTTGGTGTACCCTACATTTTTGGCGCTGCAATAACAACCAACGGAAACGTGTCCACCATTGTTCCAGGAGAAACAGCGTGTCTCGAATGCTTCTATGGTGGTCTTGATGACAAGAAGTTGCCCAAATGCGGGGTGGTTGGGGTTCATCCATCGCTGGTGAATATTATCGCAAGCTTGGAAGTAAGTGAAGCAATCAAGATACTTACTGGAAGGCAGCCTCGTTTAGCTAACAAGCTTCTTCATTTTGATTTGGATGAGATAGAATTCAACGAAATCAATCTCCAGAAAGTTGAGTCATGTCCAGTCTGTGGCGCCCATCCGTCAGGTTCCCCGAAACCCCTCAAACAGGAATTGGTTGAGGAAATTTGTGGACGAAAAGGCAAGAAAGTGTTTGTTATTGCTCCAGAAAAAAGCATGGACATCAACCTTGAAGACGTGAAAAACTACCTGAAAAAGAAAGGATTCAGCCTCACGGTAGAAGCAGAACTTGGGCTAACCTTTGGTCAGGGGAACGTTAAGGCGAGTGTTCTCAAAAGTGGAATCATTATTCTTGAAGGCTTTAAGGAAAAGGATGAAGCCCTCAAGCTTTTCAACGAATTAATAGGCAGTTGCTAGCACAGAAGGCTGTTTTTAACAATATTCGCTGCTATATGGAATGGTTATTTGTTGTTGGAGAATAGATTGGTTAGTAGTTCGTAGAGTTCTTCGCCGCCCTCAACTTTGGTGAAGAGGGTCTTTTCAGCTTTCAATATTTTTCCCGCTGTTTCGCAGGTTCGTCTCCACTCCAGTTCCCTCCACATCAGCTTGTAGTTCTTGTGCTCCACCCAAGCCCGAAACACAAGCACACTAAACATGGCAACGGTAACTACAAGGTTTAGAACATAAATGTCAAACAAATCCAACACTATCACCGTATAACTAAACTTAGTTTCTGAAGATTCATAAAACTTATTACCTAACCGGACGATTCATGGATTGCTCTCACCGAGATGAACTGCTCTGCACGCATAAATCCCAGTTCATGTATCATCTCACCGCGAGATAGCCAAAATTTGAAATATTAGGGTGGCGTGGCTCAGTCGCCGGTGAGGGCACAACGTCCACTTCTGTGGCACATATTATGCTCCTAATAGCAGCAGATTGTTAAAAACAGTATTTTTTCTGAAAATCTACAGCACAGTTGTAACAAAAAAAGAAAACATATTATCGTTGTGGAGTCATTAATTTGTACAGACTCAGCTTTCAACTATGCATCATTAATTTTCGAATACACTAAAGGATGAAGAGAATGAATGAACCAACAAAATGCGATATCTGTGGGTGTGACCTTTCAGACGAAGAAATCTACAGCCTAAATGGAAAAACACTATGCGAAGACTGCCACATGGAAGAAACACACCCCGTAAAGGTATGTAATCCTTTGCCAGTAATGGCAGCTAAAAAAATTGCCAGCAAGGACAAAGACGCAGAAAACATTCTAAGTGAACTGCAAAAAACAATATACAAGCACATAGTAGGCAACCAAAAAGTAACCATCAAACAACTCTGCAACAAATTTAGTCTCACAGAAGTCAACCTAAACAACCAGCTAGCAATCCTAAGACACCTAGAGTTGATCAAAGGAAAAAAAGACGGCGACACCGTCTACATTGTCCCATTCTAACCCAATAACTTGCGCCTAGAACGTCATCCGCATATTAGGTTCCTAATATTGCTTCATTGTTGAAAAATAGTTTTTTCAGAAATTTTCACGCACAGCGCAGATTTGCTGCCTAAAGGTCACACATTCAACAATCCAAAACACGGACAAGTGAACTGCGGGTAGAAACATTCATTAACCCTGTTTCCGATTAACTCAGCACTTAAAAATAAGGGTGAGGCATATGTCAAAACCATTTTACGCAAAATTTGAGGTTCCCGATGAGGTGGCAGATGCAGCCTATGAAGCCCTGCAAATAGCCAACCGAACAGGGTCAGTTAGAATAGGAACAAACGAAACAACAAAAGCTGTAGAAAGAGGAACAGCAAAACTAGTCGTCATAGCAAACGATGTTGACCCTCCAGAAGTTGTCGCTCATCTACCTATCCTCTGCGAGGAACGCAAAATCCCATACGTGTTTGTACCAAACAAAGAAAAAGTTGGGGTTTCCTCAGGGATAGACGTCCCCTCAGCTGCGGCTGCAATCGCCAACGTTGGCGAAGCAGTAGCTTTGATAAAGGAAATCTCAAAAAGACTCGAGGAACTAAAACAGAAGGGCTCTAGTGAATGAGCAAGAAAGAGGTAAGTGATGAGCTAGTTCCTGCTGAAGTCATTCAGGTTGTTGGCAGAACAGGACTTACTGGCGAGATTACTCAAGTCAGGGTCCGAGTTCTGGAAGGAACAGAGAAAGGGCGCATCATAACCAGAAACGTCAAAGGTCCAGTCAGGGCTAACGACATTCTTGTTCTAAGAGACACTGAACGGGAAGCAAAAAGACTCAGAAGATAAAAAAGGGGATAAATACAGGTGCCAAAGTCCAAAGATTGTTCTTTTTGTGGACACGAGTTTCCACCAGGCACAGGCATGATGTACATAAAGAACGACGGAACAATTCTGTGGTTCTGCTCCAGCAAATGCAGAAAAAGCTCCATTGAACTGAAACGGGACTCCCGTAAAGTTAAGTGGACAAAATACTTCGGAAAAGAAGAAAAAGGAAGAGCTTAAGACAGTTCTATTTCACAAGTGAGCATCATGGAGGCTTGACGAGGCAACATGAATATCGTCTTACTTGGTCCCCCTGCAGTAGGCAAAGGAACCTACGCAGGATTTCTTTCAAAAAAATATAACATCCCTACAATCTCTGTGGGAGACCTTTTCCGCACAGCCATCAAAAACAGAACTGAACTGGGCAAAAAAATACAAAATTACGTAACCAGCGGAAATCTTGTCCCAGATCAAATAGTCATCGAACTGGTAAAAAACAGACTTGAAGAGCCAGACTGCAAAAACGGCTTCCTTCTAGACGGCTTCCCCAGAACAGTTCCCCAAGCAGAAGCAATGATGGAATTCAAAAAAATCGACATCGCCCTAAACTTTGTCGCCCCAGACGAAGTTATAATGGAGCGAATCAGCGGTCGAAGAACCTGCAGAAAATGTGGAGCAATCTACCACATCAAGAACATACCCCCAACCATCGACGGAATATGCGACCAATGCAGTGGAAGACTAGTTCAACGGGCAGACGAAAAACCTGAGGTCGTCAAAAAAAGACTAGAAGTTTACCGCGAAAAAACAAAACCTGTTGCTGACTACCTTAAACAAAAGGGGCTACTGGCGGACATCGACGCCCACTATGATATTAAAGACGTTGACAAGATACTCGCTCAATGTGACGAACATCTCCAGAAATTAAACTGAAGACAAAACGAACATTCCCATTTTTTCGTCAGTAACAATTTATGGTAGAATCTAAAAGCAACCATTTACTGAAATATCATTGAGGGAATTCTCGTGCCGATAAGACAGCCCATCGTTTCCGTGCTTGGACACATAGACACAGGAAAAACTAAATTGCTAGACAAAATCAGAAAAAGCAGCGTCCAAGATCGCGAAGTCGGAGGCATCACCCAGCACATCGGCGCAAGCTACTTCCCAGTTGACACCTTAGCCAACATTTGTGGACCTCTGTTCCAAGGCATGAAAAAAGATGTTAAACTTCCAGGGCTCCTTGTTATCGACACTCCAGGGCACGAAGCCTTTGCTAACCTAAGAAAAAGGGGAGGTGCAGTGGCTGACATTGCAATTCTTGTTGTTGATGTTCTGAGGGGACTTGAAGCCCAAACCTACGAGTGCATCGACATCCTGAAAGAGAAAAAAACGCCTTTCCTAATAGCCGCAAACAAGATTGACAGGATACCAGGATGGAAACCACATGATGGAGAAACCTTTACGGCATCCTACCGCCAACAAGATCCCTACGTTCGCCAAAGCCTAGATGAAAATCTGTACCGCATCATGGGAACATTCTCCAGACTACGCTTCAAAACCGACAAATTCAACAACGTGAAGGACTTCACACAAACCATTGCCATCGTTCCCACAAGCGCCAAAACCGGAGAAGGAATACCCGAACTCCTAGCTGTTCTCATAGGCTTAACGCAGCAGTATCTGCAGGTCAGACTTAAAACAACTGAAGGACCAGCAAAAGGAACAGTCCTAGAAGTTAAAGAGGAGCCAGGCTTAGGCATCACCATCAATACAATCATCTACGACGGCACATTACAGAAAGGAGACCTCATTGTCGTAGGTGCCAAAGAAAAACCTGTAGCAACCAACGTCCGTGCAGTCCTTCTTCCTAAACCGTTAGACGAAATCAGAGACCCAAGAGACAAATTTTCTTCAGTCGACTCAGTTTCAGCCGCAGCAGGAGTAAAAATTGCAGCTCCGAACCTTGAAGAAGTTCTAGCTGGCGCACCCGTCTATGCTGTTCCATCAGAAGCCCAACTCGAAGATTACATAAAGATGGTTTCGGAAGAGGTTGAACAAATAAAAATTGCCACAGACATAGACGGTCTTGTTCTCAAAACCGACGCTTTGGGCTCCCTAGAAGCAATCGCCGAGAGCCTAAAACGAAACGATGTGCAAATTAAAATGGCAGATGTCGGAGATGTTTCCCGCCGCGACGTAACTGAAGCCGCCATAGTCAAAGAAAGAGAACCACTCCACGGGGTCATCCTCGCCTTCAACGTCAAAGTTCTACCAGATGCCGAGGAAGAAGCAAAAAACCGTAACATTCCCATCTTCAACCATAAAACAATATACAGCCTTATCGACGACTATCTCCAATGGAGAAACGAAGAAGAAGAAACCAGACTCGAAAAAGAATATGATAGACTAGTCAAACCCGCCAAAGTGAAGTTTCTCCCAGGCTACATCTTCAGAAAAGCTAAACCTGCAGTCGTGGGTGTCGAAATTTTGGCAGGAAAAATCACCCCAAAAAGAATCCTCGCCAAAGAAGATGGACGAAATGTCGGAGAAATACTCCAGATTCAGGACAAAGGTAAAGCAGTGTCGGAGGCGGATGTCGGAATGCAGGTAGCCCTTTCCTTAAGCAAAGCAATTGTCGGTCGCCACATCCATGAGGGCGAAACATTCTATGTTAAGGTGCCTGAAGCTCATGCAAAGATTTTGTTGACCAAGTTTCAGGATCGTTTAACCACCGAGGAGATTGAAGCATTGAACGAATTCATTGAAATCATGCGAAAAGAATCGCCTTTTTGGGCTGCTTGACCCCAATTTATTTCTGCAGTTTAATTGATTCTGAATACACAGATTTTATTAAGTCTTAATATACAATATTTTTTTGTCATGGGTGCCATGAACCGGTTCAAACAGTCAATTCCCTATCGTAAGAACTAAAAACGGAGTAAATGTGAGGGTTAAATGGAAAACAACACAGAAATCGTGCCTGAAAGGAAAAAAACTTCCGTTTTCCGAGAGGTATATCCAATTCATGAGCCCTACGTCTACGCCGCGGTAGTTACTGAACAAAACAGTCAAAGAATCAGATATGAATTGATTGAGCCCACGCTTCTTAAAGAAGAAGAAAAGCAGCTCAAAGAAATCAAAGACATTCTGGTTGAAGAGATCGACGTTAATCTTAAAGAAATTGGTACACGAGAGAAGGCTGAAGAGTATCTTAAGAAGAAGATTCATGAAATAATCAAGGATTACCGCCTCAAAATCGAGGAGGAAGCCGTAGACAAACTCATGTACTTTATTATACGCGACTTCCTTGGCTACGGCAAAATAGACCCGCTAATGAAGGACCCACTGATTGAAGACATCTCAGCAGACGGTGTTCAGATACCAATCTATGTTTGGCACCGCGACTACGAATCCCTGCCAACAAACATCATCTTCAAGGACAGCGAGGAACTGAACTCCTTCATAGTAAGGCTGGCGTATATGGCACGAAAAAACATCTCCCTTGCCACGCCCATACTTGATGCATCCCTGCCCGACGGTAGCCGTATACAGTTGACTTACGGTAAAGAGGTTACTCGCAGAGGCTCAACCTTTACGATACGGCGCTTCCGTGCCGACCCCTTGACTATTACAGATTTGATTTCCCTTGGCACACTATCGCCTGAGATGGCAGCATACTTCTGGTATGCTATCGAAAACAGGGCATCCATTCTTGTAGCCGGGGGCGTTGCTTCAGGAAAAACAACAATACTCAACTGTTTTTCGATGTTCATAAAACCTGGACTGAAGCTGGTCAGCGTAGAGGACACTGCCGAGCTAAACTTGCCTCATGAGAACTGGATTCCATCTGTTGCAAGAACAGGATTTGGTGACGCCGGAGACAAGGCGGGAGCCATCACGCTTTTTGATCTTTTGAAGGCGGCTGTCCGCCAGAGACCAGATTACCTGCTTGTGGGTGAAGTTCGTGGTGAAGAAGCTTACACTCTTTTTCAGGCAATGGCAACCGGTCATCTGGGTATGGGAACAATTCACGGCGAATCTGCGAGTTCAGTTATTCACCGTCTGAGTTCAGAGCCAATGAACATTCCGAAGCCGCTTCTAACAATGATTGATGCTATAGCAGTTCAGCTTCGAACAGAGGTTGATGGAAAACCCGCCAGAAGAACTCGGGCAGTAACAGAGATTGTAGGATTAGACCCCAAAACAAAGGAACTGATAACCAATGAGGTTTACCGGTGGGATGCAAGAAGTGACACTTTCGAGTTTTCTGGTCACAGTCACATTCTGGAAGAAAAGATGCAACGTAAGGGACTTAACGAAAACGAAGTTCGGAAGGAGCTTCACAAGAGAAGAACAGTGCTGGATTGGATGGCGAAAAAGGGAATCCGAAAGTACCCTGATGTCGTTTCGGTCATTAGAGACTATTATGCTGACCCCAATCGCGTCTTCAGAAAGGCAAGGTTGGAAGCACCATGAGCACAAGCAAAACACGGAAAAAGCTCAAAAGAGAATACAACCGCGCCCAAAATTCCATAAGTCGCCCGTTCTCTCCAATTACAAACATTTTTTCGCGTTGGATTGAACGCCTAAAATTAGGAGCAACAAAGCCTCAGGTTTTTGCTTACCAGATCATAGGAAGAAGAACAACCCACTTCATGCCATTGTTCAAAGACTTGGACGTGAACTTGAAGAAGTCGGGGATGAAAATTAGCTTCAAAGCTTACGTCAGCACAGTAATTCTCGCGAGTCTGCTGCTGTCTGCATCAGTTATTATTGTTGTTCCATTGCTTCTATTATTCGTCTTTAAGATGTCGCTCTTTTCGTCCCTTCTTTTTGGAGGGGGTTTGAGCTTGTTTGCTGGGGCCTTTACGGTGACGGGTTTCTATGTATATCCGAGTTATCGGGCAGACTCTCTGAAGAGAGGTTTGGAGGATGAAATGCCCTTTGCTACAGGATATATGTCGATTTTGGCTGGCGCAGGTGTGCCTCCGGACTTTATATGGCGTTCTTTAGCTCAAATTGATGCCTCGTTAGCAATCTCGGATGTAGCAAGAACAGTGGTTCGGGATGTAGAGCTTTTTGGCTTTGACGCCCTTTCAGCATTAGAAGCCGCATCCAAAAGAACTCCGTCTGAAAGGTTCAAGGAGATGGTTGAGGGCTTCATTTCTGTTGTTTATTCAGGAGGAAACTTGGTAAAATATCTCAGAAACCGATCACAACAATATATGCAACTGAAGAAGATTGCACTGAAACGCTTTTCTGACAATCTTGGAATTTTGGCTGAGTTCTATGTAACTTTGATGGTTGCAGGTTCTCTCATCTTTGTGGTGATGCTTGCAGTTATGGCAATGTTAGGAGGCGGAGGAGTTGGTATGTTTGATTCTCGTTTACTGTTACAGTTATTGACCTACCTTGGTTTGCCGATTGGGTCAGTGGTGTTTCTGATTATTCTAGACATGGTTTCGCCGAAGAGTTGATATTATGCCAAAAGTTGAAAGTGTAGAGAAGAAAATTGCGTGGATTGTCTCGGGTGTCTTAGGGATAATCATATGCGCCACAGCTATTCTCTTACTCAGGGACAGCCCCCTCTTCGACGAATACTTCCTTTTAGCGGTTGTAATCACAGTTTTTCCTCCAGCTGTCCTCGATTACGTAGATTACAGATGGAAGAGGTCAATAGACAAACATCTTCCAGACCTTTTCCGAAGCATAGTTCAAGCTCAAAGAAGCGGAATGCCTCTGCCTCAGGCGCTGGAGGAAGCTTCTAACAGAAATTATGGACCTTTAACCAAAGAACTGAAAAAGTTGGTTGCCCAGATGAGTTGGGGAGTCTCCTTTGAGGATGCACTTCAATCATTTAGCAAGCGTATTAACACTGCTCTTGTAGGACGAACCGTTCCCTTGATTCTTGAAGCCCAGAGGTCAGGAGGCAAAGTCGAGAAAGTTTTTGAACCAATGGAAAAATTTGTGCAGACAACATTAACGTTCGATAGTGAACGAAAAAACCAAACCAGACCATACCTTGCAATAATCTATGTTGCATTCTTTGTCTTCCTCTTCACCATTGTCATGCTCTTCAAATCCTTCTTTGTTGACGTATCAGATCTGTCCATCACCCAAGCTACCTTAATGGCGCCAACTGAAGCAAGAAGCGTTTTTTTCCACATGAGCTCCATCCAAGCCTTTTTTGGAGGTCTAGTGGCTGGAAAAATGGGTGAAGGAACAGTTGGCGGCGGTCTGAAACACAGCGTTATTCTGTTAACATGTGGGTATCTAGCATTCAAATTTGTGGTGTAATGGAGAGAAAAAATGTGAGAAAACTATCCCGGAACAGGAAGGGAGTAACCCCGGTCTTGAGCAGTCTCTTAATGACTGTTATTGCAGTTGCGGGTATGTCAATCGCCATTACAGCCACCTACGTTATCACAGACGGACTTCATGACAATATGGGCGAACGCCTAATCGTTGAAGATGTCTGGTTTGCTCCAGGTGAAGTTTCGTTGTATCTTCGTAATGTGGGCAAGGTTTCAGTCAAGGTAGACGCAGTTTACGTTAATCGTGTAGGCCAATCGTTTGATGCTCTTGAGTTGGAGCAGGGTGAGCATGGTTGGCTGAATGTTACTTGCAGTTGGAGTGCAAACTCCGTGTATGAGATTAAGGTTGTAACTGGGAGAGGAACAATTGTTGTGGATTATTACATGTCGCCGTCTTAGAAGAAATCGTCGGGGCATCAGTAACGTCATAGTTGTAGCCCTCAGCCTAGTGATAATCCTAGCTATAGTCTCGAATCTTGTGCTGTGGAACTACGAGATGAACGAAGTGGACTGGGAAAAAATGAAGGAAAGCCTCAGCATCACAAATGTTGAGGACGGCATCTACTCTTCATGGTTTGTAGCCCAAAGCGAATATGCAGTTACTTCAGGCAGCCGAACTGATGGCGGTTACACTGACACACAAACAATCGACAGCAATTACGAGGGCTTCAGTGAAGCTGCTGAAGGCGGAAGCGGTGAAACATTAATTGATTCTGAATCTTTTGAGGGCACTTGGACTCCTGAGGGTTGGAGCGCAACGGGTAATTGGGCAAAAGAAAGCAATTATGCACATGATGGAACGTTTTCAGCGGATTTTGATGGATGGTCGGGAGGCGCATCTGGCTATTTGACGTCTCCCAGCATGGACTGTTCAGATAGAGACGCAATTTATTTCGATTTCTGGTGGAATGACCACGCTCTGGATGATAACGACTTTACGCTTGAATATTACAACGGCAGCGCATGGAACCCTCACCAAGACTTGAACCAAGTGGAGTCAGGAAATGGCTGGCATCACTACACAGAAAACATCACAGATAGCCAATATTTTGTTTCAGATTTCCAAATCAGATGGGGTGCCAACAACCTTTGGAGTGGTGAAAGCGCACAGATTGATGAGGTAACCGTAACCAAAGATACAGACACAAACTCCTCCTATTCCTTTGACATAAGTGGACCTTTTTTGATAAATTTAGGTGCATATCCACGTGAAGACATCCGAACAGTCGAGATACACTTGAGGTTCAGGACAGATGACTCGGCAGAAAATTGGATTCTGAAAGCCTACAATTGGGAAAGTTCCACCTACAGCAACATCGGCTTCAACTCCACTGAAGGCTTCACGCCGACAATGGGATGGGACTACTATGCAGTCAATCTGACTGATATGTGGCAAAACTATGTTCAGGGCGATGGCACAATTGATGTCAAGTTGGTTGACGAAGGCAGCGATAGCGCCCAGACAGCTGTCAGAATAGATTTTCTGGGAGTCAGAGTGAAAACATATGGAACTCGGTGGACATTCAAAAACTTTGGAGGCTTAACCGTCCATCTGGTCTCATTGTGGATAACCAACTCGACAGACCATCAACGCATTGACATAGACATTTACATGAACTCTGCAGAAACAGAATCTTACCGACGTGATGATATCTCTTTGCCAAGAGGCGGCTACACAATAAAAGTTGTGACGGAAAGAGGAAACACGGCAGTCTATTCTGGAAGCTAAATTATTTCTGCACACAAGCCTTCAGGGCTTCTATTGCACTATTCTGGTTTTTGCCTTCAATCAAGTGTATATTGTACAGGGATGCCAATTTTCTGCCGTTCTCGCTCATTTTTGGAATCGCAACAAGACATGCCTTATCTGGAGTAGCATCAAAAATCTTAGCAAACATAGAAATTACTGACTGTTCAGACACAACATCTTCAGATGAAGTGGCAAAATCAATAGCGGTTGTGCTCTGTTTCTCTCCATCCGAGACAGCTGTTAAGTCAAACATGTGGCGTGTTCCAGATTTGCCATTCAAGAAACCTGGACTCTCCACTGCGAATCCCAAATCTTCTAAGAATTCAATCACTGGAACGGTTAGAGCATAACCCAGATTTACTTCCTTCGCAGCTTCGGGAGTCAAACTATAGGAGTAAACGTCTTTGTATATGGCGTCATCAAAAGCGAAGTTTGTGTGGCATTCACGACAAAAATGAGACGGAACTGGAATGTCAAAACTCTTGCTACATTTGTTACAGGTACACCATACTCCTGCTTTGTTATAGTCTAGATCAGGACTGGTTAATTCTTTGTTACATCTAGGACAAACCAGCTTCCCATTTTTCTGAAAACGGTCTTCGGTGTCAATGTATCCACATTTTATATGTTCGATCAAGGCGCTCTTTTTGACATCAAAGGTTTTGCAATATGGGCAAGTGTAGTGAACTGAGATGTTTGGTGAATTACAAGAGGGACAATAGATAATTTTGTCATAAAGCTCCCTATCCAGAACACCTCCATTATACAGTTTCTCCAAAAATTCCTCAGTGTGGGAGGAGCCCCCTAAAATATCATCCACTATCGGATAGCTGAAACCATGCTTAGGGTTATAAATGGGATTCATTACTCCAAGTTTATCGCTAACAAACTTGCTGATAAGAAGTTGGACCTGATGATCTTTGTATAACTCAAACAAATCTTTCTTCGAAGCTTTAGGCATACATAATCTCCTTTCACAGCTTGTGGCGTAACGGGTTCTCTAAACCTCTTCTAGGATGCAGTGTATACAAAAAAGTGATTTAAAGTGTTATGGCGAAATAATTCTTATTTCACATTCATCTTTTTGTGGTATTGATTCCCCAATTTCTTAATGTGCGAAATGATTCATAGAAAAAATATCAAGTTATATACAAAATAGTGGACAAAGAGTGAAAATGCTTCCTAATTGGCAGTTAACAAAGCCCCTATCCTGAAGTTCAAGCAATGCTTTTTTTAAAGTTGGTAGAAAGGGGTAGTATGGACCAACTCCCGAGGTATGTCAAAATTAAATAAGAAGAATAGTATCCTAAGTAACATACACGACAAAAATCGAGCGGCGAAAGAATCAACCATTGAGGGAATCAAGAAATGGCATCCAAAGAAACAATAGACAACACAGCTTTCAACTGGACTGGCCAAAAAGGACTGCTAATAGTAGGACTGTTTCTTGCTTTAGCCTTCGTTTCCGAGTTCTTCATGGTCTCCTTTTTTAGGGGTTCAGGACTAACAGAGGCAACTCAGTTACCTGTCAGCCCTCTCTTTCATATTCTTCCCATCGTAGTGATAGTTGTCCTAGTCTTAAGCTGGACATATTTAACAAAACATATAGTCGTGAGACCCTACAGAAAAGCAACAACTAAGGTTACAAAAAGTCGAAGACACCCAAGAAGAAGAGCCCGCAAATCCAACACAAGCATCAGTGAAACCATCAAAAATGTTTTGGGCAAAATTGGTTCAGTCCTTAGTTCAGGAGACCAGTCAGCGGCGCCGCAGCGGCGCTCTTTCAGTAGTGTTGCCTTTGAAAGCGGCATTATTGTTTTAACGGTTTTCTTGTTGGCGTTTATTTTGTTAGCTGTTTTGGTGTATCCGAAGCTGTTCACCGATTTTGCGGTTGAATTTTATAGTAAAACTTCGGGTTTGCAAGGGTTTCTGCAGTCAGTGGCTGAAGGAGCTGTCTCTATTGCAGGTGGCTTAGAGCCTCTTGCTTTCGGATTCAGAAGCGCCTTTGAGGGACTTGTATCCCCTAATTTGCCTTCTTTTACTGGGGGAGACCTTTTGTGGAGGTATGTTTTCTGTCAAAATGCGGCTGCGTGGATTTCAGCTATTTCCGCTCTGGTTTATGTGCGTTACTTCTCTAAGACATAGCGTGACACAAAGTAGATTGCGAAGTATGAAGTAGTGACCAGTTTTTGAGTTAATTATACATGTTGATTATTGGTGCATAAGCCTTTTATCAAATTTTAGCAACCGAACATTAATGGAGAGGCTAGTTAATGTCGAAGAAAGTATTGAGTAAAATAGTTGCGCTAGTTTTTGTATGCTCAATTACAGTTAATGTTTTACCTGTGTGGGCGCTTGACACTTTGGCGCCTCCCGATTTTCAGCTTGAGTCATGGCAAAAGGAGATAGACTTCTTCGATTACGTTAGAGCCTACGCTATGATACATGATCAAACGCCTCCAGCAGAAAACGAGCATGCGTACCTGAATCTTGCATACGCGAATGTTTCAGGACTCCAGATGCTTTCCGCTGGACTAGTCAACATTACAGATGAAGAGAATTCCTTGACTGTTCCAATCCAAACTACGATGCTGCATTACACATCAAGAGATGGGTTGAAGGATGTAGTAACCGCTTCAAGCTTTGTGATGCTTTTGGCATTCAATGAAACTGAAGAAACCATTTTTGAACACTCGCCAGACATGAATGACACATTATACGCGTCTTTTAGCTTAGGCTACGATTTAGATCCCCTTTTTGCTGATGGTACGAAGCCTGATTTAAACAGCAAAACTGAGGTGATTTCCTTAACATCATCAGAAGGTGGTCTGGTTTGGACGTGGGGTATGAAGTATACTAACTTGGCTGCGTTATGGTGGAACACGTCAATTGACCCAGAAAATCCATCTAATGACCCTAGACCTGTAGCTTTAACGATTTACGATGAGTTAACATTCACTTATGAACTGAGAATTGACCCTGAAACTGGCGAGGTAACCCTGAGCATGAATTATGTGATAGGAAAGATGCGGGACATGTGGGTTTTCGCGTGGCTGATATTTCTCCCCATTACAGCTCATTACAATGCAACCGGATGCTACAGACTGAATGGAGCATGGATTTCAGATGAAACAATCTACGATTTCATCAGCACCAGAGGAATCCAAATGAGCACAGTCAACTTTCAGGCAACAGTGATTCTTGACCACACAGCCCACTTTGAATCTGGAGGCGCTGACGTCCAAGATGAAGATGTGGATGTTGACGACGAGGTGATAGAGGCTTACGCTGATGACGGCGAAAAAATCATGGATGCTGACTTTACGACAAAAGAGTCATACAAGCTGTTCAATTGCACTTTGGACTCGACAGAAACAACCTACGAAACATATCAGACCACAACAAGAACATGTAAGATAGAGGGCTTTGCAAAGAACCCCATATTTGCGGTTCACACGTCTTTGATGAGGTTTATTCCAGTTGTGCTGGCGAGCATGAACCCAGAGTTGTATGAGCAAGCCAAGGATCATTTGCTGGATATGAATTATGCTGACTATTTCTATCTGACAGGTTATCCAGAGTATAGTGGTTACAGGATTGAACATGACCCCACAATTACTGCCTACTGCCATTTAACAACAAGCGAACCTGCGCCAGAAGATAGCACAGGCGGTGGATTGCCAAACGGGGGAGCATTACTCGTAATCTTTGCCATCATAGTTATAATAGCTGCTGTGGCAGTGGTTATAATTAAAACTCGATCATGACTTGCTAAAAAGCAGGCGACAAGGTCAATTTGGTTGGGTATTCAGGCAAAACTGATAAAAAGCATTGCGGTTCATAGGAAGGCTTATGCCAGATCCAATCTTCTCAGTTATAACAACAGGACGGCATGAGAACGATGGCCAAGTTCTCAAAGAGACTTTTGACAACTGGGAAGTAACGAAAAAGGTTTTTGAAGACAGAACTGGAAAAATTGGGGCAATCGAGTTTTTGGTTGCCGATGCGGGAGAAAACGCAGAGTTTCCAGAAATTCGTGACTCTAAAGTGATTTCTCCCAAAGAATATGACGCTTACAGAAGGGAACTCTTGAAAAAAGGCATAATCAAGTATCCAGGCTGGGATACTCCGGCAATAGGAAGAAATTTGGGGTTCAAGCATGCTAAGGGGAAAATACTTGTTTTTCATGACATCGACTCCCTTTTCTCTACAGGAACCGAGATGGATGACGCGTACCTGTTTGCTGAACTGGACAAATATCAAAACTATTTCGAAGTGATGTATCAAGCATTCAGAAGGAAAGACGTCGTTGCTACAGTTCCGTCTTTGAGACCAAGAGACAGCCTTAAACTGGGAAGAAGATTCGGAATAATGGGAGCCAACTTTTTGACACGCTTTTCCCTGAAAGTCCCGACCGTAGAGATTTTGGGGATTCCGGTGATTGGAGCCAGCGTCCCAGGATGCAGCATATCATTGTTGTATGACGTTGCCGCTAGAATGTCCAAGAATGGGTATGGACCATACGACCCTGAATTAGGAGTGTCTGAGGACCAAAAAATTTCTAGGCTAATGTCGAAGCTTGGCAGAATTTCCTATGAACGACACGCTGGAGTTTTTACCAGAACAATAACTAGAGTAAGCGACGGCTATGACATCGCCAAGTCTCTAGGTTACGCAATAAAGGGATCCACCTATTTCATGTTTCCAGGACTTTTCAAGTACCGCAGACACTCGTTGACAATTTAGGACTGTTTTTTGTTCTGAAGTCTCTTTGCGGCTTCGTCGATGACAGCTTTTAGTCCATCGAGTCCAACAGTTTTAGTTTCTTTCACTTGAAGTCCAGTGTTGTCACAGAATTCGGTTATGTCACTTTCGAATTCGTCCAGATTGTCCAGAGAATCAATCACGATAACCCCAGACAGGTGCTCAAACTGCTCCTTTATATCTTCAAGTTTCCAGTCAAAGATTTCGCGGAAATATTTATTTTTCTTGAGATTGGAGGGCATCCATCCTGGAGAGAGGTAGAAGTGGCTGCCGTCTGGGTCAGCTTCTAGAAGTTTCTTGTGTCCGCCAAGGAGGCAGTCGATGCAGTTTAGGGCATCAACTTTGACTGCGTTGCTATATTGTTTGATGATTCTTTTGATGCCATAATGGCACATGTCGCCATAAACAACGATTATTCCTTCTGGCGCATGATCTGCATACTTCTCGAGGGCGGAGTTCAAAGCTTTTTCTAGTTCAGCATAAACTACGTGAAGTCCAGCATCCAAAAAGACAACATCCACGTCAAGCCTGTTTTCTGCTATCAGCTTCTCGATTTCTTTTCGCATGATGCCGCAGGAAATAAGGAGGGGACGGGGTGTGTTGGGCAAACTTGCGGTTCCAGCTATTGTTCTAACTCAGAAATCCAGTTGTCAAGTTTTTCTCTGGCTTCTTCGTCACCCATCTGGATGAGGGGGTGCTTCATCAGGTAAGCGGAAGCGTATGTTAGGTTGCCGCTGACTCCCTTGTCCAGTGCCAACTGTGCGCAGCGTATTGCGTCGATTGCTACTCCGCCACTGTTAGCTTTGTCGTCTACATCTAAACGGATTTCCATATTGAAGGGGACATTCGCGAACATTCTTCCTTCTATTCGGATGAAGGCCAGTTTGGTGTTGCCTAGGAAGGGTATAAAGTCGCTGGGTCCAATGTAGATGTCCTTATCGTTCAGTCGCTGATTAGCTGGAATCAGGCTTTGAACGGCTTCTGTTTTGGATATTTTTTTGCTTTCCAGCCGCTCCCGCTCAAGCATATTAGCGAAGTCTGTGTTTCCGCCAACATTAATTTGGTAGGTTCTGTCTATCACTGCTCCACGGTCTACGCAAAGTTTGGCTAGAGTTCTGTGGGTTATTGTTGCCCCGATTACTCCTTTAACGTCATCTCCTACAATAGGTAATCCCGCGCTTTCGAATTTTTTCAGCCAGCCTTCGGTGGATGCAATGAAGACGGGCATGCAGTTTATGAAGGCGCAACCTGTTTTTAGAGCGATGTTTGCCCAGAACTCAACGGCTTTCTGGCTTCCCACAGGCAGGTAGTTGATTAGGACTCGAGTTTTTGTGGTTTCGATTTCTTCTATTGCTTCTTTCTCAAGTTCTTTCTCTGTTTTTGTTTGTTTTATGGGATTAATCATGCTTGTAACGTAGACACCTACGCCGTCAAGGATGGGACTCTCTTTCACAGTTCTTGAGGTGCAATTTGAGGCGCTGTCAACCCAATTGACGTAGTTTGGGTCCTGGAATATTGCTTCGTTTAGCGGCTTTCCTACTTTGTTTTCTCCTACATCAAAGGCAGAGACGAATTCTAGATCGTCTGTGCCGTAGCCGCCAATTTTTTCGTGCATCAATCCGAGTTTCTGGATTTCTTTTCGCTTGTAGATTTCTATTCCTTGAGCCAATCCAGCGAAACAGTTTCCTACGCCAATTACGCCAACCCTAATTTTGCCCATGTAATCACATTCTGTCTTTTACTCAGAGCAAATAGTAAACGGTTCTTCTTTATTTGTTTCGGTTAAAAAAGGCAAACAATATGTAGACTCTTCGTGGTTTATGGTTTTTTATCATCTTTCCATAAACGTTTCTCGTACGCAGACTTTGGACGAAACTTACCCCGATGTTTTTTGATGGAAGATTTTCTGCGAGAAACGTTTTCGAGTCTAGCCTGTGCTATGGCTATGCGAGTCAACGAAGGAGTCTTCTTTTTTATGGGTTTGTAAGCAGGAAGCTTAACTAAGGGAGAGGTTTTCTTGGGTTTGCTTTCTTTTTCTGCCGTCAGTACTCTGGGATGGGTAAAAACCACAGTTCTTTCTTTAAGATTTACCTCCTTCAGAGACCAGCCTATGCTCTGCCACGATTTGGCGTGAACTGAACTACTGTTTGTCCACCATTCAGGGTTTTTGCGGGCAGAAGCTGGAAGCTCGTTGCCAAGTATTCCTTCCACTTCTGAAAATTGGAGCCGGACCCATCTTGTCCATTTTGCTTTTTTTGACAGATAAAGGGTTAGGGATGTGTATTTGCCTTTAAAGGCTGGCTTGGGTGACACGTATCTTCTGGCGCAGTTGAGGCAGACCAAGTATTCGACTTCGCGGGGGTCTTCGGTTATACAGCTTTTGCAGTAGAGCTGGTTACAGCGGGGACAGCGCGTGAGCTGAGGGGGAGGGACTGTCCTTTTGCATAGGTTGCATTGGTTTTCTGGGGGTGGAGGGCGAGTTCCGCCTATCGGAATAATTGCATCTCGCACCGAACTCAACGTCCAGTTAAAATAGATGTGGAGGACGTAAGATAAACCTAACTTATGCTGTAGAATTTCAGAAAAAATACTGTTTTCAACAATGTATCTCTATTAATCTCCTAATATGAATATTGGGCGGTTTTTAATAGGTTTAAAATGTCTGGTTTGGTTGTGGTTAGTTTATGAGAATGTGGATGGTAGACCCGCAGATTATGTGTAGGGAGCATCTGTTGGGGGAGCATGTGGAGA
>Ga0272441_10005585_pt1 | contig 21720 bp, 36 predicted proteins | sample SSMProp6N_FD_193582 | JGI IMG/M metagenome (GOLD analysis project Ga0272441, IMG submission 193582) | Marine sediment archaeal communities from Little Sippewissett salt marsh, Falmouth, MA, United States - SSM-Prop-6N | ecosystem: Environmental > Aquatic > Marine > Wetlands > Sediment ... | reverse complement strand
GATTGTTGGTGAACTAAACAAGTATGATCTAAATGGTGATAGATTTGACCGAGTCGATGACTTTACAAAACAAATAGCAATTGTACCTTGCAGTGCAAAAACAGGCGAAGGTATACCTGAACTATTAATGTTGATCACAGGCCTAGCACAAAAATTCTTACAATTAGATTTGAATGAAGGTAATGCAAAAGGAACTATTCTTGAAGTCAAAGAAGAAAAAGGCCTTGGAACAACTATTGATGTTATCTTATACGACGGAATATTAAAGAAGAATGATATTCTTGTTATAGGTTCATTAAATCAACCAATCACAACAAAGATACGAGCATTACTTGAACCAAATCCATTATCTGAAATGCGTGATACAAAAACAAAATTCAAAACTATTAGTGAAGCAACAGCAGCAACAGGCGTTAAGATAGCTGCTCCTGACATAAAGGAAGCACTTGCAGGCATGCCAATAAGATCAGCAACAAATGATACTTTAGAACAGATGAAACAAGAAGTGATGGAAGCTGTTGATGAAGTAATTATTGAAACTGATGATATAGGTATAATAATAAAAGCAGAATCTTTAGGTTCTTTAGAAGCTATGATCCACTTACTAAGAGAAAAAGATATTCCAATCAAGAGAGCATCAGTAGGCAACATAAACAAAAGAGATATTGCTGAAGCCCAATCCAATATTAATGAGGATCCTATGTTAGGTGTTATACTTGGATTTAATGTAGATGTAGAAAATAACCTGCATCCTAATGTTAAAATAATAACCAATAACATAATCTACAGACTATTAGATGATTTTGATATATGGCAACAAAATAAACGAAAAGAGATTGAACTAGAAAAACTAAAAGATTTAGTTTTCCCTTGTAAGATCAAGCTAATACCTAATTATGTTTTTAGGCAAAGCAATCCTGCAATTGTAGGTGCTGATATTTTAGCAGGCAAATGTAAGAAAAATATTGACTTGATGAATGAAGAAGGTAAAACAGTAACATCAGTGAAAGATATTCAACACGAACAAAAACCAGTAAGTGAAGCTGAAACCGGCAAGCAATATGCAATCTCATTAAGCAATGTAACAATAGGTAGACAGATAAAAGAAGGTGAAACTCTATACAGTGATATTCCTGAAGAACACTTCAGGAAATTCAAGGATGTAAAAGATTGTTTAAATCCAGAAGACAAAGAACTATTGAAGAGAATTGCTGAAATCAAAAGAAAAACAAATTCTGTGTGGGGAATATGAAACCATTAAATTCTAAAGAAGTTAAAGCAGTAATAAAAAAGATAAACGACCAATTTGATATTGAAGCTGAACTTAACTATTATTTCTTCATGAACAACAAGAACAGACTATACATAGTCAATAAAGAATACTTCAATGAAAATATGAACGTAAAACATATTGGTATGTACTTTGCAGAATATAAGAATGATGAAATCAGATTATCGATTGAAGGCGCACAACTAATATATAATTTTGAACCAAAAAAAAATGTTTTTGAAATCACTGATATTGAAAACTGGTTAAAGGGAAATGATCTTGAAATAGAACACGAAGATACAACTTTCATGATAATAAAGTACAAAGACGATGTTTTAGGGTCAGGAAAAATAAAGAACAACAAACTATTAAATTACATTCCAAAAATAAGACGATTAAAATCAGTCTTTCTTACTGATTAATACTTTAATCTTATTACCATTTCTAAGAAGAGTAACCAAAGTTCTATCTAAATCCTTAGCAGCCTTAGATGATAATATCGCAAAGGTTCTGCAATCAATAAATGTTGACTTACGAAATATAATGCAATCTGATTCCAAAGTGATATTAGAAGGAACATAAGCATCAAATGTATCAACAACCTTATCATCAAATAAGAAAGATACATGAACTTTACTATCTCTGAATTTAAACAATTCTAATAACTTATACTTTGAAGAAACACCAACAATACAATCACCACTTAATGTAACTGAATCATCAGTTGTAAACTCTAAAGTACTTTTATGTGTAGCTAATATGTTCTTATGTCCATATATGAAAAATGATGTTTCCATTTATACAAGTTCGTCTAGATTTGAATCGGATTTAGGAGTTTGCTTCTCAGATAAATCAACACCAAGTTTCTTCAGCTCTTGCATATGATATTGCAATAATTGATTAACAATACCAAGCACTTTTTCAAACTCTTCTTTCTCCTTAAGGAGTGTAGCGATTGAACCTTTGTGAAATCCTATCATTTCTAGATTGTTTTGATTCATATTGTAATCCATAATCTAATCACAAAATCAGGAATTTATAAAACTTATTATAGTCTTCACTATATAAATAGATTTAAATTCAAAAGAACAAAAGATTGTCTATGAATATCGAAAATATCATTATGAATTATGATCCTGAGGTTATTGCAAGATCACCTGAATTACGTGATCCTGTGATTGAATATGTTAAGGATACTGCAATTATAAGTGATAAAGATATTATTTTTATAAAAAGACTAACAAAGGTAGAAGACGAAATAAATGAAAAAGATAGAGCTTTACTTTCAGATTCTTACAGAAAGATCTTATTCCATCATCTTCAAGGTATAAAAAAAATAGTCAAAAATGATCATGATGAAACAGACAACTTCAATCTACAAAAATTGTTTTCTCATCTTTATGGTCATGCCGCAAATTTTGCTTTTTATCTCTATAAACAGACTGGAAGGGTATCTTTATTGAAAAAAGCCTATCGTCTTAGAAGGTCAGCACATAGAATCGCTAGTTCAGCAGCAAGTTTAGGTGCAACAATGCCTGAGGATTATGAGTATGGGTGTGATGCTAATGAATATTATGATGATGTTGTTCTGAAAGAAGCAATTGCAATGCTTAAAGGCGAACACGAATGTAATGAATGGCCAATACCTAGTGATGATGCGGAATGGAAACGATCTAAACCAGTTTATCCTGGTGAAGAGTATATGCTAGAGATGTTAAACTATAGTTATACTATGCTTAGAAATGCAGCACGTTATGCGTCCGAATTAGCAAGCATAGATACAAAAAATAAACAAAGATGGCTTGTAGCAGCATGTGAAAATTATGAACTATATCTTGTCAATCTTGACTCTGGTAGATATAGGTTGAATCTAGCACAAAGACCTGATGCAGGTTCATATCTTCAACAGCTTAGAGGAGTACTTGCCGAAGCATATGGTCGCATTCATCCAGGGATGATTGCAAAGGATAAGTATAGATTATTCCAATCATATACAGATTTATTCTATCATTTCAAAAATGATCCACAAAAACAAGCAGAGGTTGCTTTTTATTCTGCATCTGTGCTTCTAAATATCTCTAATCGTGTGGATGATTATGACGTATCACAGAAAATAGACATCTATAGTAATGGTGCAAGAATGCTTCGTGCTTGGACTAACGGATTACACTTTGATCCAAAAGACGCTTTTGAGGTTAATCGATTCTGGGAGGACAAACCTTTTTACGAGTCTAAAACATATGAGTTTGCAAAAACAGCATATGATTTAGGAAGTACAAGAATATTGCCTTTGCTTGCTGAAGCTGCAAAAAAGACTATGTGCTATGAAGGATCTGAGAGAGCAAAAGAAGCATATGAATATTTTTCAAAACTTGCTGAACAAAAAGATAGGTTTAGATTTCAAAATCTATTAGATGCAGGCAAGATGGCTGAGAGTGTATATGAATCGACTGAAAATCCTGAGTGGTTAAGAAAATCATTAAATGCATTTTCCGAAGCAACGGTACATAGAGATGAAATTTCTCCTGGAGCATTTAGGTATGCTAACTATAATAAGCATAGATTAAATAAACTTCTTGATAATGCACTTAAAAATAGAGGGTAACTTTTATAAATAATCAATTATATGACTATAAATATGCCTAAAAAATGCATTATTTGCGGTAAAGAAGCTAAGTTCAAGATCAGCGGTACAAATGACTATTATTGTGAAGAGTGCGCAATAGAGTATTTTGGTGATGTTTCTTGTCTAGTCAAGGTTGAAGAGGAAGCTAAAAAGATCCGTGACCTTATAAAAGAACGACTAGATGACGACCAAGATATAGATGTAGAAGTAAATATTTCTCAAGAAGATTAATCTTTGATATTGGATACCCAATAACAGAATATCATGACAGTAAAAGCCAGTAAAAAGTATACTATATATTCATAGCTTATTGACATAGTAGAGAAATATATCTTGAACACAGCACTTAAGAACAATACTGATAAGAAAAATCCTAAGCCTGCAATTGCCAATGTTAAGTTCTCTTTTTGCATACAATCTAGTAATAAACTCTCATTTATAAATATATTGCTATATTATAACTATTACAGAAACACAACCTTTATAAATACCTTAAATTTCCACCAAGATATAAGAGCCTGATGGGGTTTTTTTGATTATCAAAAGAATTCTGCAGAAAGAATCTGTTAATAGGCTCAAGGAGTTTTTGAAGAATTATCAGAAACATATAACATTATTTGGTATAGATAAAAATGCCTAAGAAAAAATTTCCAAGAACTGGATCATTGCAATTTTGGCCTAGAAAAAGGTCTAAGTCAATCATACCTAGAGTTAGAGCTTATCCTGAACTAAAAGAAGCTAAACTCACAGGATTTGCAGGCTATAAAGTAGGTATGATCCAAGCGTCATTCACAGAATCACGAAAAACATCACCTTACAAAGGTCAAGATGTTGTGATACCTGTAACAATTGTTGAATGTCCTCCTATAAGAATATACTCAATAAGATTGTATGCAATAAATGAGGATAATAATGTTGTTGTTACTAAAGAAATAGTTGCTGATAATATTGATAAGACAATGAAGAGAACATTGCCTATACCAAAATCTCCAAAGACAAAAGAATTAATTGATTCTATTAATATTGATGATTATGAAGATATCAGAGTTAATGTTTATACACAACCAAAGCTAACTAGTTTAGGAAAGAAAAAACCTGAACTGTTTGAGATGGCTCTTGGTGGTAATAAGAATGACAAATGGGAATACGCTAAATCAATTTTAGGCAAAGAGATTCCAGTTTCCGATATCTTCAAAGACAATGAACTTGTTGATGTGCATGCTGTAACAACAGGTAAAGGATTCCAAGGCCCTGTTAAAAGATTCGGTGTTGCAATAAGATTCCACAAGTCTGAAAAAACTAAGAGAGGACCAGGTTCATTAGGTTCTTGGGATATGCGAGGAAAGAAATCCTGGACTGTTGCACACGCAGGTCAAATGGGATTTCATCTAAGAACTGATATCAATAAACTTATACTCAAAGTTATCAAATCAAATGAAGCAAAAGAACTAAATCCAAAATCAGGCATAAGAAACTATGGATTGATTAAGAATGATATTATCTTGATGAAAGGTAGTTTACCAGGCCCTAAAAAGAGATTTGTTAAGTTCTTTACTGCACGAAGACCAAATGATAAATTATTGATACCAGCTAATACAAATGTTGAGGTATTGGCTAACTTTTGAAGATGGAACTAAAGATATTCAACCAAAAAGCTGAATCAACAGGCAACAAGAAGTTACCTAAACAGTTTGATGAAAAAGTAAGACCTTACTTGATCAAGAGAGCTGTTCTTGCATTCAGAGCAAATAACAGACAACCTTATGGCGCTAGTCCTGAAGCAGGTCTAAGAGCATCAGCAGATCTTTCAAAGAAAAGACGAAAATACAGAGGTAGTTATGGTAAAGGTATATCAAGAGTTCCAAGAAAGATAATGAGCCGAAGAGGAGTTCAATTCAATTGGACAGCAGCAGTTATCCCTGGTGTTGTCGGCGGTAGAAGAGCTCATGCACCAAAAGCTGAAAAAATATGGGATCAAAAGATAAACATAAAAGAAAGAAAGAAAGCAATACGATCAGCTTTGGCAGCAACAATTGATAAGAAAACTGTTGCTGAAAGAAAGCATATTATTCCTGATACTTATCCATTCATACTATCAAAAGATCTTGAAGCTGTATCAAAACTAAAAGAACTAAGGGAAACTCTAGTTAAACTAGGACTTGATAAAGAGCTAAAAAGACTTGATAAAAAGATTGTTAGAGCTGGTAAAGGCAAGGCAAGATCAAGACAATACAAGAAACCAAGAGGTATGCTTATTGTCACATCTAAGTATTGCGCTTTGTCAAGAGCAGGTAAAAATATCCCTGGTGTTGATGTAAAAAGCATAAGAACACTTAATGCTGAAGATCTGGCTCCTGGAACTCATGCAGGCAGACTGACATTATTTACAGAATCAGCAATCGATACAATCCAAGAAAATAATCTATTCAATTAAAAATGGCAGACAAAAAAACAACAAAAACTAATGCAACAATTGAATTTGCAAAGCTGGTAAAGTATCCTGTATCAACAGAAAAATCACTTAAGATTGCAGAAGCAGAGAATAAACTAATATTTGTTGTTGACATCAATGCGAAGAAAGCTCAACTAAAGAAAGTTATTGAAGATTATTTCAATGCAAAAGTAACATCAATCAATACATTGATTTCAAATAAAGGCAAGAAAAAAGCTTATATCACATTTAGTAAAGAAACTCCAGCAATTGATATTGCTACTAATTTAGGTATGTTATAAGATGGGTAAAAACTTAATTTCACAAGCTAGAGGAAGAGGCGGACCAACATATCGAAGTCCAGGCCATCGTTTTGTAGCGCCAGCTAAATACAAAGGCAAACTACATACTATGAATGGTGTTGTAAAAGATATTGTTAATTGTCCAGGTCATTCTGCTCCGCTAGTTAAGATCAAATTCGAAGACGGAAACATAATCTATGCTTTGGCTGTTGAAGGCATCAAAGTAAATGATACTGTGAAATTAGGTACTAATGAGATTACTAATGGTAATATTGCTTATCTTAAGGATATGCCTGAAGGTTCACTTGTAAACAATATTGAATCCAAGCCAGGTGATGGCGGTAAGTTCGTTAGATCTGCTGGTACTTTTGCAAGAGTTGTTACAGTATCAGAGAAAGAAGTTGTTATCGAGTTACCTTCAAAGAAGAAAAGAACTTTCAGTCCTATGTGTAGAGCAACACTAGGTGTTATTGCAGGTTCAGGCAGACATGAAAAACCATTCATGAAAGCAGGTAATAAATACAAAGCAATGCGAGCAAGAAATAAACTATATCCTAAGGTATGCGGACAATCAATGAACGCTGTTGACCATCCTCATGGTGGTGGCAGATCATCCAAGAAGAACTATCCTTATGTTGTTTCAAGACAATTACCACCAGGTGCAAAAGTTGGTCTTATATCCGCTAAGAGCACAGGTAGAACTAGAGGTAAGAGGATAAGAAAAGCTTAAAGGTGAAAAATGGCTAAGAAAGAATTTTTATTCAAAGGAAAAAGTGCAGAGGAACTGAAGGCAATGTCAGTGCAAGAATATGCAAAGCTAATACCTTCAAGACTTAGACGATCTTTGAATAGAGGATATGATGTTCAACAAAAATCACTATTGAAAAATATTGAAAAAGGCAAAGATAACATAAAGACACATTCAAGAGACATGCCTATACTACCTTGCATGATCGGAAAGACAATCAAGGTATATAGCGGTAAAGATTTTGTTGATGTTAAAGTAACTGTTGAAAAGATGGGTCATATGTTAGGTGATTTTGTACTGACAAGAAAACAAACAAAGCACAGCTCACCAGGTGTAGGTGCATCAAAATCAAGCAAGAGTGCTTCAGTAAGATAAAATGACAAGCAAGATTTCATTTCAAAACTATGATAAGAACTTGATGGCAAAAGCAGTATTGAGAGATCTGCCTATATCCCGAAAGTTCAGTGTAGAAATAATGAACGCAATAAGAAACAAAAAAGTTGATTATGTATTGAATATGCTTCAAAATGTTATTGAGATGAAACAACCGATTGCTCTGAGAAGATTTACAGGCGATGTGGGTCATAAAAAAGGTAATCTTGCAGCAGGTAGATATCCTGTAAAGGCATCAACACACATAAAGAAAGCTGTTGATAATGCTAAGAAAAACGCAATCGACAAAGGCTTTAGTGAAAACCTAATCATTATTCACGCTTCAGCATTAAAAGGTACAGGTAGCTATCATTATGGTAGAAATCAAGGCAGAGAACAAAAATCAACAACTATTGAGATTGTTATAAAAGAAGCTGCTGATAAAGTTGTAAAGAAAACTGAAAAGAAAAAGGTAGAAAAACCTAAGGTTGAAAAACAACCTGAAGTAAAAGCTGCTAAGGTTGAAAAGAAAGAACAACCTAAAGTGGAAAAGAAAGAAGAAGCAAAGGTTGAAAAGAAAGTTGAACCTAAGGTAGAAAAACCAAAGGAAGAACCTAAAGCTGAAATAAAAGAACAACCTAAACAAGACGAAAAATCACAATCACAAGAGGAAAAACAATGATCGAGAGAAAATTACTAGCGCAAAATAAGATTGAACTTGGAATTCAAGATTTTATCAAGCAGATGCTGAATAATGCTTTAGTATCTGATATTAAGATAAACAAGACTCCACTAGGAGAAAAGATCACAGTCTATTGCGCTCGTCCAGGTCTTATCGTAGGACGTAAAGGTGGTAATATCAAGATGATCAGTGAACAGCTAAAGATTCAGTTCAAGCTAGAAAATCCTCAACTAGAAATTGTTGAAGTAAAGAACAAGTTCCTTGATGCTAATATCGTAGCTAGCATGATAGCTAACTCATTGCAACAATTTGGTTCAGTAAGATTCAAAGGCGTTGCACATAAGATGATATCATCTGTTATGGGTGCAGGTGCAATGGGTATTGAAATAAGATTATCAGGTAAGATACCAAGTACAAGATCTAGAACATGGAGATTCTATGCAGGTTATCTGAAGAAAAACGGAGATGTTGCAGTTTCACAGGTTGATATGGCAAGAGACTTCGCTAATCTAAAGAGCGGTACAATCGGTATCATTGTAAAGATAATGCGTTCAGACATTGTATTACCTGATTCAATGAAATTCATAGTCCAAGAAGAAGAAGTTCCTCCAGAAACTAAAAAAACAGAAGTAAAGGAAGACCATCCTCAAGAAACTGGCGATGAAGTAAGCGCTGAAGTTAAAGAGGACGAAACTGTTGAAGAAACAGAAGATGCAATTGAAAAAGAAGAAAAGATTGAGGAAGCTAAAGAATGAAATTCAAAGAGCTTGAAAAAAAATCCAAGGATGAACTGTTGAAGATGAAATCTGATCTATTGACAGACATGCTTAAGGAAAGAGCTCTAATCAAGGTTGGCACACAACCGAAAAATATAGGCAAATACCGAGAGGCAAGACGGACAGTAGCAAAGATAAATATGTTACTGGCTCAGAAAGAGTGAGGTTTTAAATGTCAGAGATTTGCTCAAATTGCGGTTTACCAAAAGAACTGTGTGTTTGCGAGACTATCGCAAAAGAAAAACAGACAATCATAATCCAAACCGTCAAACGAAAGTTTGGTAAGGTTTATACTGAAATCCACGGACTTGATTCCAAGGAGATCAATATGAAAGATCTTATCAAAAAGCTTAAATCCAAGCTTGCTTGTGGCGGAACAGTTAAAGGCGATACACTTGAATTGCAAGGCAATCACAAGGATCGGGTCAAGAAAATATTGATCGATCTAGGATATAGTCCTGAATCAATCCAGACAAAATGAGTCAAAAAACAATAAACATGACCAAGCAAAGGTCAACAAAGAAACAATTGTGTTTCACTATAGGCTCCAAAATTGAAATTTTGGATTCGGCAAACAAGACCTTGATCAATGTCAAAGGAACAATCATTGACGAGACAAGATATTCATTGATGATCAGGACAAAGACAAAGACAATAAAGGTCTTAAAATCAGCATTAAAAAAAATCATGCTTGATGATAAGGAGATTGACTTTGATGATTTCATGAATGGAACATCATTGAAGCAATACTTTATGAAATCAATATATGACAGAATAAAAAAACTATATGCTTAAAGGTTAAAAAATGGAAAACAAAACAAAAAACATTGGATTGGATGTACCTTATCCAGAAAAGACATGCACTGATGCTAAATGTCCTTTTCATGGTTCATTAGGTATCAAGCCAAGAACAATTGTAGGTAAAGTTGTAAGTTCAAAGATGACTAACAGCGCAATCATAGAGAGAGAAACACGTAAATATATCCCTAAGTATGAGAGATATATCAAGCAAAAATCTAAGATTGCTGTCCATAATCCGCCATGCATTGAAGCAAAGGACGGAGACATTGTAAAAGTAGCTTTGACTAAACCATTAAGCAAGAAAAAGAACTATGTTATTGTTCAAATACTAGAAAAGGTAAACTAAGATGAAAGGAATAGGTGCACAAGTAACAAGAGCATTGCCTTTGGGTTGTGTTGTAAACACTTGCGATAACTCAGGTGCAAAGAAGCTTAAGATATTTGCAGTAAAAGGTCACAAGACTGTTAAAGGTAGACTTCAAGCTGCAGGTATTGGAGATGTTGTGCATGCTTCAGTTGTCAGCGGTTCACCTGAGATGAGAAAGAAGACTGTTTTAGCTGTGATCACAAGACAGAAACAGGAATTCAGAAGAGGCAATGGTATGCGAATCAAATTCGAAGATAATGCAGCAGTTGTACTTAAGGATGATAAAGGAAATCCTAAAGGTACACTTATCAAAGGACCAGTTCCTAAAGAAGTTGTAGACAGATATCCTGGTATAGCTAAGATATCTTCAATTGTGGTGTAAGACAATGAAACAAGCATTTGTTAATTCATGGATCAAGAGTAAGCAACCAAGAAAGCAGAGAAAATATAGACATAATGCTCCTCAAAATATCAAAAAGAAATATTTGGCAGCTCATCTTTCCACAGACCTAAGAGAAAAGCATAAGGTAAGATCAATGGTTATCAGAAAAGGTGATACTGTAAAGATAGTCAGAGGCGACCACAAAGGTAAAGTTGGAAAAGTTGAAAGAGTAAGCTTAAAATACAGTAAGGTATATATTGAGAATATCATGATCAATAAAAAAGATGGCAGTAAAAAGAGTAAAGCAATCGAGCCATCAAATGTGATGATAACTATATTGAATCTTGAAGACAAGAAAAGAGCTAAAAGATTTGAAAGAGCTCAAAAGGTGTTAGCAAAATGAGTCATATGAAAAGATTAGTCGCGCCAAGAACATGGCCTATTCAAAGAAAGAAATACACATTTGTATCAAATCCATTACCTAGCGGAGCTAAGTTCAAATATGGTGTAACATTATCATTCATACTTAAGGAATTGATCGGTGTTTGCAAGACAAACAAGGAAGTTAAATTATTGATAACTGATAAGAAGATAAAAGTAAATAATTCAACTGTTAAAAATGCAAGACAATTAGTAAGTCTATTCCAATTGCTTGATATTAATGGAAAAAAATACAGAATTGAACTAAAATCATCAGGTAAGCTTAATGTTGTTGAAGCAGAAAACGAATTCATAATTAATAAAGTAATGAACAAGACAATACTTAACAAAGGTAAGATACAAGTTAATATGTTTGATGGTAGAAATTTCATATTAGATGAAGCAAAAGACATCAAAGTTGGTGATTCAATTGCCTTCCAAGAGAAATCTTATATGATCTTACCATTGCAAAAGAATGCGATTGTTGTTTTGTTTGACGGTAAGCACAGAGGTATGAAAGGTAAGATAGAAAATATCGAAGGTAACTCTGTTGTAATTAATTCAGATAATCATATGATCAAGACACTAAAAAAATATTGCTTTGTTGTATCAAAAGCAAATGAAAAACCAGTGATTAAATTAGAATAAAAATGGCAGAAGCAAAATCAAAAGCGGACAATGTAATGTTGAACTCAATCCACATAGATAAGGTTACAATCAATATTGGTTCTGGTAAAGACCAATACAAACTAGAGAAAGGACTTAATCTATTGGAGAAAATCACAGGCAAAAAGCCTATCAAGACTTTATCCAAGCACAGAATAGCTACATGGGGTATAAGACTAGGATTGCCTATCGGTTGCAAAGTTACTGTGAGAGGTAAGGATGCAATTGAACTATTGAACAGATTACTTATCGGTGTTGATAATAGGATAAATCCTAGATGCTTTGATAAGAAAGGTAATTTCTCATTTGGAGTAAAGGACTATATTGAGGTTGAAGGCATGAAGTATGATCCTGATATAGGTATGATGGGTTTTGAAGTGTGCGTCACACTAAAGAGAAAAGGTTCAAGAGTTGCATTAAGAGCAAAAAATGCATATAAGATAGGTAAAAGACAAGCTATTACAACAGAACAAGCTCAAAACTATATCAAAGATAATTTCAAAGTGATATTCACAACTGATAAAGAGGACGAAGAATAAAATGACACAAAGCGATGCACGAAAGATGTTGAAACAGCTGAATAAAAAGCCAGGCAAGCTCCCTAAATATGAAAAGCATAATATGCCTAAGAAAAGATCTTGTGGTCTGTATAGGATAACATGTGAATCCTGTGGCAAACATCGTGGTGTGATAAGAAAGTATGGTCTGTATCTATGCAGACAATGCTTCAGAGAAAATGCATATAAATTAGGTTTCAAAAAATTCCGATAAAGGTGTAAATAAAAATGGCAATGAATGATACAATCGCAGCAGCATTATCCAAGATAAATAATGCTGAAATCGCAACAAAGGATACTGTACAAATAAGACCTTTTTCAAAGATACTACTAAAGATATTGGATATTGCGAATGAACTAGGTTATATTGGTAAGTATGAAATTATCCAAGATCCTAAAGGCGGTCTGTTGGTTGTTAATCTTATCAATAAGATAAACAAGTGCGGTGTTGTAAAACCTAGATACTCTGTATCATACAAAGATTTCGAGAAATTCGAGAAGAGATATTTACTTTCAAAAGACTTTGGTGTATTGTTTGTATCAACAACCAAAGGCATCATGACTCATAAAGAGGCTAAAAGACAACAACTAGGAGGCGTGCTTATCGCTTACATGTACTAAAATGAGAGACAAACATTTTGAAAAAACATTTGAAATACTAGAGAATGTCAAAGTACAGATAGAAGCAGATAGTACTATAGTTGTTGAAGGTCCAAAAGGCACTTTGAAGAGACATTTCAACTATCCTAATCTTAAGATTGAGCTAAAAGATAATGCAATAATGATATCAACTGATAATTATAGTAAAAGAGATAAGACAATGTTCGGAACAATCAGAGCACACATCAATAATATGATGAAAGGTGTTTGTGAACCTTATGTGTATAAATTGAAGGTATGCTCAGACCACTTCCCTATGAATGTAAGTGCAAATGGTAAACAATTGATAGTAAAGAACTATCTTGGTGAAAAAACACCACGTGTTGTTACTTTAGATGATGATGTTGAACTAAAGGTTAATGGCGATGTTGTTGAAGTATCAGCAATCGATAAAGAAAAAGCAGGAACAAATGCTGCAAAGATTGAACTTATGCTTAATCCGGGCAAGAAAGACCGAAGAGTATTCCAAGATGGCATATACATTTTTGATAAAGGCGGTAAGGAGTTATAATCACAATGGAACTTAATGAACTAAAGATTCAAAAGAAGAAAACAATGCCTTCATTCATCCAGAGAAGAGCTAAGCAGATAAAGAAAGTTCCTCTTAAATGGAGAAGACCTACAGGCAAGCAAAATAAAGTACGACTAGGTAAAGGCGGTAAGATGAGCTCTGTTAAAGTAGGTTATGGTACACCAAGTTCATTAAGACATATGACAAAAGATATGAAAGTCATTGTTGTTGTAAGTAACAAAGATGAACTATTGGCATTGACAAAAGATCAAACTGCTGTTATCTCTAATGTTGGTAACAAAAGAAGACTAGAACTATTGAAATTAGCAAAAGAAAAATCAATAGCTGTTTATAATATTAAAAAGATAGATGATGCTATTAAAACAATCGAAGAATCTATGAAACAAAGAAAGGATTCAAGAAAATCAAAGAAATCACGATTAAAGAACACAAAGACAGAAAAGAAAGAAGAAAAGAAAGCTGAAGCAAAAACAGAAAAGAAAGAAGAAGCAAAAGAACAAACTGAAAAAACAAAAGAAGAACAAAGAAAAGAAGTTGAAAAGATATTGATTCATGAAAAATAAAGGTAATACAAAATGGATTTAAAGGTTCAAAAAACAATCGCTGGAAAAGTATTGAAGGTATCACCTAAGAGAATCAGATTTAGATCACATTCATTAGAACAGATCAAAGAATCAATCACACGACAAGATATCAAAGATCTGATCAAAGAAGGTTCAATATATAAATTACAAGAAAAAGGCGTTTCAAGAGTAAGAGCTAATTACATCAAGAAACAAAAAGCAAAAGGCTTGAGAAAAGGCCTTGGTTCAAGAAAAGGTAAAGCAACTGCTCGTCTATCTGACAAAGAAAAATGGATGACTAAAGTAAGAGCATTAAGAAAGCACCTTAAAGCTTTGAAAGAACGAGCTAAGATACAAGAAGAAGCTTATAGAAATCTTTACCGAAAGATTAAAGGCGGATTTTTCAGAAGCAAATCACATATGAACCTTTATATTACTGAACATAAATTATGGAAAGCAAACAAGACTGAATAAAAATGGCAAAGAAAAATTTCAATATAAGAACTGTACAATTCAGAAGAAAGAGACAGCAAAAGACTAACTATCCTAAAAGATTAAACATGCTTAAATCTGGTTTAACAAGATTAGTTGTGAGACTAAAGACAAATATGATCGTTGCTCAGCTTGTTGATTACAATGCTAACGGTGATAAGGTTTTAGTTACTGTGAATTCAGCTGATCTGAAAAAGCTAGGTTGGACTTATAGCATAGGTAATCTTCCTGCAGCATATCTTACAGGCATGCTATTAGCAAAGAAAGCTAAAGAAAAGAACATAAACACAAAAGATATAATTGTAGATCTTGGTGTTAAAGGTAGTGCTGTTAAGTCAAAACCTTATGCTGTTGTTAAAGGTGCATTAGATAATGGACTTAAGGTAAAAGTTTCTGACGAAGCTTTCCCAGCACAAGACCGAATTCAAGGTAAGCACATTGCAGATTATGCATCAAAATCAAAAGAAGTTAATAAATTCCAATTCACAAAACAACAAAATATTGATAAGATCACTGAAGCTTTTGATAAGCTAAGCAGTGAATTAAAGGTTTAAAAAAAATGGCTGACGAAAAAATTAATCTTGATGAGTGGAATCCTAGAACAAAGCTAGGCAAGCAGATAAAAGACGGAATAATCACTAATGTTGATCATATCTTGGATAATGGTATCGCTATCCTTGAACCTGAGATAGTCGATTTCTTATTGCCTGGACTAAATGTGGATTATCTTAATCTAGGTCAAGCAAAAGGTAAGTTTGGCGGTGGTAAGAGAAGACCAGTCAGACAAACTCAGAAGAAAACTGAAGACGGCAACACTCTTAAATTTTCATCATTTGCTGCTGTTGGTAATGGTAATGGTGTTGTAGGTGTAGGATTAGGTAAATCCAAAGATACATTGCCTTCAAAGAATAAATCATTAAGAGCAGCAAAACTTAATCTGATCAAGATAAGAAGAGGATGCGGTTCATGGGCTTGCGGTTGCGCAACAGCACATAGTATCCCTTTCACTGTAAAAGGTAAGTGCGGTTCTGTTGAAGTAGAATTAAGACCTGCACCAAAAGGTACTGGACTTAAAATAAATAAGGAATGCGCTAAGGTATTGAAACTAGCAGGTATAAAAGATATCTGGAGCAGAACAAGAGGTCATACTGAAGTAAAGATAAATCACATCTTCGCACTATTCAATGCTTTGAAAAAACTTACTGATGTTAAGATATTACCAAATCATATTGAGCAATTAGGTATTGTTGACGGCACAAACACTCAAGGTGTTGCAACAATAGAAGACCTAGAAACTGACGAAATTCAGATAGAAGAGCCTGTTGATGTTGTTGAAGAGGAAGAAGAAGATGAAAGTTGAAGAATTTTTCAAAGACAGAACAATTGCAGCAGTATTAGTAAGATCATATATCAGACAAAGTCCTGATGTTAGAAAAACATTAGAGATGCTTAGGCTGACAAAAACAAACTCAGTTGGATTGTTCAAGAAGAATGCAACAACACTAGGTATGCTTAATAGAGTAAAAGACTTCATAACTTATGGTGATGTTGATAAGGAAATTGTTGATATGCTTATATCAAAGAAAAATCCTGTCAAGCGAAACAATAAAGGTGAAGAATACATTAGTCATGTTTTCAACTTAAATCCGCCAAAAGGTGGTTTTGAAAGAAAAGGCATAAAAAAACCATTCACAGTGGGTGGTGTTTTAGGCAAACGAACAAATATTAAAGAACTTATCAAGAAGATGCTACAATGACTGTAAACAAAACATCCAAACTAAAGAAGTACAGAGGCCATAAAACTCATGGTTGCGGTTCAAAGAAAAAACGAAGAGGCGCAGGCCATCGTGGTGGAAGAGGCTTAGCTGGTACAGGTAAGAGAGGCGATGCTAAAAAGCCATCTATCTGGAAGGACAAGAGTTACTTTGGTAAGCATGGATTTGTTAACAAGAATAAGGATAAGGTCAAGATAGTCAATATAGTTGATCTTAATTCATTTGTCTATGGTTATATGAATGGTAAGTACAAAGAATATATTACTGTTGATAATGATGTCTATGTTATTGATCTAGGTAAGATGGGCATTGATAAGTTATTAGGCAAGGGTTCTTTGGAATTTAAAGTTAAGGTAATTGTTTCCAATATTACTGAATCTGCTAAATCCAAGGTAATTTCAGAGTAAATATTATAAATTAAATTATATTTCTTATTTCTATAATAATAAATAACTGTGAGGTGAATTAGTTATGGCATTATACGACGCGTATACTTTAGGTCTTGGCGGTGCTTATCTTATGACATTCTTAGTTATCTTGTTAATTGCTTATATCTATAGTGCAATTACAACTATGATGATTGCAAACAGACTAGGACATAGAGATATTGCATGGATGGCATGGATACCTATTGTTAATATCTATCTGATCGTAAAGATGAGCGGAGCTCCAATGTGGACTATGTTATTGATACTGGTTGCTTGGTTACCAATACTTAACCTGGTATTCTTAGTAGCAATGATTTGGTGGTTCTGGCTAATAAGCGAGAAAGTAGGTTATCCAGGTTGGTTGTCTTTGATCAACATAATTCCTTTTGGAAGTATTGTTTTCTTAGGATTGTTGGCATGGGGAAAACCAAGTAGAAGATAATTTTTTTATTTTTTTATTTTTTTGTGATTATATCTTTCTATATGGAAAGATAATTCCAGAAAGAGGTTTCTTTCGAAACCTCTTTTATGCTTAGTAATTCATGATGTACTCAGGACGCGATAGGTAATCTGGAATGACTTTGTCCCGGTAGATTGCTGTGACTATTGCCTTGACAACAGCTCTGTAGTCTTGGTAATCGCCGGTGTAATCGCTGAGTATCTCATACTCGTACCAGTACAGGTTCATCATCTGATCAGCATATTCGCTGTCCCAATATGCTGTCAGGAATGTCTGGAGATCTGCTGTTGTTTTTGGAGTTCCGTTGACAATCATGTCTTCGCAGAACTCACTGTATTCTATGAATGCCTGGAGTGGTGTTTCAAGTGCTGTTCCGGTTACCTGTGTTTTTATGACACTGATTGAGAACTCCAACTCATCTGCATCTGAGTAGTAGTCGAAGTAATAGTCATCAATGTCTTCGAAAACAGGAAGATACTGCTGATACTCAGTATCTAAGGTTGCTGTGGTTGTTTCTTTGATCCTTGTGAAGACATTGTTCATGTCATAGCTGTTTAGCAACAAGGCCTGGAGATAGATGAGATTTGCACCATGACGTTCAGGGTTATCTGATATGTATTCGTAACTGATATCATCTACCCTGTTGATAATGTCACGGTCGCAATCAAAGCCATCATCGTCTAGTTCTTGTTCACCTGTCTGTTCTTCCAATATGTGCAGATCCACGAGTTTCTCGCAAAGGATCCAGGCACCAGTCATTGCCTTTGCGTAATCAACATACGCAATTGTTTTGACTGGTTCTGTGATTCTTACTGTGGCGAAGAATATCCAGTACAGATATTCATCAAGAGCAGAGTCACATTCATTGAATGCCGGTATACTTATGATTCTTCTTTCATGGTCTATGATTACATCATGGTAAGATGCTCTCATAGGTGACAGAACAACACCACCCGCAACTTCCTGGAAGGTGATGTCAGATGGAAAATTTTCGTTAAAGCAAGCCTTCCATGTCTTGCTTACAAGGTCTTTGACACCATCCATTGTGATGTTACCATTTGCATCATAGGTGATTGTAATTTCATCAGTGGCTGGTGTTGCCTGTACTGTTTCTGTTTGAGTGATGTAGACATATTCAGTGTTATCATCAAACAGACAACCTGTTGTGAACACCATAGCGATAAGAAGCAGAATAACACATTTTTTCATGATTCCTCCTAGGATTTTAATAGAAAAATGTTTATTTATATTGAAACACTGATCAGGTGTTATCTCCTGAATTTGAGTGTTATAGTCTATTTCCTTGTGTTTCCTATATTTGCCTTTTTTTCTTGTATTTATAAGAATTATTTGTCTGGAGTATCTATGTTTTTGTTTCTTTCTTTCTATATTGAAGAATAAATGTAAAAAAGCGCAAACTTTTATGTTTGCAAAATGGAAAAGAGGTTAGGCAGTTACGGATCTTTCTATGTTCAGAATGCCAAGAATCCTGTTCATACACATAATTGATTGGTTCAGCATTCTTTCGAAGCTGACTCTGTCGCCCAAGAGCCAGGTTGATTTCATTCCTGCATGACACTGGTCCATGATTTCTAGTTCGTTACTGATTTCTAGTGATTGACTCATCCTCATGTCCCTAGTAAAGTCAGATATTATCCTGACTTCTTCCTCGGGTTTTTTGTTCAGTAAGTTCAACATCTCACCAAGGTAAGAGTTGAACTCACCAACCTCTGTCACAATTCCATAAGCATTGCCTTCAGACCAGTTGTTCCAGATATCACTCTGGATTCTTTCTGTCTGTTTAAGGATTGTTAAGATTTTTTCATGAGTACTCATGATATCCTCCTTAAAATTTTTTTAATATCTTAATCTCTTTCGAGATGTTTTTCAAAAAGGAACCGCGCCAGTTTTTTTTTGTTTAGGTTAAACTGGCAAACCTCTTATCATCACAGTCAGATCTTAATCGTGACTGTGACCTTATTTTTTTCATGAACGATTTTTAACGTCGTCCATGTTTTTGGAATGGAACCTGTAGTCTCGATAGCTTCACCTAGTGCTATTTCAGTAGCTTCGGTGATGCTGACACCAGTTCCTTTGAAGGTTGTTTCTTCAGTAAGAGCAACTTCCTGCGTGTCCAGAGTCTCGGTCTGTGCCAGTGCCGGCTTAACAGTGGCGTTGGTCACCGTGTCGATGGTAACTGCTGCCATCTGTAGGGTCATCAGTACTAGTAGAAGGCTTTTCATGATACCTCCACCACATTGTAATGGTTTCCGCCTGCGAGGAGGATCTGTCTCCCGTCCGATTTTGTGACTATTTCTCCATTCAGGCTCTCGGCAATCTGCTGGAGATGCTCCTCATTCCTTGCACCTCCAAAGCATTTCTGTTCCTGCATGATCAGGAATTTGTACTCTTTTTCCATGTTACCCTCCCTCTGTTTTTTTACGTAGTAGCGAAGCGACCGAATACATCGTTCCTTATCTCTGCGCGCTTCTCGAGATAATCTTCTGTGTCCGTCGCTTCGTCCATTGCCTTGTCCAGCTTTTCAAAGTATTTGTCAAGCTGGTCTACTACTACCTCTTTGAATAACTTAGTCACAATAACCTCCTTTTTGCCCTCAGTATATAGAAACAGCGCATTACATCGCGCCGGAACTCCTCATTATTACAATGCAAAATGATATCTCCTTCATTCAAGAGAGCAACAGCTTCTTGAATGTCGAACTTATCATCGCACACAGCGGTAACGATTTTGTTCCAGTTGCGCCTGATTTTCTGTTCTGTTTCTTGTCTAAAACTAGGGCTTTTCACATGACGATTAATTGTTCTTTCTAGAAATTGGTCTACTGTCATAGAACCTCCTTTGAATATAAGTATAACTATATGAAAAAACACCACCGTGGTGTAATTTTTTAGAAATTCAAGACTATGGACTTTCTCCATGGTCTTTCAGATAAAGTAACAAATAAACTATATATTCTAATATTTATAAACCTTTCTATGTGTTGTCTTTAAGCAGTAGTAATAATAAACCTTAATATACTTTCTATATTGAAGAATAATTGTAGAAAAAAGCAAACAATTGAGTGTTTGCTGAAGGTTGAAAACGAAATGTTGATTTAAAATCAATCTGAATTTTTTTTCAAAGCTTCATCTAATCCCACAGTTTAATGACTTTAGGGTATTGGTCATTTGACGACTATCTTACTGAAGAAGATGTGTTGTCGTCAGGAACGAACCTACCATTTTCTGTTTCTTTCCAGGATTTAACTTCTGGGCGATAAATCCAGCACGTGATTGTCCCTGTTTGGATATTTCCGCTTTTATCTACATAGTAGGTCGTTCCTTCTCCGTGGTGTGTGAGGTAGGTGGATGGCAACATCCACGATGTCACCCATTCCCAGGGTGCATTCAGATTCAAGTTGAATACCATATCAAGAACAGGTCTGATTGGCACTTCTACTTTTACCCAGTTTTCAGGAAGTAACTCTTCTTCGTAGAGCACAGCGAGTTTCTCTACCAAGTCTTCTGTTGAGACATGGTTTTCTGGGTCCACGATAATGCTATACCTGTCGTTTTCGATTAGGAGTGATTTTCCTGTGCTTTTTGCAACACTTACCATTTCTTGATGAAGATCGCGAATGCGATCCTTGTTTCTTCCTGAAACATGCAAAAAGCCTCTGTCGCCATAAACTTTTATTTCTGTCGACATAGTAAGAGAGGTAAGAATGCCTTGTATCTTTCCAAAAGTCAGTCCTCTTATCATGAGAACACCTCCATTTTTTTATATCTGTAGCTTTGGAGTTAAACCACAGACAGGGTCTATTATTTTAGTTCCTAGATCCTATGGAACAATCGTCTATATTTATGGACCCGCAATCATTGGTCTAATATCTAAATCTCACTATGGAATGAGATTTTTTTCAAAGAAAAGGATTTGTTTAACTCTAATGAGAAGGTACAAATCCTGAAAAACCATTTCCAGCTACTGGTTCGCAATGCTTTCCAGTAACTGAATTTCTTCAGTGGTGTGAGGGACATAGGCAGCACCACCCGATGTTCCTGTTTTTGTCGTACTCGTACTGAATGCGATTATTTCCGCAATCAGTAAAATCGCCAGAAAGATAACTTTACCATACTTCATCATTACCCCCTCATTTTTTAGAATAAACTTCAATCTACAATAAACCACCATCATAAACGGCAATTTTTGAGTATTCAAAGCCAAGAAGGCTTATCCAAGGTTTTCCAATAAAATACCTATGTACTCCAGAATATATAAACTTTTCGTTTTGTTGTCTTTGCGAAGTAGTGACATGAACGCAAAATAAAAACCAGTAATAATATAACTAAAATCCACCAAAGTGTAACAAAAAATACACTAAAGTGGAAAAATATATAAATCAACCTGCCT
>Ga0272441_10005584_pt1 | contig 21724 bp, 11 predicted proteins | sample SSMProp6N_FD_193582 | JGI IMG/M metagenome (GOLD analysis project Ga0272441, IMG submission 193582) | Marine sediment archaeal communities from Little Sippewissett salt marsh, Falmouth, MA, United States - SSM-Prop-6N | ecosystem: Environmental > Aquatic > Marine > Wetlands > Sediment ... | reverse complement strand
CCGCTCCTGCTGATCGTGCCCCTGGGCAAGGGCGCCGACGAGCGCGCGATCCGCGGCCTGCTCTACAGCGGGCGCCCCGACGGGCCCACGTCTCGCCCGGCCAACTCGTCCCGCCGGGGCCGGCCACGAACGCAGGTGCACGTCCACCGCGGGGCGGTCGTCCGCTGCAACTGGCCCGTCTGGCAGCGCGTCCGCGAGATGACGCCGCACCGGCGACCGGAGCTGGCCAGGGCGTTTGCCGCCGCCGGGGACTCGGCGGCGCAACTGCTCGTCCTGCCCACGGCCGACAACCGCCGCGTGATCGAGGAAATGCTCCCCGAGCTGCCCGAGGAGATCGGGGGCGGCCCCAGCACGGCACTCACGCAGGGCCTGCTCTGGGCGGCGGTGGGGGTCAACGCCCCGCCGGGAATGCACGTCAACGCCGTCGTCCAATCGCGGGACGCCGCGGCGGCGAAGGCCCTGAAAGGCATCATCGGCCGTGGCCTGGCCCTGCTGGCCGCCGAACGGGAGCTCCGCGATCTCCTGCCGGGCGACGTGATCGAGCGCCTCCGCGCCGCCCTGGCGCCTGAGGTCACCGGCGATCGCCTGACCTGGCGCTACTCGGCCGCCCGGATCGACGACCTCGTCACCGCGCCCCTTCGCCATGCGATCAAGGCGTTCGCGCCGCCGCCCCCGCCGAGCCGCCGGGGAGAGCCGGCCTCGCTCAGATAGCCACGATCGGCTGCGAGCCTGCCGGGACCTCTCGCGGCGGCGCGCCCCTTGCGCGCCGCCGCTTTGCATTCAATCCACCGTTTACTTCCGCACCCGCCCGGGGTACACCTGCACGGGAATCGACGGGCACCCTAGCGAGCGAGGTGACGATGAAACTGGCGTTCATGAGCTCTGTCTTCCCGAAGAAGACGCTGGCGGAGCTGTTGGCGACGGGCGAGGCGGCCGGCTACGAGGGCCTGGAGTTCCGCCCGGAGTGGAAGCACGCACACGGCATCGAGCTGGAGGCGACGGGCGACCAGCGTTCCGACGCCGCCAAGCGGCTGGCCGACAGCCCCCTGGAGGGCTGCTGCCTCTCGCCCGGCACGAAGTTCTGCAAGGAGGCCCCCGGCGAGCGAGACGCGGAGCTGGAGAAGCTGCATCGGTACGTCGATCTCGCCGCCGAGGTGGGCGTCCCGCGGATTCGCGTCTTCGCCGACCCGCTGCCCAACGGCGGGGCCCGGGCCCGGGCGAACAGCTACGAGGTGCAGGCCGAGTACCTTCTCCGCGGCGCCGAGCGGGCCCGGTCGGCCGGCGTGCGGCTGGTCCTGGAGACGCACAGCAACTTCCGCGCGTTCGACACCGGCGAGGTGCTGTACCGCGCGGGCTACCCGGCGGGGCTGTGGGTCAACTGGCACCTCGGCCACTGCCTCCGTCACGGCGAGGGCGTGGACGAGGCCTACCGGCACGTCAAGGGCCGCGTCGCCCACTGCCACTTCTCCCTGCCGGAGGAGTCCGAGAAGTGGGCCCCCGTCGAGCGCCAGCTCGAGCTGCTCCGCGACGACGGCTTCGACGAGTTCTTCTCCGTGGAGGTGATCGACCCCGACGACGGCAACGCCGTCCTCCAACACCACGCCGCCGCCTGGGAGAAGCTCAAGGACCGCCTCGGGTTCCAGACCTGCAAGGAATGACCTGAAATGAGTGAACGAGTGAGATTCGCGCTGGTGGGGTGCGGCGAGATTGCGGTGCATACGTCCAAGAGCGTGCTGGAGTCCCGCTTCGCGCGGGCCGTGCGGTGCATGGACGTGCGGGCGGATCTGGCCGCCGACCTGGCCGCCCAGCACGACGCGCCCCACGGCGCGGACCTCGACGAGGCGCTGGGCGACGAGAACGTCCAGGCCGTGATCGTCTCCACGCCGCACTACCAGCACGCCCCGCTTGCCGTCGCCGCGGCGAAAGCGGGCAAGCACGTGCTCGTCGAGAAGCCCATGGCCTGCACCCTCGACGAGGCCGACGAGATGATCGCCGCCGCGGACGACGCCGGCGTGAAGCTGGCCGTGCTGCTGCCCGTGCGCCTGGGCTTCCCCCAGACCCGGGCGCGCGAGCTGGTCGCCGCCGGGGCGATCGGCGAGGTCACCGCTTGCCAGATCCACGGCATGAGCTGCAAGCCGGCGAGCTACTGGCACGGCGGGTTCACGGGGCGGGCGAAGGACGACTGGCGGATGAGCCTCGCCACCAGCGGCGGGGGCTACCTCATCATGAACCAGATCCACAACCTCGACGCGATGGTCGCCGCCATCGACCCGCGCCCCGAGCGGATCTACGCCGAGTACAGCACGCTCAACACGCCCGGGATCGAGGTCGAGGACTACCTGTCGTTCGTGATGCGGCTGGAAGGCGGGGCCGTGATGAGTCTCGACGGCTCCAGCGCCGCGCCCGGCACGGGGTCCTACGGCGACCGCATCTACGGCACGAAGGGGCAGATCGCCGTCGACGGCAAGGGCCTGCACGTCTTCCTGGCCGAGCCGCACGACGACCTGCCCGCCGGGAAGTGGACGGACGTCCCGGCCCCGGAGGATTGGCCGAACTCCCGCACGGCCTGCGTGGACGCCTTCGCCCGCGCGGTCCTCGACGACACGACCCCGGTCACCGACGGGCGCGAGGGCCGCCGCAGCCTCGAGATCGCCCGCGGGGCATACCTGTCCTTGCAGCGTGGCGCGCCGGTGGAATTCCCCGTGCAGGAGTAGCCGCCCCGAACCGGGGCGATTGATCGGTAGCCACGGGCGCGAGCCCGTGGTGGTGGTCGCCCCCGTCCGGGGGCTAGCGGCCGGACGGTAGGACCTGCAAAGCGGGTCGGTCCCTGCTGAAGAAGGAAGGTACATGACATGTCGCGGATGAACGCTGCGCGGTGGGTGGCTGTCGCCGTGGTGCTCGTCGCTGCCGGGTCGGCCCTCGCCGAGCGCGGGCGGAGGAAGGCGGTGACGGTGGAGACGGCCCCGCCGATCGACGGCGTCGGCCAGGCCGGGGCCTGGGCGCAGTGCCCGCCGTTCGCCGTGGGCGACTGCACCGCCGCGGGCCCGGGGCTGCTGAAGACGACGGCGCGCGTGCTGTTCGGCCCGACGAAACTCTACGTGGCGTGGCACTGCGCCGAGCCGGACACGGACGCGCTGGCCCGGCAGGTCACGCGGCGCGACGGGAGCGTCTGGACCGACGACTGCGTCGAGCTGTTCGTCACCGGCGACCCGCGCGAGGGCTATTTCCACTTCGTGATCAACCCGCGCGGGACGGTCTACGACGGCCGGCGTTCGGCGGCGTCGAGCAGCTACGACGCGTCGTACAACCCGCCCGTGGAGGTCAAGACGAGCGTGCGGAAGGGCGAGTGGTCCGTCACGCTGGCCGTGCCGCTGAAGGACCTCGGGGCCTACGTCGGTACCGCCCAGACGTGGACGATGAACCTCAACCGCACGCGCCCGGCCCGGGGGGGGCAGCCCGCCGGCGAGTGGTCGTGGGCCGTGATGGGCACGAACGACTACCACCAGGTCCGCGACTACGGCCAGGTCACCGGCGTGACCGTGCCGAAGCGCGCCGACGGCGTGACCCGCCAGGCCGCGCCTCCACCCCCGCCGCCGAGCTACGAGAAGGGCACGCCGGCCGGGTCGGTGGTCGTCTACCGCCGCATCGGCGAGATCGTGATCGAGGACACCGGCGAGGGCCTGGCCCACACGATCCCGCTTGCCATCCGCGGCTCGCGCGGGCTGAAGGTGGCGTTCCTGGCCCGCGGCTGGGCCGGGGGCAAGGAGGACTTCGGCAAGACCGACACCGGCGCGCCGGCGACGTGGTCCGTGCCCTTCAACCTGTCCGACCGCCGGGCGAACGACAACACGACGTCCAAGGCCTACCGCGATCTCGTCCCCGGCCGCTGGCAGCCGATGGTCTACTACTGCGACAACTTCCGCTATAACGCCATCCCCAACAGCACCGTCGCGGCGGCCACCGATTACACCAACCTGCGCTTCCACGGCCGGGCGCCGGGCGGGAAGGGCACGCTGAAGCTCCGCGAGTTCTGCCTCTATCGCGGCGAGGACACGACCCCGCCGACCGCGCCGACGCACCTGCGCGCGCTGTCGGGAGGCGGGCGTGTCGGCCTGGTCTGGGAGAGGGCGGCCGACAACGTGGGCGTGGCGGGCTACGTGATCGCCCGTGCCGGAGACAGCGGCGAGTTCCGGAAGATCGGCCAGTCCCACGAGCCGAGGTTCCTCCCCGTGCCTCCCGCGTCCGGGCCCCGGCGGTACCGTGTCCTGGCCGTGGACTTCCAGCAGAACCTCTCGCCGTGGTCCGAGGTGCTGACCGTTCCGCCCGCGAAGGGCGAGGCCGCGCCGCAGTCCGATCGTCTGTCCTCGGACCGCGCGGCGTACACGAAGCACGTCCGCGCGATTCACGCCGCCGGGCGGGGCCGGGTCCGCCGCGGCGTCGTCCTGGCGTTCGGCGATTCGCTGACGGGGGCGACGAGCTATCGCACGGGCGTCGAGGCCGGGCTGGGGCGCTTCCGCGTGGTCGCCCGCGGCTACCCGAGCATGAAGACGAGCTTCGGGCGCAAGCGGATCGGCCAGGAGCTCGGCGAGGTCAACCCGGAGTTCTGCCTGATCCTCTACGGCACGAACAACTCCAAGGCCGCCAAGGCGATCCCGCCGGCGATGGACGACCTGAAGGCGATCGCCGACGCGTGCGCGAAGCGGGGCACCGTGCCGATCATCGGCACGATCCCGCCGCGGGGGTTCAAGGACCCCGACAGCGCGCCGGAGGCCCGCTACAACGCCGCGCTGATCGAGATGTGCCGCACGCAGCGCATCCCCGTCGCCTATTGCTTCGAGGAGTTCCAGGCGTCCGGGGATCGCAAGGCGCTGCTCGCGGGCGACGGCGTGCACACGCACCGGCACGGTTTCGCGGCCTACGGGCGGGCGTGGCGGCAGACGATGGACCAGGTGCTTTTCGCCCTGCTGGACCGCCCGGACGGCGAGAGTGCCCCGGCCGCGGCGACGCAGGCGAAGGCCGCCCCGGCCGCGGCGGCAGGGAAGCAGCCGCGGGCGGCGGTGATCCCCGACGACCCGGCCCGGCCGATCGAGCCCGCCTGGCCGCCGAGGGGCAAGCCGATGCGCCTGGCGGTCACGCGGGACAACTGGACGGCGACGGTGCGCGACGAGCAGTACGGCAACAACGGCGGCTCGTCGCGGCTGAAGCTCAAGGGCCAGCAGGAGCACGTGCTCTTCGACGTCGACCCCGCGCCGCTGAAGGGCAAGATCGTCACCGGGGCTCTCTGGCACGTCCGGTCGGCGTCGCCGCAGGCGCCGCTGATGCGGGTGACCGTCTCTTCACTGGCCTCGCCGTGGGCCGAGGGCACGTCCAGCCGCTACCGGCGGCAGGAGGGCAGCAGCTGCTTCACCCAGGCGGAGCTCGGCAAGCGCCATTGGGCCTACTCGGGCAGCACGCTGATGGACGTCGCATTCGGAAGGGGGCATACGATCTGGCGGTTCGCCGAGGCCACCGCCCCCGACGCGAAGGGCTGGCAGGCCGTGGCCGTCAGCCCGGACGTCGTCGCCGCGCGGGTCGCGGGGGTCAGCGAGGGCTTCGCGGCCTACGACGACGTCGGCAGCATCTGGTCGTATACCGGAAACAAATTCACGTATACGTATTTTCCTAATCGTTTCGTCCACGGCCGGGAGTCCCGCGGCTCCGAGCCGTGGCTGGAGGTGTGGACCGACGGCGAGGACCACGCCCCGCCCGGCCCGGTCACGGACATTACCTTCGACAGTACCGGCCTGCCGGACGGCGAGACGGTCGTCTCCTGGAAGACGCCCCGGGACGGCGGCGGCGGAAAGACGATCGGCTTCCACGTCCGCTACAGCGAGTCCCGGGCCGGCGGCACGCACGGGAACGTCCCGCGGTATCTTATCCCGATGGCCGGGGAGCCCGGCGAGACGGTCCGCATGCACCTTCAGGACATCATCACTCGCCGCGGCGAGCGCGTGCTGCTGACCATCGCGGCCGTGGACGGCGCGGGGAACGTCGGCCCGGCCGTCCAGAAGGGCGTCGTCGTCGCCGACAACCGCGGCGACTTCCTGCTGCGCAAGGGCGGGCCCAAGCCGTTCGCCCCCTCGCCGCGGCGCCCGGGCGTCGGCGGGCTGAAGGTCGCCGTGCTCGACCTGCTGGACAAGGTCCATCCCAAGACGGGCAAGGTGGTTCCGCCCCACCCGGCGGAGTACCTCGGCGGCAACCACATCTGGTCGGCGGAAAAGAAGCTCATCCGCATCCAGGCCGCCCGCAACGAGGCCGTCTGCTTCCAGGTTAACCTCGAGGGCACCGCGGAGGCCGTCTCCGCCAAGTTGACCTTCTCCGACGCGCCGGGCCTGAAGGCGACGATGGGCCGGTTCGATTACGTCGCCACCTCCGCCGGGCCGATGCCCGACGTGATCGTGCCCCTGCCCGCGACGTTCGCCGTGCCGTTCGCCGACGACCCCGAAGCCGCCGGGGCGAAGAACGTCTCCCTGCTCGGCGAGGTCTACGTGCCGCACAAGACGCCCGCGGGCGCCCATCGCGGCCGGCTGACACTCTCCGCCGGCGGCGAGACGCTCGCGCTGGACGTCGAGCTGACCGTCTGGGACTTCACCTTGCCCAACAAGCTGTCGTTCCTCCCGGAGATGAACTGCTACGGCACGGCCGACCCGGTGCGGAACATCGGCTACTACCGCGTCGCCCACGAACACCGGCTGTGCCTCAACCGCCTGTACTACAACTGGCGCGGCTCGCCCGCGATGGCGCCGAAGTGGGACGGCGAGAAGCTGGACTTCACCCAGTGGGACCGGCAGTTCGGCCCGCTGCTGGACGGCTCGGCGTTCGAGGACCTGCCCCGCGCCGGCGAGCCCGTCGACGTCTTCTACCTGCCGTTCAACGAGCACTGGCCCGCCGACGTCTACAAGCACTATCGCGGGAACTACTGGGCGGACCAGGCCTTCGCGCCCGAGTACGCGGCCACGATGAAGAAGGCCTACGACCAGTTCGCCGACCACTGCGACGCCCAGGGCTGGCACGACACGGTCTTCGAGTTCTACCTGAATAACAAGGTCTACTACAAGAAGGGCGGCTGGACGCGCTCGGCCGCACCGTGGATCTTCGACGAGCCGGTCAACACGCAGGACTTCTGGGCCCTGCGGTGGTACGGGGTCCTGTGGCACGAGGCGACGGCGCCGGTACGCGGCAAGGCCAAAATGTGGTACCGCGCCGACGTCTCCCGCAGCCACTGCGACCGCGACCTGTTCCGCGGCGTGATGGACATGGAGGTCCTCGGCGGCTCGACCGCCCAGAAGGTCCGCATGAAGCGCGACGAGCGCGTGCTCTGGGGGCCGAGCTACTTCACCGAGTACGGCTCGGCGAACGACCCGGCCGCCGCGAACCTCCAGCCCGTCCTGTGGAGCCTGAAGGCGTGGTCGCACGGGGCCGTCGGCGTGCTGCCGTGGCAGACGATCGGCGGCAGCGCGAACCTCGCCAAGGGCAGCAAGACCGGGCTGTTCATCCCGGCCGGCGACCGGATCGTCCCGTCCGTGCGCCTCAAGGCCTTCCGCCGCGGCCAGCAGGACGTCGAATACCTCACGCTGCTCGGCGTCGCCCTGGGCCTGCCGCGGCACGTGATTGCCGGCCGGGGCGGGCTCCAGGGGCGGATCGACCTGGCCGGCCAACTGCACAAGACCTCCGAGGCCGACGCGGGCACGCTGCGCTTTGGCGGGGCCGACCCGATCTCGCTGTGGAAGCTCCGCGTGGACGTGGCGACGATGATCTCCGCCCGGCGCCCGCCGTACCGCCGATGCATCCACCCCATGCCCTCGCCGCCGCGCGACATGGCCAACCTGCCCGACCTCGGCTACGTCCGCATCGCCCCCAAGCTCCCGCCGAGCCGGCCGGTGATGGACTGAGGCGCGGCCGGGACGCGACGGCATGCGGCAAGGCCCGCCCGGCCTGCCCGCATTGTGTCGCTTTTGTGTCAGTCCGCGAAGACGTTCGTCGGGCGCGCGGAAACATAAGGTGTGTTCTTATAGATCGTTAGCCCGGATTATTCACCGCAGAGAACGCAGAGGGCGCAGAGGTAATTTCATAGTAAAGACTTACATCAGAAACTGCCCCTTCTGATCGCGAACAGTGTGTTCCTGCGCGGGAGCGATCCAGAAGAGAGAATCTGATCTAAGTTTCTATGCATAATCGTCTTACCTCTGTGATCTCTGCGGCCTCTGCGGTTGCTCTGCACGATCCGGGTTAGGCTGAGACCCCCGTGTGTTGTCTCTCCGGGAGGCGACACGCGCGCATCTCTTCTCTCCCAGTTTGCCAATCCAAGAATAATGGGCGTTTGGCTTTGTTTGGCCAAAACGCGTTCCCTCGGCCATCCCCGGGAGGCGGGGGGGCTCCGGTCAACCTCGTTCAACCGAGACGAGGCGTTCGGTCGCGGGCTCCCCGCCGGCCCGGCCGACGCTACGGGGCCTCTCTCGGCGCAGACCCCACCCGCACAGTGCATTCTCGGGGTATATGTTGTATTGTCAAGCATATTATCCAAAAACTTTTCAAAGATACATCGCACTGGCGCCTTCGCGGCGCGCGGTCTCGCCGCTCGGAAAGTGCTGGCGCGAGGCTCCTGCGGTAGAATGGCGGCGTGGATACGGGCAACTCCAGCGCGACGGGACGGGCGCCTCGCCGTTGGTGGCGGGGGGTCGGATTCCGCGTGCTTGCCGTCGGCATGGGGCTGCTGCCGTTTGTCCTGCTGGAGGGGCTGTGCGCCACGCTCGATTGGGGGCGGCCGGACTGGCACGACGATCCGTTCGTGGGGTTCAGCGCCGTCCAGCCGCTGTTCGTGCGCAGCGACGACGGGACGCGACGCGAGATCCCGCGCTCGCGGCAGTCGTTCTTCCGTCCCGAGTCGTTCCCGGCCGTGAAGGGGCCCCGCGAGTTCCGCATCTTCTGCCTGGGCGGCTCGACCGTGCAGGGCCGCCCGTTCGCGGTCGAGACGTCCTTCACGACGTGGCTGGAGATGGACCTCCGCCTGGCCGATCCGGGCCGGACGTGGGAGGTCGTCAACTGCGGCGGCATCTCGTACGCCAGCTACCGGCTCGTGCCGATCCTGGAGGAAGTGCTGACGTACGAGCCGGACCTGGTCGTCGTCTACACCGGCCACAACGAGTTCCTGGAGGACCGCGAGTACGGGCACATCCGGGACATTCCGGCCGTGGTGGCCCGTCCGGCGGGGCTGCTGGCGCGGACGCGGACGTTCGGCCTGCTGCGGTCGGCGTGGCGGGGCATTGCCGACGGGCCGGGCCGCGAGGAGGGCAAGCCCGTCCTGGGCCCCGAGGCCGACGCCATGCTGGACTACCGCGACGGGATCGCCCGGTACCGTCGCGACGAGGCATGGCGGCGGGGGGGGATCGAGCACTATCGGCACAACGTGCGGCGGATGATCGGCCTCTGCCGCGACGCCGACGTGCCGCTGGTCCTGGTGAACCCCGTTTCCGCCCTGCGCAACTGCCCGCCGTTCAAGAGCGAGCACCGCGACGGCCTGACCGCCGACCAACGGCGGCGATGGGAGGCGCTCTGCCGCAACGCAGGGCAGCTCATCGGGGTCAACCCCTTCCGCTCGGCGGAGCTGCTGAAGAAGGCGGCCGCCATCGACGGCCAATACGCCGGCCTGCATTACCTGCGAGGCGAGTGCCTCGAGAGGATGCGGCGGAGTAGCGCGGCCCGGGCGGCCTACGTTCGGGCCAAGGAGCTGGACGTCTGCCCGCTGCGGATGCTCGAGCCGATGCACAGGGACCTGCTGGCGATCGCCCGCGGGACCGGCACGCCTCTCGTGGACGTCCGCCGCCTCTTCGAGCGCCGCAGCAAGGACGGCATTCCCGGCGGCGTGCTGCTGTTGGACCACGTCCACCCGTCGATCCCCGGCCACAGCCTGATTGCCGAGGCCCTGTTCGAGGAGTTGAAGCGCCAGGGCGTCGTCCGCCCGCGCCGCGGCTGGCAGGAGCGCCGGGAGGCCGCCGTCCAGAAGCACCTGGATGCCCTCGGCGACGTCTACTTCGCCCAGGGCCGGGAACGACTCCGCCGCCTCCGCGGCTGGGCCGCGGGAAGGGCGACGTTTGGGCCGCCTGCCAGCGGCGCGAACCGCGGGCCGTGACGGTCGGTGCGAGATGCGGCGGCGCCTCTACGCCCCCGTCAGCAGGTTGAGGCGCCCGGCGTAGGCCTTGAGGACCTCGCGGCGGAGCTGCTGGTGGTGGGGGGCGTTGAGGCCGGGGTCCTCGGCGACGATCTCCGCCGCGTCCCGGCGGGCGAGGCGGAGCAGCTCGAAGTCCTCGATGAGGTTGGCGACCTTCAGCTCGGGCAGGCCGTGCTGGCGCGTGCCGAAGACCTCGCCCGGCCCGCGGAGCCGCAGGTCCTCCTCGGCGATCTTGAAGCCGTCGGAGGTCTCTTCGAGCACCTCGAGGCGGCGTTGGGCGATCGGGTTGGCGGGCGAGGCGACGAGGATGCAGACGGCGTCCTCGCTGCCGCGGCCGATCCGCCCGCGAAGCTGGTGGAGCTGGGCGAGCCCGAACCGCTCGGCGTGCATGACGACCATCACGTTGGCGGCCGCGACGTCCACGCCGACCTCGACGACGACGGACGCGACGAGCACCTTGGTTCGCCCGGCGTGGAAGTCGGCCATGGCGGCGTCCTTTTCGGCGGCGGGCATTTGCCCGTGGATCAGGCCCACGCCGAACTCGCCGAGGGGGCTGTCGCGGAGCTGCTCGAACGCCTCGGCGGCGGCGGTGAGCTGGAGGTCGGGCGAGGGGTTGACCAGGGGGTAGATGAAGTACGCCTGGCGCCCGCCGGCGACGAGGTCGCGGACGCCGGCGAGCACCTCGTCCAGCTCGCCCGTCGTTGCGCGGCGGGTCCGCGTGCGTCCCCGCCCCGGGGGCAGGGCGTCGATGGTGGACACGTCCAGGTCGCCGAACACCGTCAGCGCGAGCGTTCGCGGAATGGGCGTGGCGGTCATGACGAGGTAGTGCGGCGCGTAGCCCTTCCCGCGGATGCTGCTGCGCTGCTCGACGCCGAACTTGTGCTGCTCGTCGACGACCACCAGGGCGAGGCGGGCAAACTGCACGCCCTCGGAGATCAGCGCGTGCGTGCCGACGACGAGGTCGATCTCCCCGCGCGCGAGGCGGTCGCGAACGTCCCGCCGCTCGGAGGGCTTCATCCCGCCGACGAGCACGGCCGTGCGGACCCGGCTGCCCTCGAGGTACGCGGAGATCTTGCGGTAGTGCTGGGCCGCGAGGATCTCGGTGGGGGCCATGATGGCCACCTGCTTGTGGCGTGCGACGGCGAGCAGGGCGGCGTAGAGCGCGACGACGGTCTTTCCCGAGCCGACGTCGCCCTGGAGCAGCCGGTTCATGGGGCGTTGGCGGGCGAGGTCGGCGGCGATCTCGGCGGCGGCGCGGTTCTGCGCGTCGGTCAGGGGGAAGGGGAACCGGGCGCGGATGCGCCGGTCGATCTCGGCGGAGTTCGGCAGGCCGTACGCGGGGCGGCTGATCTGCCGCATTCGCAGCAGGGCGATGCCGAGCTGCATGAGCAGGCACTCGTCGTAGGCCAGGCGGCGGCGGGCCTCGGCCCAGTGGACCTTGTCCTCGGGCCGGTGCATGGCCGCCACGGCGGCGGGGCGGCTCATCAGCCCGCGGCGCTCCAGGAACTCCCGGTCGAACCACCGGGGGATGAGCGTCTCGGCCAAGGGCAGGGCGGCGCGGATGACCTTGGCGAGGTGCGCGCTGCTCAGCCGCGCCCCGGCGGGGTAGACGGGCATGAGCTCGTCGCGGTCGAGGTTCGCCGACCCCCCGTCCCACAGCACCTGGTGCTGGGGGTTGACGAACTGGAGGCGGCCCTTGTACTCGGTCGGCTTGCCGCTGACGGCGAGCTGGATGCCGGGGCGGATCTGGTTCCGCAAGTAGCCGCCGTGGAACCAGCGGACGGTGACCGCGGCGGTCTCGTCGGAGAGGGTGCACTGGAACCAGGGGCGGCGGCCGAAGCTGTTCTCGGCGATCTCGCTGACCTCGCCGGCGACGGTGGCCGTCTCGCCGTCGCCGCGCAGCGAGCGGATCGGCTGGGCCTGTTTGCGCAGGTCGAAGCGCCGGGGGAAGTAGGTCAGCAGGTCCTCGACGGTGGCGATGCCGAGCTGGGCGAGCTGTTCCGCCCGGGCCGGGCCAACCCCCTTGACGTATTGGACCGGCGTGTCCAGACGCAGCTCGTGGCGTTCGGCAGTCACGGCAGGGGCCCGTCCGATGTCACGGTTCCATGAATCCGGGCGTGGAGACACCGGCAGGCTTCGACACGCAGACGCCGAGGAACAGAGGCGACGGAACCCGGATCCACCGTTCCTGGAAGCTCGCTCAGTGCCTCTGCGTCTCTGTGTCGCACGTGCGGTTCCGGATGCAGCGCCCGGCCTGCGGTCAATCCGGCAAGACGATCTGCTGACCGATCTTCAGGGCGTTGGGGCTCATCTGCGGGTTGGCCGCCGCGATGTCCTTCCACCGCCGATCCTCCCCGTAGAACCGCCGGGCGAGCTTGATGAAGGTGTCGCCCTTCTGGATGGTGTACATTCGCGGCCGGGCCGGCGTGGGCTCCGGGACGGGGGCGGGCGTCGGCGCGGGGGTCGGCGGCGAGAGGACGGGCGGCTGCGTCACGGGGATCTCGCGGACGCCGGACGTCGACGGGGGCGGGGCGTACTCGGCCGACGGGACGTCGGACGACGGCGGCTCGATTGCTTCGAGCCGGCCGGCCGTCGCGCCGGGCGGCGTGGGATTGGTGGTTTGCGGGCCCTCGGCCTGCTTTTCACATCCGCCGCAGACGGCCGCGGCGAGAACCATCACAGCCAGTACGTGTCGCATGATATCCTTCCCGTGAACGTTCCCAGAAGCCGGTGCATCCCCGACGATCATACGCGCGGGCCGGCGGCTGTCAAGGCCGGTCGGCAATCCGCGTTGGGCGAAGGTGCCCGTCCGGATCGTGGCACGGGCGCCTGCCTGCCGGCAGGTCTCGCCCGTGCGTCGCAGGGCCATCTTGGCCCTGCCGCAAATCTGACGCGCACTCTTCGGCGAAGCCAACACCGGCGGGATCGGTTAGAATGAGCAAGGCCCTGTCGGGAGAGGAATCCATGCGAGCACGTCGCGCGAGTCGGTTGACGGTCTGGACGGGGGCATGGCTGCTGCTGTGCGTCGGGCTTGGGGCGGCCCGCGCCGAGACGGCCCCGGAGGGCGCGGCCGTGTCGGTCACGGGCACGAAGGCCGTGGCGCTCGGCACGTTTGCCGAGGGCGTGGCGATCCATCCCAACCGCGAGTACACGTTCGTGGAGGTTCCCGCGGCCCTGAAGGGCCTGCACTTCACGTCGCACCTGCACAAGGCCCCGGCGGGGCTTGCCTGCACGGTCAAGACACCGGGGCCGGTCTACCTCGTCCTCCAGAGGCCCGCCAAGCCCGCGGACGTCTGCCCGGCGGGCGGATGGACGGCGTGCGGGGAGATGGACACGGTGATTCGCGGGCAGCACTACCCGTGGGGCGTTTACCGGGCGAAGGCGAAGGCGGGGGACGTACTGCGTCTCCGCGCGCCCGACCGGTGGGGGGTCGTCGTCGCGGCGAGGAAGATCGAGGGGCTGAAGGTCGCGCCGCCGGCGCCGAGGCGCCCGAGAACGTCGCAGCCGCGGGGCGGGGCCGTCGCCTCCCACGACGAGTATGCCGCCCTGGTGCGGGACCTCGCCAACCGCTCGTGGTTCGAGGGGATCGGGCACCAGGCCCTTCACCGCGAGGCGCTGATCCTCCCCACCGATCGCGACCCGCTGGACGTCGTGCTCCGCAGAACGCGCGCCCTGCTGGCCGACCTGACGGCCCGGCCGGACGCGCCGAACCTCGCCGCGCCCGCCGCCGAGCTGAAGGCCCTGGCCGACGAGGCCGCCGGTGTGGACGTCGCCGGCGCGCCCGCGCGCCGGGCGCTGTTCGACCGGGCCGTCCGCCTCCGCCGACGCGTCGCCTTCGCCAACCCGCTGCTGAACTTCGGCCGCATCCTGTTTATCCAGCGCCACGACGCGGGCGGGCCGTTCCACATGTGCGACCAGTACTACGGCTGCAACGCCCGCCCGGGCGGGGGCCTGTTCGTGCTGGAGGACGCCTTCTCCGACAGCCCCCGGGTGCGGGACCTGCTGGCCGACTCGGTGGTCGAGAACGGGCGACTGAAGGGCCGGAAGCTCGCGGGCGGGTCGTTCCTCTCGCCGGAGCTGTCGTACGACGGGCGGACGATCCTCTTCGCGTGGACGCAATGCAAGGCGAACAAGACGTACGTCTGGGGCCCGGAATACAGCTACCATCTCTTCCGGTGCAATGCGGACGGCAGCGGCCTGCGGCAGCTCACCGACGGCGACGCGGACGACTTCGACCCGTGCCTCCTGCCCGACGGGCGGATCGTGTTCGTCTCCGAGCGGCGGGGCGGGTACCTGCGCTGCGGGAGACACTGCCCGACCTACACCCTCTTCACCATGGGCCCCGACGGCGAGGCAAAGCTCGGGACGGGCGGCCGGGATATTCGCTGCCTCAGCTACCACGAGACGCACGAGTGGCACCCCAGCGTGACGAACGACGGGATGCTCGTCTACACGCGGTGGGATTACGTCGACCGCGACACGAACGTCGCGCACCACATCTGGACGTGCTACCCCGACGGGCGCGACCCGCGGAGCTTCCACGGCAACTACCCCGCCGATCGCAAGAGCCGCCCGTGGATGGAGCAGTCCATCCGGGCGATTCCCGGCTCCCACCGGTTCGTCGCGACGACCGGCGCCCACCACGGGCATGCCTTCGGCTCGCTGGTCGTCATCGACCAGGCGTTGGAGGACGACGGGGCCATGTCGCAGCTCCGCCGACTGACCCCCGAGGCCGCCTTCCCCGAGGCCGAGACCAACACGCGAACGGGCATGCGGTACGGCACGGCCTGGCCGCTGAGCGAGTCCTATTACCTTTGCGCGCACGACCCGGCCGCCAAGAACCACGGGCTCTACCTGGTGGACTGCTTCGGCAACCGGGAGCTGCTGTATCGGGACGCGTCGATCGCGAGCATCGACCCGATCCCGCTTCGTCCCCGCCGGCGCCCGCCGGTGATCCCGTTTCAGGGCGAGCTGGCCGCCGACCCGGGCGACGGCCGCCCGGCCACGATGGCCGTGATGAACGTCTACGACAGCGACTTCGCCTGGCCGGCCGACACGAAGATCGCGCGCCTCCGGATCGTCCAGGTCCTGCCGAAGACCACGCCCCCGCCGAACCGCCCGCGGGTCGGCGTGGGCAACCAGACGAACGCCCGGGCGGTCCTCGGCACCGTGCCCGTCGAGGCCGACGGCAGCGCCCACTTCCAGGTCCCCGGCGGCAAGCTGTTCTACTTCCAGGCCCTGGACGAGCGCGGGCTGGCCGTGCAGTCGATGCGGTCGGCGACGTACCTTCGCCCCGGCCAGCACGTCAGTTGCCAGGGCTGCCACGAGCCCAAGCGCCGCGCCCCCGGGCCCGATCGGCCCGTGCCCCTGGCCCTGCGGCGCGGGGCGTCGAGGATCGCCCCGGCCGTGGACGCCGCCAACCCGTTCAACTACGCCCGCCTCGTCCAGCCCGTGCTGGACCGCCACTGCGTCGACTGTCACCGCAAGCGAAAGGCGCTGGACCTGGGCGGGGAGATGGTCCCGAAGCGCGGCTGGACGCGGTCGTACGAGAGCCTCGCGGGCAAGTACGGCTTCTACTTCCACGTCTCCAACGGCTCGATCCGCCAGGGCGTTCACGGCGGCAGCCGCAGCCTCGCGGGGCAATTCGGCGCGAAGGCCTCCAAGCTCCTGCCCTACCTCACCGCCGAGCACTACGGCGTGAAGCTCCCGGACGAGGATTTCCGCCGCATCGCCCTCTGGCTGGACTGCAACAGCGAGTTTCTCGGCGCCTACGAGGACGCCACGGCGCAGGCCCGAGGCGAGCTCGTCCGCCCGGGCCTGGAGTAGCGGCGGGTGTAGTGTCCCGGGATCGATGCGCAGTTTCATTGCGGGCAGAGCCCCTGGGGCGATTGAATCGCGGGGGATGGCCGGGCTCCAGTCGCCCCCAGTCGGGGGCTCTATAACCTCATGCCCGTCCACCACGGGCTCGCGCCCGTGGCTATCGACCAAACGCCCTCCGGGCTACGGAAAGGACGCGATGGACCGGCCATCCGATGGAGACGCGCCCTCCGGGCTACGGAAAGGACGCGATGGACCGGCCATCCGATGGAGACGCGCCGTTAGCCCGGATAGTGCAGAGCAACCGCAGAGGCCGCAGAGGTCACAGAGGTAAGACTATTATTCATAGAAACTTAGATTAGATTCTCTCCTATGGATCGCTCCCGCGCAGGAACACGCTGTTCGCGATCAGAAGGGGTAGTTGCTGATGTAAGTCTTTGCTATGAAATTACCTCTGCGCCCTCTGCGTTCTCTGCGGTGAATAATCCGGGTTAGTACGCCCACCCCTCGGCGCCGATGAGCTTGACGAAACGGACGTCGCAGAGCTTGCGTCGGAGGGCTCGGCCGGCGTGCTTCTCGAGGACGATCAGCTCCTGAACGTCCGCGCCGCCGACGGGCGCGACGATCCGCCCGCCGTCGGCGAGCTGCTCGATCCAGCTTCCCGGCACGTCCGGGCAGGCCGCCCCGCAGATGATCCCGTCGAACGGCGCGGCGTCCGGCAGGCCCCGGCTGCCGTCGGCGGTCACGAGCGTGACGTTGTCGCAGCCCAGCTCGATCAGCAGCTCGCGGGCGCGCTCGGCGAGGGTCTCGATCCGCTCCACTGCGTAGACGCAGCGGGCCAGGCGGGACAGGATGGCCGTCTGGTATCCGCTGCCGGCGCCGACGTCCAGCAGGCGGTGCTCGGGCCGGACGGCGAGTTCCTGCACCATCAGCGCCACGACGTACGGCTGGGAGATGGTCTGCCCGCGTCCGATCGGCAGGGGGCGGTCGGCATAGGCCTGGCAGGCCTGGTCGGGGGGGACGAAGCGTTCCCGGGGCACGGCCTCGAAGGCCGCGAGAACGCGCTCGTCGTGGATGTTGCGCTCGCGCAGGTGATGCTGGACCATCCATCGACGGGCGGAGGGCAGTTTGTCTTGGGGCTCGCCCATGCCGGGCGTATTATACCCACGCGGCGGGGCCCGTACACCGCGCGCCCCGGCGCGCCGCCGATGAGAACGCCCATGGCCAAGCGAGCGATCGTGACGTTGCTGACGGACTTCGGGTCGCGGGCGGCCTACCCGGCCGCGATGAAGGGGGTGCTGCTGTCGCGCTGCCCCAAGGCGCAGATCGTGGACATCACGCACGACGTGCCCGCCCACGACGTGGTCGCCGGGGCGTTCCTGCTCGACCAGGCCGCGAGGTGCTTCCCCCCGGGTACCGTCCACGTCGTGGTGGTCGATCCCGGCGTGGGAACCGACCGCCGAATCCTCGTGGGGCGGTTCGCGGGGCAGACGTACGTCTTCCCGGACAACGGGGTGATCACGCTGGTGGCCGCCCGCGGGCCGGCGCAGGAGCTGGTGGTCGTTCGCAACCGGGAGCTCTTGCCCCGCGGGGCGCCCTCGCAGACGTTCCACGGGCGGGACATCTTCGCGCCCGTCGCCGCGCACGTGCTCAACGGCGTGAGTCTGCGCCGCTTCGGCCCCCAGCCGGACACGTTCCGGCTGCTGGAGTTGCCCGTTTACGAGGAGACGCCCGACGAGATCGCCGGGCAAGTCGTCTACGTGGACTCGTTCGGCAACCTCGTGACGAACATCCCGGAGCGGGCGGTCCGCGCCAAGTGGATGGACCTGGAGGCCGTGCGCGGCTGGTGCGCGGGCAAGAGTGTCGGTTCGCTCCAGGGCGCGTACGGCTTCGTGCCCGAGGGCGAGGCGATGGTCCTGTTCAACTCGATGTCCCGGGTGGAGGTCGCCGTCAACCAGGGGCGGGCCTGCGACGAGCTGAACGCCGGCTTCGGCACGGTGGTGCGCCTGACCTGCCACCGCGCGCCGCCCGAGACGCACGAGTCGCTCCCATGAGGCCTGTCCGCTTCAGCGGGCAGGGAGAAGGCCCCGTTTGACCGAGGATCCGTGCGGATGCCCGAGACCCCTCCTTCCAACCTGGACACCGCGTCGCTGCCCGCGCTGCCGCGCGTCCCGGGCGTGTTCGTCACCGGGGCGGGGCCGTCGCCGGGCAAGACGCTGGTCGCGGGGGCGATCGCCCGGTATCTGCGGCAGGCCGGGCGGGACGTGGAGGTCTTCAAGCCCGCCTCCTGCGGCTGCCGGCTGGGACGGGGCGGGCTGGTCTCCCCCGAGGCCGACTTCCTCGCCGCCTGTGCCGAGTCGAGGCGGACGCTGGCCGAGATCGCCCCGCTGCGGTTCGCCCATGCGTTGGCGCCCCTGGCCGCCGCCCGGGCCGCCGGGATCGACCCGGACCTGGACGCCGTCTTCCAGGCGTGGGCCCGCCTGGCCGAGCAGGCCGAGGCCGCCGTCGTCGAGGGCCCCGGCGGGCTGCTGTGCCCGATCGCTCCGGGGTTCCGCACCGTCGACCTCGCGAAGCGGCTCGCCATGCCGGTCGTCCTCGTCGCCCGCCCCGTTGCAGGGACCGTGGACAGCGTGTTGCTGACCCACCACGTCGCCCGCGCCGCCGGACTGCATCTCGCCGGGATCGTCTGGAACCGTTTCCACCGGGACGCCGCGGCCGAGCCGACGATCGACATCCACATGCAGACCCAGCCGCCGCTGCTGACGGAGCTGACCGGCCTGCCCGTCCTCGCCGTCGTGCCCGAGGATGCGGGCAACAGCGTCGCTTCCGCCCGGCTGGCGCCCTCGGCCCGGTTCGCCGTCGAGCAGACCCCGTGGGAAACGCTCCTGCGCCCGCCCGCCGTGGGACCGCCCCGCGAGCCGCTTGACAGGGAGTGAGGGGCGGCTATCGTGACGGGGGAGTGTGGCAGGATGTCGTTGAGGACCCCGGGCCCGTGACGACACCGCAGAGACCCAGCAGAGGAGCCGTTCGATGACCAGACGCACGTTCCTGAAGATCACCGGCGCGAGCCTTGCCGCCGCGGCCGCCCCGTCGTGGGCCAAGCCTCTCGACGCGGCTCGGGGCAAGCCCAATATCGTCTACATCCTCGCCGACGACCTCGGCTACGGCGACCTGAGCTGCTACGGGCAGAAGAAGTTCCGCACGCCGCACATCGACCGCATGGCGGCCGAGGGCATGCGCTTCACCGATCACTACGCCGGCAGCACCGTCTGCGCCCCGTCCCGCTGCTGCCTGATGACCGGCAAGCACACGGGCCACGCGTTCATCCGCGGCAACAAGGAGCTTCGGCCGGAGGGCCAGCACCCGATCCCCGCCGATACGGTCACGCTCGCCAAGCGGTTGAAGAAGGCCGGCTACGCCACGGGCCTGTTCGGCAAGTGGGGGCTGGGCGGCCCGGGGACGGAGGGCGAGCCGAACCGGCAGGGCTTCGACGAGTTCTTCGGCTACAACTGCCAGCGGCACGCCCATTCGTACTGGGTGAAGTACCTGTGGCACAACCGCAAGAAGGTCCCGCTGGACGGCAAGACGTACTCGCACGACCTGATCCTCGAGCAGGCCCTGAAGTTCATCCAGGCCAACAAGGACCGGCCGTTCTTCTGCTACCTGCCCGTGACGGTTCCCCACGCGGCGATGCACGTTCCGGAGGAGTCCGCCGCGCCGTTCCGCAGGAAGTTCCCCGAGTTCGAGGACGTGATCGGCCGCTACGCCGGCCCGACGGTCAAGAACCCCGTCGCCTGCTTCGCCGGGATGGTCACGCGGCTGGACGCGGGGGTCGGCAAGGTCCTGGCGCTGCTGAAGGAGCTGGGGCTGGAGAAGAACACGCTGGTGACGTTCACGTCGGACAACGGCCCGCACCGCGAGGGGGGGCATCGCCCGGAGTTCTTCGACTCCAACGGCCCGCTGAAGGGCATCAAGCGCGACCTGACCGAGGGCGGCATCCGCGTGCCGTTCATCGCCCGCTGGCCGGGCACGGTCAAGGCGGGCGAGACCAGCGGGCATCCCTCGGCGTTCTGGGACATGCTGCCGACGTTCTGCGAGCTGGCCGGCGCGAAGGCCCCCGAAGACATCGACGGCATCTCGATCGTCCCGACGCTGACCGGGCGGGGCACGCAGCGGCGGCACGAGTACCTGTACTGGGAGTTCTGGTCGCGCGGCGGCGCGCAGGCCCTGCGGAAGGGCAAGTGGAAGGCCCTTCGCCTGGGCGTGATGAAGAACCCCGACGCCCCCGTCCGCCTGTACGACCTGGAGAAGGACCTCGGCGAGACCACCGACGTCGCCGCCGAGAACCCCGAGATCGCCAGGGAGCTGGCCGCCCTCATGACGGCCGCCCGAGAGCCGAACGCGATCTGGGGCCCCAAGCCGGCCCGATTGAAGACCTGAGCGGTCGCGCACACAGACGCCCCCGCGCGGCCCGGACGGGAGCTACTGCGCCTTGGGATTTTTCCGCGTCTTCTTCTCCCGGCGCTTTCGCGGCGCGGCGGCGGCGAGGTTGGGGTACTTCTTCCGCACGGCGGCGTATTCCGGATTCACGCACTTGGCGCGCCAGCGGTAGAGGACCTGGAGCAGGCCCTCGGCGGACTCGGGGTACTGGCCCTTGTCGTCCGTCTCCCGCATCCACTTCCGCAGGATCCCGCGGTGCCGCGCCAGCTCGGCCTTGTGCTTGGGATCGTTGACGAGATTGCGAACCTCGTGGGGGTCGGCCTCCAGGTCGTACAGCTCCTCGGCGGGCTTGTGGTCGCCGACGAACACCGCCGCGGTCGCCGTGAGCTTGCCCTCGTCGCGGAGGCGCTTCCACGTGACCATCTCCGCCCGGCCGTCGCGGTACTGCGGCTGGAGCCACGGCCGGTCCGTCAGGAAGTTGCGGAGGTACTTGTACCGCTTCGTCACCACGGCGCGGATGTGCTCGATGGTGTAGTCGCACCGGTCGCGGGCGGCGATGACGAACTCGCGCGGCGTGAAGTCCTTGGCGAACAGGTCCCGGCCTTCCATGTGGTCGGGGACGGCGATCCCCGCCATGGCGAGGGAGCTGACGGCGATGTCGATCAGGCTGACGAGGTCTTCGCGGACCGCGCCGCGGGGCGCGCCCGGGGCGGATTCCGGCCAGCGGACCAGCAGCGGCACGCGGATCCCGCCTTCGTAGCAGAACTGCTTGTGCCGCAGCCCGCCCGGCATGCCGTGGTCGGAGAAGAAGACCACGATCGTGTCGTCCAACTGCCCGTCGGCCTTCAGGTCGGCGAGGATCTTCTTCACGTCCAGGTCGGTCTTGTGGACGTTGTTGTAGTGCTTGGCGATCATGGCCCGGAACACGTCGCAATCCGGGTAGTACGGGGGCACGGGGACCTTGTCGGGCGTGGCGATTTTGTGCGGGGCGTTGCCCTTGCCCCCCTTGATCTGGATCTGCCCGAACCACGGCTTGCCGCCGGCGTCCTTCCACCCCGTGCCGCTGTACAGATCGCCGTTCCTGTAGACGAAGTTGTAGTCCGTCTTGCCCCGGTTGAACGTGTGGTACCCGGCCTGGCGGAACAGCTCCGGGATCGTCTGGACGCCCTCGGGCAGGTGGATCAGCCCGAGGTCCTTGTGCGCCGGGTGCTGCGTGTTCGACCGGGAGCTGCGGTGGTTGTGCAGTCCGAGCGTCGTCTG
>Ga0272441_10005583_pt1 | contig 21725 bp, 9 predicted proteins | sample SSMProp6N_FD_193582 | JGI IMG/M metagenome (GOLD analysis project Ga0272441, IMG submission 193582) | Marine sediment archaeal communities from Little Sippewissett salt marsh, Falmouth, MA, United States - SSM-Prop-6N | ecosystem: Environmental > Aquatic > Marine > Wetlands > Sediment ... | reverse complement strand
AAGCAGTCAGGGACCGATGATGTATCACATGAGCCGTCTGCCGGGGCCGGAAGCCGGTACCATGCAGCAGCGTTTTGACGAGGCCTATACCGAGTGCTGGAAGCACTGGGTGAACAATCGGTTTCGACATCCCTGGGACGATGAAAACCGCGCACGCTGGCAGATTATTTCCAATTATCCGATCCTGTTCGGTTTTGGAAAATACATCCGGCGGCTCTTTACGTTTGTGGATAAGCACACGGCGTTTATACGGGGCGAACTGATTCCGATTCAAACGCAAAATACCCGCATCGCCGCCTTCTTGAGAATCTATAAGGGGCAGGCCTATTTATGCCTCTTTAATTTTCCGGATCCCCATTCAGAGGGCCAGTCCCCGGTGGCAAGGGCCTTTAATTTCCACTTGCAATACAGATCCAAAGAATCCCTCGCAGAGCAGATTCACCCGGAAAGCATCTATGAGATCACGGAGTTGTACAGTAACACCGAAAGCCGTTCGCGCCGCCACCGCTACAAAGAGTACTGGTCGGGACACGAACTGACGTGCCTGGGCTTTGGCGGATTGATCGAGCCGGTGTCCTCGCATGTCTATGAGATCGTAGCGAAAAATGATGTGCAAAGCCAACAGCAGTTACTGGTGGACTCGTTTGTCCGATATTTACGGTATGGTAAAAATGACCGTGTCCAACACAGTTATATTGCCAATGCGTTTTATGATGCTGCCGGTTTTAACATCAAAGAGGGCTATCCGAAATTTACATCCCTTTTTGTCCTGCTGACGGATTGGATTCACAAAAAACATAAATTGGGCCTGACCACCCTTTCACTGCTGCTGAAGGAAATCAGTGAAGATGATGCCCGGCGGCGGAAGACCATTATTCAGTATCTGATGCGGGTTGCGGTCAACGACAGAGCCAAATTTCAACATCATACGTGTCAGGCCGCTGCGGATATCCTTCACGGAATGAACCTCGGCACCATTGCGCTGGTGTCTCCCGAATCCCAATACAGCGGACACGCCGGGGGTGTCGGCATCTATACCACGGACATTGCCGATGTCCTCAGCGAGCTTGGATTTCATATCGTCGTCGTAACGCCCTTATATGAAAAGTATCGAGATAAAATCATCAAAAGCTATACGCCGCACTATGACGGCCACAGTTTCACGATTCAGTTCCCGGAATTTGATGAACAAACCCAATCCATTTCACGCAATACGATTGGCGATGTTGTGAACATTCTCCACACCAGCTTGCTCCGACAAAAACACGGCAAGCGTGTTCGCGTCGAGGTGCTTTACCTGGAAAACGGTAAATACCTCGATGCGCCTTATGGCGGCCAAACAGGCGAAGATAAGCTGCGTCGTGCGCGCGTTTTGTCGCAGGGAGCGCTGGAGGCCTTGCGGGCCTATAATTATTATCCGACCATTATCCAGACGAATGAGTGGCCGACATGGCTTGTCCCGGCGTATCTGGAGCGCTGGCCGGAATACAATACCGACCCGCATTTTCAAAACACCCATGTCGTCAGCATGATGCACAACCCCCATCCGTCATACAGCATCAAAATGGAGGAAGCCAACCCGTTCCGCAAATATTTTTATTGCCTGGTGCTGGGGATGGATGCCGTTGTCCATGCCGACGCCTGCATCAATCCCGAAGGACCTGCCGGCGGACAAATCGACATGACCTATATGATGCTCAGGACCTCTCACCATATCGGAACGGTCAGCCGGGCCATGAAACAGCGAATCCTCGACGAACCCCAGGTTTTCCGATATGCGTCTCTTTTCCGGCAGATGGAAGCGGAAGGGCGATTCTTCGGCCGCCGGAATGGGTTTAACATGGCCGCGCGTCAGCGTTTTTGGTTCCGCAGCAAAAAAAGCATACTGGAAGCGTATCGCCCCGAGGCACGCAAGCGGCTTTTCGCCAAATACACCCATGCCAAAAAACTCGCCAAAGCGGGTCTTCAAAATGACCCCAACATCTGTCTGAAACCGGACAACAACCACAATAAATACGTGATTTTTTCAATGCTCCATCGTATCTGCAAGCAGAAGGGCTTCGAGCTGCTGCTGGACTGGAAGGTCTATGAAGATCACGGCAAACGCTGGGTCGTTTATGAACCCTGGAAAATGATGGGGCCGACGGTGTTGGAGTACTTCCTTGCCTGTGACGAGCGGATTCAATATGTCGTCTGCGGCAGCGTCGAGGATTCGTTTGACGGACGCCGGTTTGACATGCATTTTCAACGTATCCGCTCCCTGCCGCAGTTTCAGGGGCGGTTTGGATATTACCCGCAAGGCGCCTTGTCTCCATCCCTCTACCGCAACGTGTATGTCGGCAGCCAATACTTTGTCATGCCTTCCGGCGGCGAAGTCGGCGAACCCTGCGGCATCAGCCAGCAGGAGGCCCACGCCGGGGGCACACCGGTGGTCGCCCATCATCAGGACGGCCTCATTCGCACTGTCTGTGATGCCGATTTCGGCGACACCGAATCGTCGCCCAACGGCATTAAGTTCAGCGGCTTTACCGGAGAATCACTGTTGATGGCGATGCTGGATGCGGTCGAGGTCTATTTCAATAACCGCCGCCTGCTGTATGTTGACAAAAAAGGAAACCCGCGGAAACTGCGCTATGCGGACCTGTCCTACAACGCCTTCACCACGGATCATCGCTGGCTGCGGCTGTTGCGGGACTATGTGCAATCATACTGCCTGATGGCCAATGTGGAACTGCCGGAGCATGTGCAGGCGGTGCGTTTGATTACCGATGCGGCTTCGGTGGCAGACCCCGAACTGCCGGACATCATCCTCAGGCACGGCATGAAGATCCCCGAAGCGATCGATTGCCTGGTTGAGGCCTTATCGTGTTCGGTACCCTCCGTCAAAGACGCTGCGGCACAGGTCCTCCTGCGGTTGTATGATGCCTTTGAAAGTGAAACGGACGAACGGCTAAAGAAAGCCCTGGCAAAAGCGATGGCCGCCTCGCCGGCAAACAAACAGATCGAGCAGGTGTACAACCGCCTGAACGCAAGCAAGACTTTACCCCCATAAACGGTTTTCTGTCCCGGTCGTTTAACTGTCCTTACGGTTTTTCCCAAGGAAAGGGGATCAGTCCCAGTTGACCTTTTCGGTTCGTTCCATCAACTCGTTCATTCGATCTTGTACGGATTGTTCCTTGTTCTTGTTGAGCGATTCCAATTCCTCGGCGTGTGCTTCAACTTTTTTTGTCAAATCCGCAAGACGTTTGCGAAGCCATCTGTATTGAAGTCGTTTTTCCAAAACGATGGTATCAAACCGCTGCGAAACAACACTGCGAAGCTCTTCAATGAGCTTGGGCTGCTGTTCCTCTGAAGCAATTCGAATCTGCAGCAGCAGGGCGTCCCGGCGTTTCTGCAGGTCGAGATTTTTCTTCATCGTTTCGGAGAGTTTTGGATTATATTTCTCCATCTTCTGGATCGGTTCGTAAATTTTCATTAAATCCATAAACCGCTGGACATATTTTTCCGGGTCCTCAATCTGCAATCCGATCAGTTCTTTGTGATCCTGGGGGTACTGTTTTTTGAACCAAACAAGAAACGCTTCATGCTTTTTGAAAAGCGCGTCTTTCCACTTTTCCTGCTTGGGCGAGGTTTTTTTCTGCTGCTGCTTGATTTCATCCCGAATTGCCGAAATGAATTTTTCGGCGTCCGTGCGCCGGAGTTCTTCAAACTTTGCGGCTTTGGAGGGATCTGTTTTTTTGAGTTGGTCCAGGATTTTCTGAATTTGTTTTTCGGTGAACTGCTGGTCCTCTTCTAATGCGAAAGAAAATTCATTCCAGATATCATCACTTGTTTCCTGAACCGGGTTGGCTTTTGAATCCTGTTTAGGGCTGTCTTCCTCGGCAACTGCGTACATCCCGATGAACCCTGCCGTCATTATAACGACAAGCAGATGCCATGCTGTTGAATGGTTACTGTGCATAAAAACTACCCTTTCCAAGAGAGACGTTGTCTGCCAGGTGTTCGATTTCGTCAAGTTCCATCATATCCAAAGAAAATGTGTCGGTTGTATTATACGTTTCCAGGCGAACGGTACGGATGCTCCCCGCCAGTTCCGTCAGTTCCTGCTCGATCGAGTCAACCTGTAAATTCATCGCATAAAAGTCATCTGTCCAGATGTCTCCCATGGTAGAGTTCGCGGCGGTTCTGCTTTGGGTATTGATAAAAGAATCGCGTGACAAGACTGCCACGATCAGAACAGCCGCAACAGCGGCAATCCACTTGCCGGCATGTAAAAACCGTTGCTGCATGAGCTTTCGATGGATTTTGGCCTGAATGGAGGCGAGTGTTTCCTTCCGCACAGCAGGGACAGGATAAGCCGCAAACACCTGATCGGAAAAATCCAAATCCGCTTTGAGGTCACGAATATGGGTCTCATCCATGAACCCGCGGAGGAGTTCATCTAATTTTTCATTTCCGTTTTTCATAAGCTTTCCATAATTTTACGTAGTTTTTTGACACCGCGATGAACCTTGGACAGAGTTGTCCCAATGGGCTCGCTCCGGATTTCAGCCAATTCCTTAAAACTCAATTGACTGAAATAGCGCAAGATAATCAGTTCGGCCGTTTCAGGATCGAGTTTTTCCAAAGCGGTATGAAGTTTGTCAAAAATTTCCGGTGTCTGTTCGGTGCGATCAGAATCATTACGAAGCAAATCCGCTTTTTCAGCCAAGAGCCGCTTTTGGCGGTACTGCCGTCTAAGGTAGTCACGAAAGATATTTGACGCAACTGTAAATAGCCATTTTTCAAAAGAGCCGCTCTCAAAGGAGCCGATTTTTCGAACAAGCCGAATAAACAAGTCACTGAGCAGCTCATCGCTCAGATCAGCCCGGCCCGTCAGACGATAAAAATAGGCATAACAACGATTAGAATAGCGCTTGACCAAGTCATCAAACGCCTGCGAATCGCCTTTTTTACATCTCTGAATTAGCTTTTCCAACTCATGTTGCACAGCCATCTCGGCGTCACTTGTATAAATATAAACGGTTACATAAAATTTATTATTGCAAAATAAAGGCCCTTAAAGCCAATAAAAAAGATTTTTTTAATGACACTCAAAAATCATCTTCTTCGGCCTCGCTATAAGGGTCCGGAATGTCCTCAATCTTCCATCGGTCAGCATCTTCTATATCGTCCAATTCGCGTTTGATATACTTAAAGATTTTGTCCTGCATCGGTGCCATTTTTCTCTGACTTGCAAGCATGGCTTGCTGATGCGTTAAGAGCAGGTCAAGGCGAAGAAGCTGCCATTTCATAAGACATTCCGGCTCTTTTATATTCTTGAATGGGTCACATTCGAAGATGCGCTGCCCATTTTCACTCTCTTTGTAATATTCACAGTTCTTACATTGGATCATCGCATTGCTCCCGTTGAAAAAAACTTGCATTCTTTTTATTGTATTTTATAATACGATATATTGATTTTGGAAAGAACTAAATAATTAACTGGAGAAATGCATGGCCAAGCCGAGACGCAGAAGAAAAATCGGAAGCAAGAAACGCAAATCACGTTGGAAAGTCCGTAACAAGATTACCTGATAATCGTGGTATTGCGATATTAAGGGCGTTTTCTTCGGGATAACGTCTAAAATTGAGTGAATGCAAAACAAGGGCTGAATCTTGTTTTGCATTCGTTATTTTTCCGGGAACACCAAATACTCGCTAAAGAACATCTGAAATTCAGCTTCGTGCGCGATTTCCACATAGGTGATTTTTTTAGCAAGCAGATTTGCCAATCTGCGAGCATCCCGACTGATCAGGGTCATTTGGGCGCCTGTTCCGGCGGCATTCCCGACAAAATGAATTTTCTCAAGGGGGACCGGGGGGAGAAGGCCGATTCGGACAGCATTTTCTTTTTGAATGTAATTTCCAAACGCCCCGGCAAGTAAAATTTGCTGGATACTGCCGGCATCGGCATGTGCTTTTTTCAGCAGCAATTCAATCCCGGCACGAATGGCCGCTTTCGCCAATTGCAGTTGCCGGATATCCTTTTGACTTAAAAACACAGCATGTTCCCACTGCTTGTTCAAATACGTACCCGCAAGGACAAAGGCGGGTTCATTCGTGCGTGTGATCGAGCGTCTTCGGATGGTGTCCGGAAGGAGAGGATTCAAATCGGAACGTTCAAAGAAACGCCCTGTGGCATCTATAATCCCCAGGTTCAGCATGACAGCGACGGCATCGATCAGGCCGCTTCCGCAGATCGTGCGGGCCTGGCCGGTTCCGATCAAATCGATATCAATATCTTTTCCATCAAACAGGACGCGCTCAATGGCCCCTGATTGTGCCCGGTTGCCAAATGTGATTCCGGCCCCCTCAAGGGCCGGCCCCGCGGCACAACTGGCGGCAAGGAGATGGGAGTCAGATGCGTACACGATTTCGCCGTTTGTCCCGATATCGACGAGTAATGTATTGACAGTCGTGACGTCCATGCCGCATGCCAACGAACCCGCCAGGGTATCTGAGCCGACAAACCCGGCAATATTGGCCAGAACATGAATATTGCCCGCAGGGTTGATTTGAAGACCCAAATCAGCGGGGCTCCGGTCGCAGGCATCGAGGGAATACGCTTTGTAGGGGGCCTTCCCAAGCTGGCGAACCGGGTGTTTGAGCAGCAGATGGGTCATCGTGGTATTGCCGGCAATGACGATTTCGTAGATATCCTTAGCTTCAATGCCGCTTTGCAGACACACCTTCTCGATGAGGCCATTGAGGCAGTCAATAATAGAGGTGTGCAGTCTGTCGAGACCGCTGTCTTTTTCACCGTAACTGATTCGGCTGACAACATCAGCCCCGTATTGCGTTTGCGGGTTCCCTGCAGAAGCCGTGCTGCAAACCTGTCCGGAGTTTAAGTCCACCAGGCGGGCGACGACCGTTGTGGTTCCGATGTCAATTACCAGACCCAGCAGTGTTTCGGTCGTATTGCCGCTTTCAATTGCTTTCAGGATATAGCAGGATTCATCATTGTTATACGGATGGACAAAAACGGCGGTGACTCCGTTTTCCTGATAGAGAGACAACCTTGACAAGTCGTCATGAAGCCCATCCGGCACGGCCATTTCGGCCGAAATAGCGGCTGACAACGATTTACAAAACGTTTGCGATTGCGGGGCAGGATTTTCAATAAAGACCTTTCGAACCGATGCCATCGCAGCCACTTTGCGGTCTATCCCGTGTTCAAGGATTTGTTGTTGATAGAATCGACTCGATTCAGGGACAAAGATGGTTAAATCCCCATCGACAATATATTGACAAGCCAGCACCTCTTTTTCAGAGGGAAGCAAGCGGACCTTACACTTACCACAGCGTCCGGCGCTGCCGCAGGGTGTTGAGAGAATAATCCCCACCTGTCCGGCGGCCTCGAGCAGGGTGGCTCCTCCGTGGATCAGGGCGGTCAAATTGTCCGGCCGAAACTGGATTTGATAATGTTTCACGATTGGATTCCTGTTGTTTATTTTGGCATCATTATAAGCAAAAAGAATCCTCAATAAAAGCTTTTAAACCTCCCTCTGAATACATCAGAATCTAAATTGAAAAATACTTTCCAAAAGAACCAGGATACGGTATAGTAATGGAAAATTCGGGAAGAATTTTGATTAGGAGTGAAGATGACAGAACGGAATCCAAAAGTCATAGTGATCGGCCCGGCCATTATTGACATGGCCATTAAATGCGATGAGTACCCGGACCCCGGACAGGTAACCGAGGGCAGCGAATTCACTACTGTTCCTTCCGGCAGAGGGGTCAATCAGGCCGTTCAAATTGCCCTTTGCGGGTGCGATACCTACGTATTGGCCCGGGTGGGGGAGGATTGTTTCGGCGATTTAATTTTCCAGAATCTGACCCGTCACAATATCAAGACGGACCTGGTATATCCCACGCAGGCGATGAGTACGGGGATTATGGTGACCGTTGTCAATGGTCAGGGCGAAAATCGCAGTTGCCGCTCTTTCGGGGCCAATCGTGTCCTCAACGCCGATGAGATTGAGTATGCCGCCGCCGAACAGCAGATCAGCTCCGCAGACGTGATTTTGATTGATGATGCGATTCCTCGGGAAGCATCGGTTGCGGCGATTCGGTCCGCCCAAATCCACAAAACCCGAACGATTTTCAGCGCCAAACTGTCGCAGCCAAGCCGAAAAATCATCCATTCTCTCGATTGGCCGATGGAATTTTATAATACCGACATTCTTGTTTTGCGTTTCAAAGGGATGATGTGTGCTTCAGAATTAGGGGCCGGGGGCGAGGGGGACCTCAAATTCATCGGCACGGAGTTAGTGGCTCGCGGGGCCAATTGCGTCGTCATCAGTTTAGGATGGCAGGGAGCCTTGGTCATTGACTCCAAGGGCCCGCGGCATCTGAAGGGCATCGTCTCTGAGGTCGTCGATCAGACCGGCTGCGATTCGGCGTTTATCGGGGCATTAGCGGCTTGTTTTGGCACGGGAGATCCGCCGGATCGAGCGGTTCAATTCGCGATTGCCGCCGAATCACTCATGAGAAGCCGTTTCGGACTGCAAGAGGCGCTGCCCAGGAAACAGGAAATTCTGACCGTTTTACATAGCCAACCGGATTAATCATCGACAGGAGCAGCCGGTGGAGTTCAACCAGTCCAATACGACCATTTCCGCAGAACATCTTATTCAGGCGCTCGCTGACGGAGCCGCCGTTCATCTTGATCATTGCCGCATCGCAGGAGCGTTGGATTTGAATCGTTTGTTTTCAGATGAAAATCCATTTCAACTCGAAAAGCTGAATAAAATTGAAAGTGAGACCTCAAAAACGCTCGTTTTTTCCCAGCCAATCCACTTCAATGCCTGCATATTTGAGAACGATGTTGTTTTTTCCGGCTCATGGGAGAAGCCGGAGAGCTTAAACGTGATTTTTGAGGAAGATGTTCTCTTCAATTCGTCGGAGTTTATCGGCCAAACACGGTTCAGCTATGCCCAATTCAAAAAACTGGCCGGTTTTGACGGGTGCATATTCCATCGGGTCTGTGCATTTCGAAATGCCGTTTTTTACGGGCTGACCATGTTCCGAACGGCCACCTTTGAAGGATACGGACTCTTCAATGGAACCCGATTCAAAGGCGATACGCGGTTTACGAATACCTGCTTCGGAAAGGGGGTTAATTTTTCCGATGTCAAGGTTGAGAACAACTGTGATTTCGCGGGTGTGTATTCCCGTCATAAATCGGTCCCGATCTATAATCATATAACGTTTACGCGCAACCGTTTTGGGGACGATGTCAGCTTCTGGCGATTTGTCAAACAGGTGTGCCAGGAAGCGGGCCATTACCAACAAGCGGGAGAGTGTTTTTACGCTGAGCGCTGTGCGTATTTTTGGCAGCGATTTCGGGGCTGCGGCTATGAGAAGTTGTCCGCTGCGAAAAAAACGGTACGGTGGTTTCTGGGGGTTCGCTTATTGCCGGAATTTGTTTTGGGGCGGTTGCTGTTTGGGTATGGCGAACGCCCCATCCGAGTCCTGGGGGCCGGGGCTGTCATCATTTTTTTGTGCGCCCTTTTTTATTGTTCCGATGCTGCGTCTTTTGCATTTCAATACGGTTTAGAAAGGATCCAGCAATCGGATCATTTAACATTTCCGGAAGGGCTATATTACAGTACGGTGACATTTACAACGCTTGGTTTCGGGGATATTTACCCGGCCGCGGACATCCTGACGCGCGCGGTCACCATGCTGGAGTCGCTGGCGGGGGCGTGCCTGATGGCGTTGTTTGTGGTAACGCTGTCCAAGCGTTTTTCCAGGGGGTAAAACGGCATAAAAAAAACCGCCGAGGTTCAATGCCCTCGGCGGTTTTAGTTTATTACTGTACTTGAGCGTTATTCCGCGGATGCAACGATTGACTCGCCGGCCGCTTCAGACGCCTGAATCTGCTCGATGATATACGCCCCGATGTTCGGGTTTCCGCTGGTATCGATCGATTCAAAATACTTGTCCATCACAAGGGTCATCGCATCGCCGACCGGAAGCTTCAGGTCATTGTCCAGAACAGCGACATAGCTGACGAACGCCTCGATGACCTCTTCCGTTACGGCATATTGCTGATATTCCTGGTACTCTTCATCGGTCATCGCGGCCAGTTGCGCGTCTTTCTCACGGAAATTCGCAAATGCGGTCTGGATGGATGCTGAGACTTCCGGCGTAAACGGGGCATCGATAGGAGCAAGGGTATTAAATATCCCGTTCATTGCGGCCAGGGTCTGTTCATTGATACCTTTCAGGGCCGCAGCGGCTTCCAGCAGGTTTTCACAGGCATCGCACGGCTGTAGGTTCGGGTTGGTAGCCATCGAGTTGGCAATCAGCAGTTGAAGCTCATCGGAATTGACGGCCAGTTCAAGTGCAGCCGCTTCCATCACAGCCGGGCACCCCTTCAATTCGGGGATTTCCAGCAACGGCAGCGGAGCCGCAGGAATGACCGGCGGAGTCGAGGTGACGCTTACCTGGACAGTTCCTTCCCCGTAGACCGGTGTACGTACTTCGATATTGGTGTAGTCATATTGCCCATCCCAAACATGAATTCTAAATGTTTCCTGTTCAGGAGCCCCCGAAGCCGGCGTATAGATCCACGCGGAACCGGTGAACTCAAGCGTACTGCCGCTTGGAAGGGTATAAATACCCGGAATAATAGACAAACTGTCAAGGATATCCTGCTGGGGAGCATCCAGCGGGTCCGTAACAAGGACCGGCGATGTCACACCGTTTTGCGGGGTCGAATCGCCCGGGGTAACTTCCCCAAGATCGCCTGCCGCTGACGGGATAACATTGGTCATTTTCATCTTGACCGTACCTTGAACCGGAACAAGAGAGTTGCTCTGGATTTCTCCGTCAACAAATACATAATCACGCTGACCGTCATACACTGTAATCTCAAAGCTGTCGTTGCCGACAAAACCTTCTGCCGGATCATAGCTGTAAGCGTAAGTGCCATTGCCGTTATCGATCAGGATTAAATCCCCGAAACCTGGATTACTGATATCGCTGACGCTGAGTGCATCAAGTTCGTTGGTGGGGTTGCCATCCAAATGATCGGTTGCAAAGACCTGGTTTTGGATGTTTTCATTCATATGCTCAATGGTTACAGTACCATCAATCGTCGGCAGTTCGTTGGTAATATCGACAGACAGTGTGCCTGTGCCGAATATTCCCTTTCGGAAGATATCGGCCGGTTCGTAGTATTCATAACCGTTCGGAGCGGGTTCCTCGGAGAACCAGTAGTCGTATTGACCACCCAGTTCACCGGACAGATTGACCGTGAACAAATCATCGGCAACATATCCGAGTTCACCGTATTGGTCATTGTCATCACCGATGTAGCCGGGCAGATCGGTATCGGTGCTGTAGGTCCAGGTGGTGCCGTCATATTCGACGGTGCCGCCGTACAGGTTGCTGCCGATGACCGAACCTGTATAGGTGCCGCTTTCAACGACCACACCGTCACCAAAGGCGCTGGCAAGATCATCTTTGCTCACGTCCTGTGAATCCATGTGAACCTGTCCGAACCAGGCATCGCCGCCGGGCAGCTCATTGGTTACGTCAAGGTTGATTGTCCCTGTGCCGTAGACCTTGGCTCTGTAAACAGTGTAGCCGTCGCCTTCGGAGAAGAATTCGTATCCAGCCGGAGTTGGTCCTTCTTCGACCTTGACATAGTCATACTGACCGTCCCAGAGCTGAGCGTTGAAGTTATCTTCGCCGGTGTAACCGGGCAGCAGCGTGTCAGCGGAGTAATCATAGGTGTCGCCTGCTGCATACGGGTCTTTAGTGCCGTTGTAATCAAGATCGCCGCCGAAGCCGAGATTTTGGTCATCGGTCGCGGGGGTGATATTGGTGATTGCAAAATCATCATCTTCGCCATCGGTGAAATTGCCGCTGGCAACAGCCAGTTCTTCGTTAACGGCATTCATCGAAGCGTCTTCAAGGGTCACAACGCCGCTGGGCAGGGTGTTTGTCATGTTGACGGTCAGGTCGCCGCTACCGGTGACCTTGTCGCCCTTGATGCCGTCGGTGTATTCATACTGACCATCCCAGACGACAACCGTGAATGACTCGCCGCCGACATAGCCGTCGGTGGGGGTGTAGGTCCAGCTGTTGTTGCCTTGATATTCCAACTCGGCAGCCGTGATGTTATTGCCTTCGATGAAGTCGGAAACGGATGCAATTTGACCATTGACGATTACATACAGGGGGTCGCCATCAGCATCAAAGGCATACTGAGGATCGAGCAGGTCGATGCCGGTTACCTGTGTGTTCATATGAACATTGCCGAGGTCGCCGCTAAAGGTCGGCAGGGTGTTAGTATATTCAAGCGTAACTGTAGCGGTGTCGATAAGAACCGTGCCACTCTGCTGATCAATGACCATGATCGTATATTCAAACTCAACAGTACCCCCTGCGAAACCACCATCTTCAGGATCATAAGAAAATTCACCGGTTTGACTGTCAAAGGTTAGTGTGCCGAGTTTTTCGCTCGTGCCTGAAATAACCGGATCAGTGTAATTAACAATGGTTAAAGAACCGTCTCCGGTATCGTTATCCAGCACACTGGTATTGCCGCCGCTTAATGTGTCAATAATCGTGTTCATATGGTCAATAGCATAATCGTCTACAGCAGCAATTTCCAGGATCAATCCCGGCGGACGAGGACAATCGATACAAGGGGGTTCCCCTTGGTTGATTCTCAGTTTAGCAGTTGCTATTCCAATGTCTTCCCCCGATTTTGAAATCGTATCAACTTCGATTATCTCGACAGGGTTATAATCAGTTGTGTCAATGTCAGCAGTTGCACCCGACATTTTAGCTTCGATTGAAATACCTTCAATTGCAATGGTGCCTCCGGCATCAACCTCTACAGTTGCATCAACTGTATACGGAAGATTATTAGTATTGCTCTCAGAGTTTGGACTCTTAGATATTTGGGCATTGATCAAGATGGGAGCATCAATGGTAATATTGCCGTCTGCTTTTACCTTGATTTCTCCTACGGCCCTAAATTTACCCTGTACATCAATCCAGACATCCGGAGACTCACGGACCTGGTCAACATCTGCCAAGGCGGTATTGACTGTAACATCACCGTTTTCAGAAATTAAGCAGATACGTGCAAAGCCAATTGTTTTTTCGTCTTCAGATGTTTCGTGCGTGAAAGCATTAACAGCACCATTAACGGTTAAGTTTCCACCTGCGATAGCGCTGACTTCTGTGACACCGCCACCTTCAGCAAACAATGTTTTAGTGGTAATATCACCCGTTCCGTCTGTGAGAACTCGAATTCTTCCAGGCTCATAGGGCTGGGATTCTCCGCCTACGATATACGAAAGCAGATTGCCCGCATTAATCCCGCCTTCACCGGCGATCATGAAAAGGTTGCCAGCATTATACGGATAATCGTTGTTAAAGCCGGCAGCTGTTTCAATATCAATCGGATCATTACTGCCGACAGGTGTCAGATCGACCCCCCCGCCTGCGAAGAGGTTACGCAGTGTAATGTCGCCGCTGCCGCCGGTAATGATGCCGTCTGACAAGGCACCGTCAGAAAGAGCACCAACGGTAATCATTCCATCGCTGCTGTTTGTAGCCAGTTCAATGTCCACTCTGGCAACAGACTGACCTTCGATGAAACTGCCGAGAATGACATTGTCATAGTTAACGGGCAATGTATCGGCAATGGTCAAACTTTCCGCTTCAATGTAAATCTTGCCCTTCTTGTCAAAATCGGATGCGGTTGCGTTGATCTGATCTACTGAGGTGTCAAGACGGACAGTATCACCGATGATCTGGACACTATTGTCTTGAATGATATGGGCGACAGAGATATCATCCGGATTATTGCCCGGGGCAATATCTACATCGGATTGCAGCGGAGTTGGCGAATATCCGCCAGTTGCCTGAATGTCTGCTGTCGGATCAACTTCAGTTAACCCGGTTGAATGAACAGAAACCAAACCACTATCCCCATCGGTTCCGGCATTGGCGTATGTTTTGCTATTTGCCTCCAAAGTGGTTGTATCACCTGCGGTCAAGCTGACAACGCCGCCCTCGCCCGTGGTGGCGCTGACGTCAATTGTACCGCTTTGCTCAACGGTGCCGCTTCCGTAATGGACCTTGACGGCCTTGTCAATATTTGTTTCCAATGGTTCTAAGGTGGCAAGGTAGAAAATGTCTCCAGCCGCGAGTACAACTTCACCGCCAGGTGTTTCAATGGTTCCGGCGTTGGTTACGCTGCCGACTCCATCGGAAACGGAGGTCATTTTTACAAGGATTTTTTCGCCCGGTTGACCGAATAAAACACTGTCTCCAGCGGCCATAACAACAACACCGCCTTCAGGAAGAGAGATAATGTCGTCATTAAGAACGCTTTTTCCAAGGAAGTTGACTTGGTCAGTGACATTTTCAATCGTGGCGTAGTTTTCAACATCACCAACAATCCCACCGGCAAACGGTACAAAGTTATAGATGCCGTTGGTGAAGTCGTCGTTGGAGATGTTCAGACCCGCTGCGGTGAAGGCAGATGCGGTAATTGATGCATCGGGACCCACAATGACACCGTTGGGACTAACGATGAATATATTCTTTCCTAAGGCATTTAAGTAGCCATTGAAAATTGCCTGCTCGGTGCCATTAACACGGTTCAGCAAATAACTGCCGGCACCTCCAACAGCAAGTGTATCTATCGCTTTTCCGGCACCAATATCCATCTTTGTCCAGTCTAAAACAGCATGGTTACTGATCAAGTCAACCGAAACAGTATTACCTGATCCAGTGAGACCTGCTGAACCGGCAGACTGAGTTATGGTCGTATCACCCATTTCCAGTGCCCAGACGGGCATGTTGATAATACAGAACGCCAAGATGCAGGCAATCGATTTGTGCGTAATTCTTAAGAACGGATTGTGTGCAAGAGTTTTCATTTTTTACCCTCGAATATGAATTATAGTTTTCAGTTTTTTGTCCGGTTTCTACCACCGTAGTAAAAACCCTTTCCCCTGTAACCCTTACCTTTGCCATAACGTGTAATATCTGCTCCGAGCAGGAACAGGTGTGAGGTGTATTATACAATATTTCACAAGATAATTCAAGTAATTCAAAAAGGCGACAATTATTTCAGACAATGAAAACGAAAAAAACAAGGGATGTTAATACAATTCTGTGTTGTTATCGGACAGACGAGATAAAAATAAGCAAAGACGCTTCGAAAAAAAGGGTGGGGAGGGGCCTCGCATATTAAAGGTTCTGAGAAAAACAGGGTAGAAATTTGTTTAAGACTGAGGATCAGCCGACCATAAAAAAAGCGTCAGAAACCGAAGCTTCTGACGCTTTTTTAAGCTGTATTTAAATCGCGTTCTGATTACTGAGTCACAACTCGAGCCCCTTCCATTTGCCCGATCAGGAAAGAACCAATGTTCGGGTTTTCACTTGTTTCGATCGGCTCAAAATACTTTTGCATGACGAGTGCCATCGCGTCGCCTACCGGGAGTTTCAAGTCGTTATCCAGAACAGCGACATAGCTGACAAATGCTTCAACGACTTCATCAGCCATGGCATATTGCTGATACTGCTGATACTCTTCCTCAGACATTGAAGCCAGTTGCGGTTCCATCTCACGGAAGTCAGCGAACGCTGTCTGAATGGATGCGGAGACTTCAGGTGTAAACGGTGCATCCGAGGGAGCCAGATTGTTGAATATCTGATTCATAGCGGCCATCATTTCCGGATTAATGCCTTTCAGGGCGGAAGCGGCTTGCAGCAGGTTCTCACATGCCGTACACGGTTGCAGATTCGGGTTGGTGGCCATCGCGTTGGCAATCATGAACTGCAACTGGTCGGAATTCACAGCCAGCTCATCGGCCGCGGCATCCATCACAGCCGGGCAACCCGCCAACCTCGGAATTTCAAGCAACGGAAGCGGAACTGGAGGCACTGACAATCCACCTTCTTCACACGGACAAGGCGGACAGGTCGGGCAGTCCTTACGATTGCTGTAATCATCAATGATCAAGATGGAATCACCATCGGTCAATCCTATTGCACCATCCATTAGTAGGCAATACTCAATGTTGCCGCCAACAAATTTCTGGTCGTCTCCGGCAACGGCTGCTATACGAGCACCCCGGCTTACATAAACGTCACTGGCGTAAACCTGAGTAGAAGCACTGTTGATGATAGTATCAGATTCGCCTTCATATTCACCAGCAACAGCTCTTATTCTGGCTGCGGGCGGATTTTCCTTACCCTTGCCGCTTACTACAACGACCTCACCAGGAGCACAAACGACAACATCAGCAGAATTCTCTCCCGGAATTATTATGGGCTCTACTTCTGTTTTTTGCACTTCCAGAGTATCCGGGATATCCGGGAACTCAAAGTTCGGTGAAGCATCGTAGGCCTTAGCCACGATTCCGGCACGACTGCCGCGCCCCATGGCCCGTACAATAACATTTCCGGTCGAATACTGTGAAAATTCAAGTTCAAAATCACCGGGTGACGTGAGAAACTCACTTGAGAAGTCAGGTTCCGGAATCAAAACATCTGAAGGGCTAAGATCGGCTCCGGCTGCGACTCCGGTGTTTGCGGTGTTTATATGTGCGCCATGAGCTTCTGACCCGATAAGAGCTTCGCCGCCGTTATAAGCTAATACCTCAACGTTGCCCGTATGGGAAACAGCTACAGTTTCTGCGTCAGCGGTTTCGCAAGCTTCGGCCTCTGATCTTATCAAAGCATCACAACCGGGTTCTGGTTCAGTGCCGGCCTGTACGATAATATCATCCTGGGCACAAACTCCAACATAGGCGTCTGCGATAGCGCCCTCTTTGGCCTCAGCCAATATCCCGGCATCGCCGCCATCTCGGGCTAAGACATCAATGCCGCCCTGGGTACAAACGATGGTACTGGCAGTGTTCATATAACCCTGTTTGGCTTTGGTTCCGATTGAGGCCTCGCCGCCACGCTGAGCAAGCACACCGACGCCTTCATCGCCTCTGGCGCCGATCCCAACGGTAGCGGTATTGGAATAACCCTGTTTGGCAATCGCTTCGATTTCGGCTTCACCGCCACGGTCACCTTCAACGAGGACGTTTTCGACACAAATCAAAACATTAGCAACATTGGTCTCGCCTTGTTTGGCAATCGCTTCGATTTCAGCATCACTGCCGCAACCTTCGGCACTGACTTCCACATTACCGCCTTCTGTGAAGGAGTCGCCGTTATCTACGGAAACAAATACATCACAATCAACTTGTTCTACCCCGACGAGATCTACACCGGTCGCATCAATCCTGACATTGGCGGTATTGGTCTCAGGGCCTCCGGAATCAGCAGCGTAAGCGGTTATTGCGGCATCACCGCCATCTATGGCAATGACCTTCACATCGCCGCCTTCGACTTCGGTCCATTCCTTTCCATCATCTTCATAGGTTGTTGCAACCGCTGTGGCATTAACCGAAACATCAGCAGTATTGCTGTTGAACGCACCTTTGGCAACTGCTTCTATATGAGCTGATTTTTCACCGCCTTCGCCGATGTCAATGACTTTAACATCGCCGCCGACAGCATCGATTGCAACAGCAGCGCTGTTGTCCACGCCTTCGAAGGCACATGCGAATATTTCAGCATCACCGTTTTTACCAATAACCAGAACATCGCCGTCGGTGGTGTTGATCGTGATGGCCGATATGTTCTCAGTAGCCATCCATGTTTCTGCTATAATGTAAGCGGTACCGCAGTCTTCACCAATCACTTTTACATCATCGCCTGCGACAATATCCACGGTGGCAACATTAAACATCGTCTCCGGCAAATCCATGATGCCAAGTTCTTCAAATCCTTCGCCTTCATTATAGGCCAGTGCTACAATTCCGGTTTCGCTGCAATCACCATGACATTCCGCTTCGATTTCGACAACACCGTCAACGGCAGTGACAACTACAGCAGCGTCATTCGTGACAAATTCAGCGGTTACATCAATGTCAGCCTCTCCAGCATCGCCAGTTAATACATTGTAAGCTTCAGCGATGACTTCAGACCTGCCGCCATCTTCAGCAAGAATTTTAACGTCGTCTGCCGCGGTAATAGTAATACCTGCATTATTGTCAAGCTTGTCAACGGATAAACCGCCTGTTGTCGTCTCGTCAAATTCTACCGTAAAGACATTATACGCTTCAGCTTCAACACCAGCCGTGTAAGGATTCCAGTCCTTCTTTCCATATCCTTCGTCGGCTCGAACGACCACGCTGCCGTTGACGGAGCTGATATCAACGTTGGCATTATTGGTGAGATTCTCGACAGTCAAATTCACAGTAGCGGGAGCAACCGGAGTATAGGATCCTCTGGAAGAATAACCCTTGTGCTCAACTTCCAATTCGTTATATGCCTCGGCTCTTACGAGCGCATATCCATCGTCGCCTTCGATTTCCACGTTGGTCTCACATACTTCACCATTGGCGGCGATAGCAACTGAGGCGTTATTCTGAAGGCCGTCTACAGTGATATTGACTTCCGCTTCATCATCCCAGTTGTCGATGTCCAATTTCATTTCATTGGCCGCGGTTGCTGTCACAGCGGCTTCAGGGCTGCTGTCGCCGGCCAATCCCTTCACATCAACACTGCCGCCAGTGATATTAATAGTGGCAGTGTTTGTCAGATTCTGAATGGTTACATCTGCTGTAGCCGGGTCTTCTGTATCTGGCTCTGGTTCGGTCAAAGAAACCGGGTCAATGTCAATTATATTCTTGGCGACAGCTTCGACAGCGGCATCAGCAGAGCTGCTATTTTCCGCTGTTATCTCGACTTCATCAACCGCAGTAATGTCAATTGTTGCGGTGTTCGAAAGACCCGCGATAGCGCCATCGACCAGGTCGTCTTCATCAAGATCATTCAAGGCCTCGGCTTTGACAACCGCATCATCTTCGTCACTTATGATCCTGACGTCATCGGCGGCATCGATTTCAATTGTTGCCGTGTTTGTCGTGCCTTGCTCAGCTTTCGCTGATATGGTAGCATTGTCGCCATCACGTCTTTCGCTTTCGATTATGACATCGCCGCCGTCTATGTCAACGACGACATCTTCTTCGATAACCTCTGTGCCCGTAGCGGTAATCTCGATATTAGCAACATTCTCATCAGCATCTTTGGCCCAGGCTTTAACCAGAGCGTCATCACTGCCGCCACTTCCATTATCTTCGCTCAAAATTTCTACATTTGCCCCGGTGATTTTAATATTCGCCTCGTTCAATTCGCCGTCATAGCAATCGGAATCAGCTTCGGCATATAATTCGGCGTCTCCATTCTGGGCCAACAACTCAACATCACCACCCGCTTCAATGATGATCTCAGCGAGATTTTCGAGGCCGTCTTCGGCTTTCGCTTTGACATCCGTTGAAGAACTGCCGTCTGAATCGATCTTCACATCGTCGCCGGCATTAATCGTGATTGTTGCAGTGGCGTTAAACTCACCATCACCGAAAGCCTCTGCGGTAACGTCGCCTTCGATACGAACATCGCCTTTCGCGTCAATCAGAACGGTGGCAACAGCGTCAGAACTTGCGCTGTCTGTGGCATTTATGTATGCACTCGACTCAATGTCGCCAGCGGCGAGTATGATATGCTTGCCATAAATGCCGTCACCGTTATCGGTACCATTGTTTTTAACTTCACCGATACCGCTGCCAGAGGTCCAGCCATCCGGCATCGCAACCTCAACAGCCACATCACTGCCGTTCTCACTAATAAACACGGTTTCGCCGGCAGCCATTATTGCATATCCATCGGCTGATATGACACCCTTGTTAGTCACATTTTTGCCGATCAAAGAAACCTGCTCGGCCGAAATACTGGCATAGTTTTTGACATCACCCATGCCGCCATCAATGCCTTCAAAGGCCTGATCTTGTACAAAGGGCTGGAATTGGTGATTACCGTTGAGGAAATCTTGATCGGCCATGTCCAACCCTGAAGCCGTAAATTGTGTCGCATTGATATTTGCGGTTGAACCAATAATAACCCCGTTGGGGCTCATGATAAAGACATGACCACCCATAGCATTCAGGTTTCCGTTGAAATCAACCCGCTGAGCAACCCTGTTCAAAACAGCAAAAGAGCCCGAATCATAAGTATAATTCAGGTCTTCTCCGTTCATCGTGTCCAGATTGCTCCAGTTAATAATAGCGCTGCTGTCAGACAAAACCACGTCAGTTAATACATTGTCTGTGATACTGACAGTTGCATTTGTTGGTGTGCCTACAACATCGCCATCTACAATGGCCCATAACGGCATGTTCACGATGCAGAACGTAAGGATGCATGCAAGGGATTTATGCGCAATACGTAACGGATTGTGTGCAAGAGTTTTCATTTTTTACCCCTTAAAATATTAAATTTTCATTTTTTCTTATAGCGGTTTCTACCACCGTAGTAAAAACCCTGCGTGTACCCGGCCCTTGCCGGAACGCGTATCATCAGTTGGGATCAAAGGATACCCATAATAGACTGTTCCCGATAAGTTGTCTCCAAGTTCGGCAATAAGTCCGCCGCCCACAGAACAAAGTTCTTCATCGGTTTCTTCCGTCGCTGTTGCGTCCTGAACTCGTGCCTGACCGTAATCCAGGAAAACCAGCGGAGCCAGTTTTTTCAGGAATGGTTTACGCTCTTTTTCATCCACTTCCTGCCCAAATAACTCAATCTGGCCCTTTCGGACAAGATCATATTCATATTGCAGTGAGGCGATCAAACCGCCATCGGCGACAATTTCGGACTCGTCATATCCACGGATTGTGTACATGCCGCCGAACGAGGTCATCTTCGAAGGTACCAGGCGGTCGTCCGAAGTGATGAAACGGAAACTGGCAGACGCACGCTGGATTTTATCGACGTCCAGATAGCGGCTGTGCCGTGCGTTAAAATAATAAACATGGAAACGGTCATCAACAGTTCCCGACCCGCGGGCGATATTCATTTCCGCTTGATCAGAGCTGTTAAAGGGACTGAGCATGCTAAAGCCGAAGAACGTATCCGTCATGTCAGTCGTTTTATATAAGTCTGCGCCCGCTCCCCAAAGAGCCATGTGAATATTTGTATCGAAATCGGGGAAAGGCAAATCAGGAGATGATTTACTTTCTTCATATTGAATCGTACCTGTTACGTCAAAAAACCAGTCGTCCAGTTGCAGGGCGTTATACCGCAGGGTGCCGCCCGCAAATTTGCCGGACCCCAGGAAATTGAGATCCGGGTCGGTAATATCAAATTCGTTATATCCGCCGAACAGATTCAGCCGCAGTTTGGGCCCGGCGATGGGGAAATCGTAGGCACCGTAAATAGCGTAGTCTTCATCCCATGTAGAATCGGGCAGGGTTTGGTAGATCGCCGTAAACTTATCGTCATAGCCCAGCAGATTGGTATTAATCACGCCAAAGCGGGGGTGCCATTGGATATCTTTGGTGCCGGAGTTGTCCACCTGGATGAAATAATGCCAGGGGTTGGCCTCATACACATTGTATTTGACCGCCAAACTGTCGGATTCGCTGCCTTTTGAAACAACGGCGGACACATACCGGTCTGGATTCAGGTTCAGCAGATTGATATAATCATCCAGCTTTTTACGGTTCATCACCCGACCTTCCTTGACAGGGGACCAATTGTGCAGGGCATCGGAGTCTAAATAACCGTCCTCAACAGATTGACTG
>Ga0272441_10005582_pt1 | contig 21729 bp, 16 predicted proteins | sample SSMProp6N_FD_193582 | JGI IMG/M metagenome (GOLD analysis project Ga0272441, IMG submission 193582) | Marine sediment archaeal communities from Little Sippewissett salt marsh, Falmouth, MA, United States - SSM-Prop-6N | ecosystem: Environmental > Aquatic > Marine > Wetlands > Sediment ... | reverse complement strand
CTCGCCATATTGAAATCACCAGCCGAAATGGGAGCTGACGTTTGTGTGGGAACCACGCAGCGCTTTGGAATTCCCCTCGGGTTTGGTGGTCCTCACGCGGCTTTCTTTGCCACTACCGAATCCTACAAAAGAAATATACCCGGTCGAATCATCGGGGTTACCGTTGACACGGATGGGAACCGTGCCCTTAGAATGGCGCTTCAGACCCGAGAACAGCATATCAAGAGAGAAAAAGCGACCTCAAACATCTGCACCGCGCAGGTTCTTTTGGCTGTGATGGCAGGCATGTACGCCGTCTATCATGGCGGAGAGGGAATCAAGTACATCGCCAGGCAAATTCATTCCCTGGCAAATATCCTGAATGATGCCTGCACCAAACTCGGACTTGAGCAGGAAAACGAGAACTTTTTCGACACCTTGAAGATCAAGGTCTCAAACGCGCACAAACTGAAAGACATCTCCGAGGCCAAAGAGGTCAATTTCAACTATATCGACGATGAGACAATCAGCATCTCGATCAATGAAACGACAACACTTGAAGACGTCGAGGAAATCATAGACATCCTGGCCCATGCGGAGAACCTGTACTCGTTTAAAGTAATGGACTGCCCAGTCAGCATGTCGATCCCAACCGGGATGAGAAGGATTTCAACCTACCTCACGCATGAGGTGTTCAACTCCTATCATTCTGAAACGGAAATGATGCGATATATCAAAAGGCTGGAGCGCAAAGACATCTCTCTGGCGGATTCCATGATATCGTTGGGTTCCTGTACAATGAAGCTCAATGCCGCCACGGAAATGCTGCCGCTTAGCCACAGCAACTGGAATTCCATCCATCCCTATGTTCCGGTTCAACAGGCCCAGGGCTATCATGAGATGCTTCGCGAGCTCGAATCACAGCTCAATGTGATCACAGGATTTGCAGGGACCTCCCTGCAGCCGAATTCAGGTGCCCAGGGCGAATACGCCGGGCTCATGGTGATTCGCGCTTTTCACAGGTCCAACGGAGAGGAACACAGAAACATCTGTCTGATCCCTGCATCTGCCCATGGAACGAATCCGGCTTCGGCGGTCATGGCGGGTATGAAAGTGGTCGTGACGAAGACATCCGAAAATGGCAACATTGACGTGGATGACCTGAAGGAAAAAGCTGAATTGCACAAGGATAACCTCGCTGCATTGATGGTTACCTACCCTTCTACACACGGAGTTTTTGAGTCAACAATTCGGGAAATTACAGGAATTGTGCATGACAATGGCGGGCAGGTCTACATGGACGGGGCCAATATGAACGCCCAGGTCGGTCTGACCAATCCCGCGCGCATTGGTGCGGATGTCTGCCATTTGAACCTGCACAAGACCTTTGCAATACCTCACGGCGGAGGTGGCCCCGGCGTGGGACCGATCTGCGTGGCGGAGCACCTGGTCGAGTTCCTGCCTTCAAACCCGATAATCAAGACGGGGGGATCAAAACCGATTCATGCGATTTCAGCTGCTCCCTTTGGATCGGCCCTGGTGGATCTTATTTCCTACAGCTACATAAAAATGCTGGGGCCCAGTGGCCTGAAGCGATCCACCATGATCGCCATTCTCAATGCCAACTATCTGAAGTCTCTTTTGGAAGAGCATTATCCCATTCTCTATACGGGTGAGAAGGGCTTTGTGGCCCATGAGATGATTGTCGACCTGAGGCAGTTCAAAACCAAGGGTATCGAAGTCACAGACGTGGCCAAGCGCCTGATGGATTTCGGATTCCACGCGCCTACGGTGTCCTTCCCGGTTGCGGGAACCATGATGCTTGAGCCCACTGAAAGCGAGAACAAAAGGGAATTGGATCGATTTGCAGCAGCGATGATCCAGATAAAAAAAGAGATCGACGCTCATGATGGTGAAGACAGCGTATTGAAGAATGCGCCTCACACCCAGGCCATGCTTACCAGCGACACCTGGGATCACCCCTACTCGCGCAAAGAAGCTGCATTTGCTCTTGACTTTGTGGCTGAGAACAAATTTTGGCCCACGGTTCGCAGGGTAAACGAGGCCTACGGTGACAGACACTTGGTTTGCTCTTGCAACCCTATTGAAGATTATATCGAACAAGCCTAATCAGATTCCTGGTGGAAAATTGAGGATTTCAGCTGAATTTTGGCCGTTTTTTAGGAATCCTTTTTGCTAAAAAAATTGTATTTTTGCCATTCGAAAAAATGTACGGAACATGAAAAAAATAACGAAAGAAACCTATGTCAACTGGTACAAAGACATGCTTTTCTGGCGAAAATTCGAAGATAAACTCGCTGCAGTTTACATCCAACAGAAGGTAAGAGGTTTCTTGCACCTGTACAATGGTCAGGAGGCTGTTTTGGCAGGAGCCTTGCACGCCATGGACCTGTCAAAAGACAAAATGATCACAGCGTACAGGAACCACGTCCAACCCATTGGAATGGGAGTCGACCCAAAAAGAGTGATGGCGGAGTTGTATGGCAAAGTAACGGGGACATCCCATGGAATGGGAGGTTCAATGCATATTTTTTCCAAGGAGAAGGGTTTTTATGGCGGACATGGTATTGTTGGAGGACAAATTCCTCTCGGTGCCGGAATTGCATTTGCCGACAAATATTTCGGACGAGGAGGAGTGACAATCACTTATTTTGGTGACGGGGCGGCCAGACAAGGCTCGCTTCATGAAACCTTCAACATGGCCATGGCCTGGGAATTGCCGGTGGTGTTCATCGTTGAGAACAACGGATACGCGATGGGAACCTCGGTTGCCAGAACCGCCAATCACCCGGACATCTGGAAGCTCGGACTGGCCTATGAAATGCCATCGGAACCCGTTGATGGTATGAATCCGGTTGAGGTCGCAAAGGCCATGGACAAGGCCATTAAACACGCCCGAAGCGGCAAGGGTCCTTACTTCCTTGAAATGAAGACCTACAGGTACAGGGGTCATTCCATGAGTGATGCTCAGAAATACAGAACCAAGGACGAAGTTGCGGAATACAAGAAAATTGATCCGATTACCCAGGTTCTCGAGGTCATCAAAGAAAAGAAATACCTGAAAGAGGAAGAGATAAAACAAATCAATGACGAGGTCAAGGCGATGGTGGCAGAGTGCGAAAAATTTGCCGACGAATCACCCTATCCGGAAAAACAGCAACTGTATGACGTCGTTTACGAACAGGAGGATTATCCGTTTCTGAAGCACCGCATTTAAAATATCAAGATCGAAAAACTAGAGAAAGATGGCTGAAATAATAACCATGCCGCGATTGAGCGATACCATGACCGAAGGCGTTGTGGCCAAATGGCTCAAGCAGGTGGGCGACCATGTAGAAGAAGGAGATATCCTGGCTGAAATTGAGACCGACAAAGCCACCATGGAATTTGAATCTTTTCATGAAGGAACACTTCTCCACATTGGAATCCAGGAAGGCGAAACAGCCGATGTGGATTCTCTTCTCGCCGTAATTGGAGAAAAAGGCGAAGATTTTCAGGCTCTTTTGGAAAGTGACAATGGAAGTGAGCAAGTACCTGAGAAAGCTGAACCCAAGTCAGAACCTGCTGAGGAAGCTCCATCGGAACCCTCTGAGGATGCTTCGAGTGAAGGTGCAGATCTTCCGGAAGGCCTGGAGGTCATTACCATGCCCCGATTGAGTGATACGATGACAGAAGGTACTGTCGCCAAATGGTTGAAAAATATAGGAGACGCTGTAGATGAAGGCGACATACTTGCCGAGATCGAGACCGACAAAGCCACCATGGAGTTTGAATCCTTTCACCAGGGCACTTTGCTCTACATTGGTGTTGAGGAAGGAAAAACTGCAGAAGTGGATGCTGTCCTGGCAGTGATCGGTGAAAAAGGGACCGACATGAGCCCTTACATGGACAGTCTTGCCAAAAAAGCAAAGGTTTCGGAAAAAGCAGCAGAAGCAGAAGATGCCAAGCCTGCTGCGGCTCCGGCCCAGGAAACCAGTACCAGCCCGGCTCCAGTGGCGAAGACATCGGCCCCGACGGCCCCAGCTCCCGTGCAGGTAGGGGCGAATGGACGCATTGTTGCTTCCCCCCTGGCCCGAAAAATGGCTGCGGAAAGGAACATCAATCTCAACCAGGTAAGTGGTTCCGGCGAAGGCGGACGTATCGTCAAAAGAGACATTGAGAATTTCACGCCGGGAGCGGCTGCTTCGAGTCAAATGCCATTTGTCCCAAAAGGTCAGGAGAGCTTTGAAGAAGTCAGCAATTCACAGATGAGGAAAGTCATCGCCAGAAGACTGGGCGAATCGAAATTCACGGCTCCTCACTACTATTTGAATGTGGAGTTTGACATGGACAACGCGATTTCATTCAGAAACCAGTACAACTCGGTGCCCGACACCAAAATTTCGTTCAATGACATCGTAGTCAAGGCGACCGCCCTCGCTTTGAAACAGCATCCCCAGGTCAACTCCCAGTGGTTTGACGATCGGATCAAGAAAAATCACCACGTCCACATAGGCGTCGCAGTTGCTGTTGAGGATGGATTGCTTGTGCCTGTCCTCAAATTTGCGGACGAGCAGACCCTGACCCAAATTGGTGCCCAGGTAAAAGACTTTGCGGGCAGAGCAAGAAACAAAAAATTGACTCCCGAAGAAATGGAGGGAAGCACCTTTACGATCTCAAATCTGGGAATGTTCGGCATCACGGATTTTACATCGATCATCAATCAGCCGAATTCAGCGATTCTATCAGTAGGCGCGATCGTTCAGAAGCCGGTGGTCAGAAACAATGAGATTGTTGTGGGCAATACCATGAAATTGACCCTGGCCTGTGACCACAGAACCGTGGACGGTGCAACAGGAGCCATGTTCCTTCAAACCCTGAAGGAATACATCGAGAACCCGGTTACCATGCTCATGTAACACGTCAATGACACATATAAGCTAGAATAGCTTCGATTCAAACTTTTAAAAACCCGCAGACGCGGGTTTTTTTAATTTTCACCAGTCGCTGACTCATTTTGTGTTAAATTTGAGCGTCATGAGCCTCAAGGGCGAAATTAACAGGAAAGAAAGAATCTCAATATGGATCCGGTTTGGTTACTTTGCGCCTTTGGTTTTGGATACCTGGTGAAACGAATCGGCCTTCCTCCTCTTGTAGGCTTTCTCGCAGCTGGTTTTGTTCTCAAGTACTTCGGAGTTGAGCAAAGTGCACTGATCGACGGAATCGCTAATTTCGGTGTTATCCTTCTTTTGTTCACCATCGGACTCAAGTTGGAGCTGAAGCAGCTGCTGAAACCGCAGATCTGGCTCACTTCGAGTGTGCACATGGCCATTACCATAGTTTTGCTCAGCTTGATCATATGGTCGGGCGTGACAATTGGCCTGGCCGCTTTTTCAGATCTTTCCATAGAGCAGATCCTTTTGATCTCGTTCGCGTTGAGTTTTTCGAGTACAATTTTCGCGGTTAAGATCCTGGAAGAAACCGGCACCTCTACCTCCACACACGGAAGAATTGCAATCGGCATTCTGATCATGCAGGATTTATTTGCCGTGTTGTTCCTCACCATGACCTCCGACGAGGCGCCCTCTCCCTGGGCTTTAGGCCTTTTGTTCCTGTTGCTGATTCCATGGCTGATCAAAAAAACCCCTTTGTCAAAGCTGTTGGATGATTCGGGACACGGGGAATTGTTTCTGCTGCTCGGTATCCTGATTCCAACTGCAGGGGCCGCTTTGTTCTCAGAAATGGGCCTGAAGGCAGATCTCGGCGCCGTGGTCATGGGCGTGCTTTTGTCGGGACATCAACGAGCGGGTGAAATGGCAAAGGCCATGATGAGCTTCAAGGATCTTTTTCTCATTGGCTTTTTTCTGAGCATCGGCCTGTCAGGCATACCCACCTGGCAGGAAGTGACAATTTCAGTTCTTTTCTCATTGCTTCTCCCTTTGAAGATGATCTTGTTCTTTTTGATCCTGACCCGGCTCAAACTGAGGGCCCGAACCTCTTTTATAACGACCCTGAACCTGTCCAATTACAGTGAGTTCGGTTTGATCGTCGGTGCTGCTGCCGTTGCCAAGGGCTGGCTGCCTCCGCATTGGATGTTGATCTTTGCACTCTGCATCTCCTTTACTTTTATCCTGGCGGCCCCGATGAACATGGCTGCAGATCGCATGTATGCCAGATTGCAGAGAAAGTTGCTGCGTTTTGAAAGTGACGAGCGTCTTCCAGAGGATGAGACCATTGAGTTTCTAAAAGAAGAAGTTGTCGTTTTTGGAATGGGTCGAACCGGAAACCAGGTTTACGAGGTGATGGAAAAAAAATACGGTAAAAAGGTATTGGGAATCGATCAGAACCACGAGAAGATAGATGCGCTGGTCCTCGAGGGCAAAAATGTGATACAGGGAGATGCCATGGACCTCAACTTTTGGCAGCGAATAAATCTGTCGGATGATCCACCGTCAATCATACTGGCGACTTCCAGCCACATCACCCATATGCAGGTCATTAAACAGTTGAACATATTGCACTGTGACCTTGCAGTCGCAGCTCTTTCCCGATTTGAAGATGAAATGATCCAGCTTCAGGAGGCTGGTGTGAAAGTGGTGTTCAACCTGTACGAGGAAGCCGGCGCCGGTTTCGCGGAACACGCCTTCAATTCGATCTACAAGAAAGAATAAAACGAGAGCACCATCAGGCACGGCCTATTCCGGCACGTTGCTTTCAGATGCTGCATCTGACTCTTCGGTTGGATCAATGACTTTGAGCTCCAGACCGTCGTATCGAACAAGGTAGATGCCATTGTTCAAAATGCTCCCCGATGTATTCTCGATATAATTGTAGCGCGTGGAAAGCCTCTGTGATTTTCCCTGACTGATCAGGTCGGCATTATAAGCGAGCCGCATCAGCAAATCATAAGTCACGTCAAAGCCTTCAATGGAGTAATCCGTGGGCAATGCCTTGTATCTTCTCCGGTACATGCTCTCAAAATTCTTGTACCCCTCACCGTTCATGTCGACAAAGACCGGAGTGGGGTAATGAAAATGCACACGGGAGAGGAAGTTGTTGTCTATCTTTTCGTGGTTTCGACTCTTTTCAAAACCAAAGACCACCAGGCTGTCAGCCTCCGGGAACACACCCAGGTTGTTGAAAACGTCACCCAGAAATGCGGGCTCATCGTCTGTGACCAGGAACCAGTTGACGATTCCGCGGTCCAGCGTGTCTCTGAAAACCCGAAAAAGCTCCGGGTCTATATAGCCATCCTTGGGCTCCATGACGATGACCTCTTCACCATCAGCCAGCTGATCAATGTCGTTTCGGATTCGCTCGTAGATGTGCTTCGATTTGTCCGTTGTGTTCTTGAGGATAATCAGGTTCTGATTCTCATGGGTCTTCTTGATGTATTCCAGCATCTCATCTGTAAGTTGATCTATGGAAGCCTTGTCCTGAACAAGATTCACATTGTCGATCATCGAGTGGTCCTTGCTCGAAATCGGAGAAACCAACAATGGGTCGCTCGATTTGAGGTTGTTCGATACCCTTTGCAGATTTGAGAGAAACAATGGTCCTATCACTGCATCATATTGCTTCATCTCCGGAAGTCGCGACAATCTGTCGGAAACCCGGGCATCGTTCTCCGTGTCATAGATCACCGTGTGAACCGAGAGTCCTTGCTTTTTCAAGGAATCCAGGGCGACCATGGCACCGAAGTAGAAATCCGAAGTGATGTTCAGCAGCCGGTCGTTTTTGAAATCAAGGCTGTCGCGGCCCGCTTTGAAAGGCAGCATCATCGCTATCTTCAATCGCTTGTCAGGATCCACTATGTCTTCAAACCAGTTCTTGTCCGCTTTGACCCGATTTGGAATTTTCAACAACATGCCCTCTTTTACGCCGTCTGCCAGCTCAGGATTGGCTTCGATGAGTTCCTCACTGGAGATGCCGTACATGTTGGTCAGACTGAACATCGTTTCCAATTTCTCGACCTTATGAACCGTGAAATCTTCATCTGAAGTCTCTACAACCTCTTTGGGAACCAATATCACGTCATCTATTTGAAGGCCCTGTTCGGCGATTCTCGGATTCAACTGCTCCAGGTACTCAATGGTAATCCCGAATTGGCGCGAAATGCTGTACTTGGTCTCCTTGGCCTTTACGAGATAGGGCTGGGTATTCTTTTCCTTCTCCTCGATGGCTTCGAGATCAATCAAGAGAGGAATCTTGATGACCTGTCCTACTTTGAGGCCCTTGCCCATCAAAAAGGTGTTGTTTTCATTCAGCTCCTTCTCGGTGATCTGGTACTCTTTCAGGATGCTGTATACCGTTTCCTTGGGCACAACTTCGTGGTAGATGAAATTGTCCACAACAATGTCACGCGCTCCGATCTGGCTGAGTTCCTGGCTGCTGACATTGTCCAGGGGATCGTAGTTCTTGTTTGGAATGACAATCAAGTCATCCGTTTTTACATTGCCCTTCACATCCGGATTGAGCTTGAGAAGATCATAAGGTGTAACAGAAAGGGATTTGGCAATGCTTTCGATGCTTTCCCCTTCCCTGACCTTGTAAGTGATGTATTTTTTATCCTGCGCCTCAAGCACACCCGTCGATAAAACAAGGGTGAAAAAGAGCAAACACGGTAAAAACTTGAGTAAACGCTTCATGATCTAAGTTCTTAACTTGATATTTATTTATTCCCATTCAATCGTTGCAGGTGGCTTCGAACTGATGTCATAGACGACCCGGTTCACTCCTTTGACACCGTTGATGATCTTGTTTGAGGTCTCCTGTAGAAATTTGTATGGCAGGTCAACCCAATCCGCGGTCATTCCATCTGTAGAGTACACGGCGCGCAGCGCGACAACTTTCTCGTAGGTACGCTCATCCCCCATGACACCCACGGAATTGACAGGCAACAGCATGGCACCTGCCTGCCAGACGCTGTCATAAAGCCCCCATGCTTTGAGGCCTTCGATAAAAATGTGATCCACTTCCTGGAGCAGCCTCACTTTTTCAGCCGTGATGTCCCCTAAAATCCGGATACCCAAACCGGGACCGGGAAACGGATGACGTCCCAGCAGCTCATCGTCTATGCCCAGGCTTCTTCCCACGCGTCGCACCTCGTCCTTGAAAATCATGCGCAAGGGCTCCACAATCTTTAATTTCATAAAATCCGGGAGGCCACCCACATTGTGGTGCGACTTTATGGTTGCAGAAGGCCCTCCGTGGACCGATACCGATTCGATCACGTCCGGATAAATAGTTCCCTGACCCAAAAAAGTGACGTCTTCAATCAAATGCGCCTCATCATCGAAGACTTCGATAAAGGTGCCTCCGATGGCTTTTCGTTTGGCTTCCGGCTCTTCGATTCCTTTAAGCTTCTCCAGGAAACGCTCAGAGGCATCCACCCCCTTGACATTCAAGCCCATGTGTTCGTACTGATCGAGAACTCGCTCAAATTCATGTTTTCTCAGCAAGCCGTTGTTCACGAAAATGCAGTAGAGGTTCTTTCCGATGGCCTTGTCCAGCAAAACGGCCGCAACCGTGGAGTCAACACCCCCTGACAGGCCCAGAACCACTTTTTCATCCCCGATGGTCTCTTTCAACTGGGCCACCGTAGTCTCAACAAAGGCGTCGGGCGTCCAGTCTTGCTTGAGTCCGGCAATATGAACCAGGAAGTTTTCCAGGAGGCGGGTGCCATCTGTAGTGTGGTACACCTCAGGATGAAACTGTATCGCATAGGTTTGCTCTCCCTCTATCTTGTAGGCCGCATTGTCAATATCGTTGGTGCTCGCGATCACTTTGTACTGATCCGGAAGCTCCATGATGGTGTCGCTATGCGACATCCAGACCTGGGTTCCCTCGCTGATTCCATCGAAGAGCTCATTGGAGTGGTCCAGGTAAGACAGGTTCGCTCGTCCGTATTCCCTTGAATTTGAAGCGCCCACCTTTCCTCCAAAAAAATGGACCAGATACTGGGCCCCGTAGCAAATTCCAAGCAAGGGCTTTTTGCCTTTGATTTCAGAGAGATCTGGGTGCGGAGCATCTTCGTTTCTAACCGAATACGGGCTTCCCGACAGGATGACTGCCTGGAAGTCTTTTACGTCAAATTTCTTGCTGTTGTAGGGGTGAATCTCACAGTAGATGTTGAGCTCCCTAACCCGTCTCGCGATGAGTTGAGTCACCTGAGACCCAAAATCGAGAATTAAAACCTTGTTCTGCATGCGCAAAAATAAAATTTAATTCATAAAAACGCCTTCCGAACATTCCTTTTTTAAGATTATTGTTATTTTTAAAGTATTCCTCGAAACAAACCCTCGACGCCGTGAAGTATTCAGTTCTTCTTCTCTTCAGTGTTATGTCATTTTTTATGCCTCCAAACTTGTTGGCACAACACTCCGAAAAGGAAAAGCCTGCGGGCCATCAGGAATCAGGGGCCCATGAGCAGTCGGCTCATCACGCAGAATTCAAGCACAATGTAATTGGGCTCTCAATTGGACATACACATGTTTCCAGTGGTGTCAGGGATGGCGATAGGACATGGCTGTCCCTGCCATCATTTGCACTTCATTATGCATATTTTTTTAATCACAAATGGGCTCTGTCTCTTGAAACCGAAATGATCGTTGAATCTTTTGTGGTTCAGGGTTCGAGCAGTGGGAGCCTCGGGGAACAAAAGAGCTCAGAAGAGGAGACTGCTGTTATTGAAAGAGGCAGACCTATCGCTTTGACCGTTATCGGAATTTACAAGGTACATCCAAACATTGGTCTGATGGCAGGAGCCGGTAGGGAATTCTCAGAACACGAAGATTTCAATTTGGTGAAAATGGGCGCCGAGTTCCCCTTCCATTTTGGAAACAATTGGGAGGTTTTCGGAACCATATCCTGGGATTTCAAGATTGACGCCTACGACAGCTTTACCTTCGGGTTCGGAGTCGCGAAACTATTTTGACGAACGCTTTCCGGTCATAGGAATATTTCCCTGGGAAGACTTGGCCATACCTTCAAAGGTATCCTTGTCAAAATTCAGCTCAAGCTCTACGCGCTCCCCTTCGACAATGACAACCCCATTTAGTTTGTTCTTCTTGGTCACAATTTCATCCAGATCGGAACTGTAGGAACCGATGCTTATGGTTCCTTTTAAGGCTTTCTTTTCTTTGGTCAGACTGATCAATCCGTTTTGATATCCATAGGGAGCATTCGGTGCTTCGTATTCCCAATCACCTACAAACTTTTTTACCCCAAAGGCAAACTCATCGGCACTGAAACTCATCGAGACAAAGAGCAGCATGACGACAGCTGCTGAAGCAATAATTCTATTCATGATTATTTGTGTTAAAAGGTTAATCAAAGATATTCGATTTTGTAAAATCCACCGCATTAAAACACAAAAAACCCGCCACGTTTGTGGCGGGTTTTTAAGATATTAACAAACCTTATTTAGTCTTCCTTGACTTCTTCGAAATCTACATCCTGGACATCGTCCTGCGATGCTTCTCCTTCAGAGGAAGCTCCAGCTCCTGCATCAGCTCCGGGCTGCGGCCCTGCTGATTGCGACTCCTGTTGCGCCTTGTACATTTCTTCAGAGGCCGCTTTCCAGGCTTCATTGATCTTCTCCATGGCCGCGTCGATCTGGGCCAGGTCCTTCGACTCATGCGCCTTCTTCAGCTCTTCCAGAGCACTTTCGATCGGCCCTTTCTTATCAGCTGAAAGCTTGTCTCCGAATTCCTTGAGTTGACTTTCGGTCTGGAAGATCATGGCATCTGCCCCATTGATCTTCTCAGCAGTTTCCTTAGCTTTTTTGTCGGCTTCAGCATTGGCCTCGGCATCAGCTTTCATCTTTTGGATATCCTCTTCAGACAAACCTGATGAAGCTTCAATTCGAATGCTATGCTCCTTGCCTGTGCCTTTGTCCTTGGCCGAGACATTGATAATTCCATTCGCATCAATGTCGAAAGTAACTTCAATTTGAGGAACTCCTCTTGGCGCTGGTGGAATTCCATCGAGGTGGAATCGACCAATCGTCTTGTTGTCCGCTGCCATGGCACGCTCTCCTTGCACAACATGGATCTCAACCGATGGCTGATTGTCTGCAGCTGTCGAGAACACCTGAGATTTCTTGGTTGGAATCGTGGTATTGGCTTCGATCAGCTTGGTTGCAACATTACCCATGGTCTCAATACCGAGTGAAAGAGGTGTCACGTCAAGCAGCAGTACGTCTTTCACATCTCCCGTGAGGACTCCTCCCTGGATTGCAGCTCCAATAGCAACAACCTCATCCGGGTTCACTCCTTTGGAAGGCTTCTTGCCGAAGAACTTCTCAACTTCTTCCTGGATCCTTGGCATACGCGTTGAGCCTCCTACCAGAATCACCTCATCAACGTCAGAAGTTGACAAATCCGCGTCTTTCAGGGCTGCGCTCACCGGAGCCATAGATCGCTTGATCAGGGAATCTGAAAGTTTTTCAAATTGCGCCCGGGTCAGGGTTTTTACCAAGTGTTTGGGTCCGGATGCTGTAGCCGTCACGTAAGGCAGATTGATCTCTGTCTGAGAACTTGAAGAAAGCTCAATCTTCGCCTTTTCAGCAGCTTCTTTCAATCGTTGAAGTGCCATGGGGTCTTTTCTCAGATCCATGTCTTCTTCTTTCATGAACTCCTCAGCCAGCCAGTTGATGATCACCTGGTCAAAATCGTCACCTCCCAGGTGGGTATCCCCATTGGTAGAAAGTACTTCAAAGACTCCATCACCAATTTCGAGGATAGAAATATCAAATGTACCTCCCCCCAAGTCATAGACCGCGATCTTCTTGTCCGCACCTGACTTGTCCAGGCCGTAGGCCAAGGCCGCAGCAGTAGGCTCATTGATGATTCGGCTCACTTTCAAGCCGGCAATCTCACCCGCTTCTTTTGTAGCTTGTCTCTGTGAGTCATTGAAATATGCAGGTACCGTAACAACGGCTTCCTTGACTTCTGTACCGAGGTAATCCTCAGCCGTTTTCTTCATTTTTTGCAGCACCATGGCAGAAATCTCCTGAGGCGTGTACAATCTGCCGTCGATATCCACACGTGGTGTATCATTGTCTCCTTTTACGACCTTGTAAGGAACCCGTTCAGCCTCCTCTTTGGACTCCGAATATTTGTTCCCCATGAATCTCTTGATGGAGTAAATCGTATTTTTGGGATTGGTAACGGCCTGACGTTTTGCAGGGTCACCAACTTTTCTCTCGCCTCCTTCTACAAAGGCAACTATAGAAGGAGTTGTTCTTTTTCCTTCCGCATTGGGAATCACAACCGGCTCGTTTCCTTCCATTACGGAAACGCATGAGTTCGTGGTTCCTAAATCAATTCCAATTATCTTGCTCATGATATGATGTATTAATGTGTATTCAACTTTATTTAAACGCTGCCTCATTCAGGTCAATGATTGTGCCATAGCTGTTTTTGCCATAAAATGACAGTTTTTGACATTTTTTAATGACATAGTGACATAAAAACAACAAAAAGACGTTTGTATCTTGACACTGAAGCAGCTATTTTTGATCCATTTTTGCCATGAACCGAATTTCATACGCCCATATTCTAATCCTGACGCTCGTTTTGAGCACTTTTCGGATGGTCGCACAATCTGATCCGAAAAGAGAATTCAGGGGTGTCTGGATCGCAACGGTTAGCAATATCGACTGGCCGAGCAGCAGAAACCTTACTTCGATGGAGCAAAAAAAGGAGCTCATCGAATTGCTCGACATGGTCAAAAGCATGAATTTCAATGCGGTCATCTTCCAGGTCCGCCCTGCGGCAGATGCGTTTTACGAATCCAAATACGAGCCCTGGTCAATGTATTTAAACGGCATGAGCGGTGAGGCGCCTGCACCCTACTACGATCCCCTGGCCTTTTTCATCGAAGAAACCCACAAGCGCGGAATGGAGTTTCACGCCTGGCTCAACCCGTACAGGGCTGTTGTCAACTACCAGGAATATCAACCCAAACCATTCCCTCTGACCTACGAACAACCGGAATGGTTCATCAATTATGGAAAAAACAAGTATTTCGATCCGGGAATCCCTGAAGTGCGCGAATACACCTTGAACATAGTCACCGACATTGTTCAGAATTACGACATCGATGCCATTCATTTTGACGACTACTTCTATCCGTACAAGATCAATGGGGAGCCTTTTCCGGATGAACAATCCTTTAAGACCCACGGTGGTTCCTTTTACCCGAAAGACCGGGACGCATGGAGACGAAACAACGTGAATCTGATCATCAGCCAATTGTATAACCGAATCAAGGAGATCAAGCCATGGGTCCAGTTCGGCGTGAGCCCTTTTGGGGTGTGGCGCAACGGAGACAAGGATCCAAGGGGTTCCGACACGAGGGCCGGCCAGACCAATTACGACGATTTGCATGCTGACATCGCGCACTGGATCCAAAGAGGCTGGGTAGATTATCTCATCCCACAGGCCTATTGGCACATCGGTCATGAGAAAGCTGACTATCAGAAAGTCGTGAAGTGGTGGTCGGAAAACACCTTTGGCACCCGTCTTTACATTGGTCACGGCGTGTATAAACTCAATGATCAAAAAGCGAATCCGGCGTGGCTCAGGCAGGATCCCACCGAGATCGAAAAACAACTCCAATTCAATCGAAGTGTTTCCAACATACAAGGGAGCGCCTTCTTCAGCGCCTCTACCTTCAAAAAGAACCCTTACAACATAAGGGAGCGAATGGCCAGGAATTCATTCGCACAAATTGCGCTGACCCCGGTGGTGAACGACGATGTGAAGATGGTGCCGCTTCCTGTTATAAATGTTCGGCTGGAGCAGACAAGCAACCGGGAGTTCGCCCTGATGTGGGATTCTCCTCCTCAGAACAAGGAAAAGCAAGCTGTTAAGTACCTCGTCTATCAATTCGATTCGGAGGACAAAATCGACCTGAGCAACCCCTCCGCAAAAGTAGCCCTCACGGGAATGCGTCACCTCAACCTTTCCAAAAAAGAAGCAAAATCCATCAAAGCCGTGGTCATCCGCGCCGTGTCACGCAACAACGATGTATCCGACCCGGTCTCCTTCAAACTCTGATAAGGTCGTTTATCAAGATCTGTGCGGGCAATCCGATCAACGTGTAAAAACCAGTTGAGTTTCGGAGGAAAGATTCGAGTCGAAGCCATAGCCATTTAGGTCAAAGCCCTTCAGGTCATCCACCGTTTCACATCCCTTTTCTATGATGTATCTGACCATCAGACCCCTTGCATTCTTGGCAAAGATGGCGATTGTCATAAGTTTGCCATTTTTCATGTCCTTGAAAACCGGAGTGATCACCTTGCCTTTGAGCTGCTTTGCCTTTACAGCCTTGAAATATTCATTGCTTGCCAGGTTGATGAGCAGCTCTCCCTCTTCCATCTCGTCGTTCAATGCATCGGTTATGGAGCTGCCCCAGAACTGGTATAAGTTTTCCTTTCGGCCCACTTTGAGTTTGGTTCCCATTTCGAGACGGTAGGGTTGTATCAGGTCGAAAGGCTTGAGCAAACCGTACTGACCGGAGAGGATGCGCAGCTTGTCCTGCAAGTCATCAAGCACATGGGCAGGCAGCGTGGTTGCGTCAAGTCCGCGGTACACCTCACCGGTGAACGCATAAACAGCCTGTTTGGCATTGTCTTCCGTAAAGGGAAGGTGCCAGTTCTGGTTTCTTTCATAATTCAGCTTCCCAAGAGCGTCAGAGATCGACATCAATTTGGAAAGGGAACGAGCAGACTTTTTCTTCAGAACCTTACTGAGCTGTTCGGCTTCATCCAAAAAAATGGGTTCCGAATGTGCGTCAAAAGGAGCTTCTGTTTCAAAGTCCAGCGATTTTGCGGGTGATATGAGAATCTTCATGTGTCTTAAAATTTAGGTTTTATGAATCCCTCGGATTCAATTCGTTTAAGAATGAACAAATTTACGAAAACAATGACTTATTGCCGAATGTCATGTCGGCTCATAACTCTCTTTCGGGATTATGGGATCTTGTATACACCCGCCATTTATCGAGACAAGATGTCATGTCGGCAGGAAGGTCAGATTCAAATTCCATCGTTTCTCCCGTAACGGGATGCTCAAATCCCAGGGTTCTTGCATGCAGCGCCTGCCGGGGAAGAACCTTGAAGCAGTTTTCGACAAACTGCTTGTATTTGGTAAATGTTGTTCCTTTCAGGATTTTATCCCCTCCGTAGCGGCTGTCATTGAACAAGGGATGACCCATGAATTTGAAGTGTGCCCGTATCTGATGTGTTCTGCCGGTCTCCAGTCGACACTCGACCAGGGTCACATAGGAGAATCGCTCCAAGACCTTATAATGAGTTACGGCATGCTTGCCCTGCTCACCCTCGGGGTAAACATCCATTTGCAATCGATTTTTCATGCTTCGCCCAATATGGCCTGTAATAGTACCCTCGTCGTCGGCAAGGCTTCCCCAAACCAGGGCCGCATAGCGTCTTTTGGTCGTCCGATTGAAGAACTGGCTGGCCAGGTGAGCCATGGCGTACTCGGTTTTGGCAACTACGAGAAGGCCACTGGTGTCTTTGTCGATCCGATGTACAAGACCAGGCCTGTCACTGCTGTTGTGGGGCAAATTCTGAAAATGATGGATCAAACCGTTGACAAGGGTTCCGGTGTAGTTCCCGTGCCCGGGGTGAACCACAAGGCCCGCAGGTTTGTCGATTACGATCAATTCGTCATCCTCATACACAATGTTCAAGGGGATATCCTCAGGGACCAGGAGGTTCTCATGCGGAGGATGTGCCAGAACGACCCGCACGACATCGTGGGCTTTGACCTTGTAATTTGCCTTGACCGGAACATCATTCACCAGGACATTGCCCGCTTTGATCGCGAGTTGAATCTTGTTTCGCGTCGCGTTCTCGATGAAATTCATCAGGTACTTGTCTACGCGGAGCGGTTCCTGACCTTCGGAAGCTACAAATTTATGATGCTCATAGAGCTCGTCATTGAGCTCCTGTTCGTTTTTTTCACCCATGAATCAACGGTTGTCTTCTCTTTCCTCCAATCCGTCTCCCAGGACCAGGTCGATGACCGTGTTCTTGGGCAATCGCACGCCGGGCTCAATTTTCTTTCCTCGCACTTCGAGACCCCTGACCACATCTTTCCCCAGATCGGGAATATAACGTTCCTCACCAATCTGGAATCCTACGGATTTGAGTTGAGTCACGACCTGGCGTTTGGTGTTGTCGATGACATTGGGCACGGAGATCTTGCGGTAATCCGAAGGGTTGAGGGTGAGGTAAATCTTCCTGTTTTCCTTGACAAAATCACCTGACACAGGATTCTGTTCAATAACGCTCTTGGGCGGATACTTGGGATTGAATGAGGCCGAGTCAATGACGACATAACGCAAATTCAGATCCGCGAGCTTCTTTTCGGTCTCCTCCAGGCTCAGCTTTTCAAGGTTTGGAACTGCGATTCTCTCGTCGTGCTTGGTATGGTAGTTCAACCATTTGCCCAGCATGAAGATCAACAGGAAACTGACAGCCACCACAAGGATTGCAGTTCTTAAAAACTCTTTGCTTTTGAGGTATCCGAATAAGCTCATCGAAGTGAAAAATTTTTCAAATATAAAGTAATTTTCACAAGGCGGCCCCACTCCCTGCAGCCATTAAAGTCTTTTTCGTAAGTTTGTTTTGAACCAGCAAAAAAGGCAAACGCCAGGGGTGAATGAAAAAAAATATTGCCATTGTCATGGGAGGCTACTCGTCTGAGGCGGGCATCTCACTGAAAAGCGGACAAGTCGTCTATGAAAATCTGGACCGTGAGAAGTACATTCCTCATCGCGTTCACATCTTGAAGGAAAAATGGGTGTATGTAGATGAGGGAGGTCGAGAGCACCCGATTAATATGGCAGATTTCAGCACAACGGTAAACGGTTACAAGACGCGCTTTGATTTCGTATTCAATGCGATTCATGGTCACCCGGGTGAAGACGGAACACTTCTCGCCTACTTCGATCTGCTGGGTCTCCCGCATTCCTCGGCTTCCTTTTACCAGATGGCCGTTGCGTTCAACAAGCGAGACTGTTTGAGTTTGTTGAAGCCTTATGGGGTTCATACGGCGAAATCCGTTTATCTGAATCAGGGAGATGATATCGATCCTGATTCGATCACAGCGCATACGGGATTGCCCTGTTTTGTCAAGCCGAACCGCGCAGGATCGAGCTTTGGGATTTCCAAGGTCTACAAAAAAGAAGAATTGGCTCCTGCCCTGGAAAAGGCTTTCAAGGAGGATACCCAAATCCTGATTGAAGAATTCCTGGATGGCACCGAGGTGTCGGTAGGCGTCATCACATGGAACGGCAAGATCAAGGTCATGCCGATCACCGAAATCGTCACGGAGAATGATTTCTTCGATTATGAGGCCAAATATCTGGGCGCGTCCCAGGAAATCACCCCCGCTCGAATTTCCGAAGAACAGCGAAAAAATGTCCGAAAAGAAGCCGAAAGAATATACGCTACCCTGCAATTGAAAGGGCTTTCGAGAATCGATTTCATGCTTGTCGGGAACATCCCGTATTTCATTGAGCTGAATATGGTTCCGGGATTGTCAGCGGAGAGCATCCTGCCCAAACAAGCGGAAGAAGCAGGCATAAGCCTTGCAGAGCTGTTTGAAAGTGCCATTGAAGGAAACATTAATTGAATTCCCATGAAAAGAGCTGTATTTCCCGGATCGTTTGATCCTCTGACCTTAGGACACACTGATGTGATCGACAGAGCAATTCCTCTGTTTGATGAGATTATCATTGCCATCGGAACCAATTCCTCCAAAAATTACATGTTCTCCCTGGAGCAGAGAAAGAGATTCATTGAAAAGACTTACAGCGATGAGCCCAAAGTGAAAGTGGATACGTACGAAGGTCTGACGATCGAATACTGTAAAAAGATCGGCTCCGATTTTATTCTCAGGGGACTCAGAAATCCGGCTGACTTCGAATTTGAAAAAGCCATTGCCCAGACCAACCGTAAGTTGTCAAAAATAGAAACCGTCTTCCTGCTTACGAGCGCCGACACTTCCTACATAAGTTCGAGCATAGTCAGGGACATTCTCTTCAACAAGGGGGATGTCTCCTTGTTGGTTCCCCCGGCGGTGATCACAGATGATATTCCGTAAGGCTTTTTGGAAATAGTTCGGGATTGGCAGCGAGATGATACCTCGGATCGTCGATGTCATTGATGATAATATCCTGGAAAAGGGAGTCCGATTTGTAAAGCAGCGCCTTGCACTCTTCACTCAGGTGCTTCAGCTTTACGGATTTACCTTCAGCATCATACTTCTTCACCAGGTTAGCAATGGCCTCCAGAGCGGAGTGATCACTGATGCGCGACTCTACAAAATCGATCTCAATGTGGTCAGGGTCATTTTTGACGTCAAATTTTTGGGCAAAAGCTGAAATGGAACCGAAGAACAAGGGTCCCCAAATCTCGTAAACTTTTGTGCCGTCCTCTTTCATGCGCTTCCTGGCGCGTATTCTTTTCGCATTTTCCCAGGAGAACACCAGGGCACTGACGATGACTCCCGCAAAAACTGCGATGGCCAGATCGAAAATGACGGTGAGCGACGAAACAAGCACAAGAACAAAGGCATCTGACCTTGGTATCTTGTTCCAGATCCTGAAGCTACTCCAGGCAAAGGTTCCGATCACCACCATAAACATGACTCCCACAAGTGCCGCGATTGGGACCTGCTCTATATAACTCGATGCGAAGAGGATAAAAGCGAGAAGCATCAATGCTGCCACGATGCCCGAAAGGCGTCCTCGACCTCCTGATTTGATGTTGATTATCGACTGCCCAATCATGGCGCAACCACCCATGCCCCCAAAGAGACCCGTAATGACATTGGCCGAGCCCTGTGCGACACATTCCCGGTTGCCGTTGCCTCGCGTATCGGTAAGATCATCGATGAGGTTCAGCGTCATCAGCGATTCTATCAAACCGATGGCGGCAAGAATGAGAGCATATGGAAAAATAAATGTGAATGTTGACCAGTTCAGGGGAACCTTGCTGAAAAGCTCCCATTGAAAGACAGGCAGTCCTCCCTTCAGGCCTTCACCCCCACCGTCCCGGATAAATGATCCTACGGTGGCCACATCCAGATTGAAACCAATCACTATGCCTGATACTGCAAGGATCCCAATCAATGCCTCCGGTAATTTCGACGCGAGCTTTATTTTTGGAAGGAAGTACATGATGAGCATGGTGAGTCCCACGAGTCCCGCCATCAGGTAGAGTTCATTTCCCTGCAACCAGACTTTTTGACCGTCCACGGTCTTCTTGAACATGCCCAGCTGAGAGAGAAAGATCACAATCGCAAGTCCGTTCACGAATCCCATCATCACGGGATGTGGAATGAGTCGAACAAATTTTCCCAGTTTCAAAACCCCGGCGAGTATCTGAATAAAACCCATCAGGACCACAGTGGCGAAGAGATAGTAAAGACCCAGGTTTTCTCCAGGCTCCCCAAAAGCATTTCCTCTGGCGACAATACTTACCATGACGACAGCCAGGGCTCCCGTCGCTCCAGAGATCATCCCGGGCCGTCCTCCGAAAATCGAAGTGATCAGTCCGACCATGAAGGCTGCATAAAGACCCACCAGCGGATCCACTCCGGCAACAAAAGCAAAGGCTACCGCTTCAGGCACCAGGGCCAGGGCCACTGTGATCCCGGAGAGAATATCGTTCTTAACATTGGGTAGTCTCCTGCTTATGAATTCTGTCATCTGTTCGGCTTTTCAAAAAAGCCGCAAAGATAGGATAATAATATTGAAAGGAGCAAAAGTCAAATTCAAGCTCCTCTTCGCATCTGCTCGGAGAGAAGCAATTCGATATTGGGATAGGTATTTTCAAAAACAGCATCCATGTCACTGACCGATTTCCAGCCTAAATCCGTAATTCCTTCATCGAGCTGGGGCTTCAGGGTCTCTTGGTCAGAGTGCATCAGGTACCAATAGGTCACTTTCAAAATCTGCTTTTGCTTGTGCTCATAAATATGATAGGTGTTCTGAACCCATGACCCAAGCTGCAAACTCGAAAATCCGCATTCTTCCCGAACCTCTCTTACAGCAGCTTCTTCCCTTGTTTCACCGGGATCGATCTTTCCTTTGGGAAGGTCCCAGGTATCGTTCCTGTAAATCAAAAGATATTCACCGATATTGTTCTTTACGATTCCTCCGGCGGCCTCTATCACCTTGAAGCGTTCGGCAAATGCCCGCCACATGGAAGCTGAATCATCTCCTCGAAGAAGAAAGCTCCTTCCTTCGGATTGCTCAAGGGAACGCAACACCCGTCCCAGATTCTCCTCTGTCCAGTCAAGCACTTCCCCTGCCATGGATATATCCCCTCGATCTGTTAAAATTACTGAGGCATGATCTTTAAAAATTACATACATTTGTAGCATGGTTTTTGACAAAAATACAGCAAAAAAAACGGCTGAATTGCTTTTGACGATCAAAGCAATCAAACTGAGTCCCGAAGAGCCTTTTCAATGGGCTTCAGGGTGGAAATCCCCCATTTATTGTGACAATCGTATCACACTTTCCTACGTGATGATCAGGAACTTTATCCGTGAGAATCTGTCAAAGATCATTCTGGAAAAGCACGGTCAGCCGGATGTGGTGGCCGGCGTGGCGACCGGTGCGATCGCCATAGGAGTTTTAGTGGCCCAGGAATTGGGGGTTCCATTCATTTACGTGCGTCCCGAACCCAAGAAACACGGTCGCAAG
>Ga0272441_10005581_pt1 | contig 21730 bp, 16 predicted proteins | sample SSMProp6N_FD_193582 | JGI IMG/M metagenome (GOLD analysis project Ga0272441, IMG submission 193582) | Marine sediment archaeal communities from Little Sippewissett salt marsh, Falmouth, MA, United States - SSM-Prop-6N | ecosystem: Environmental > Aquatic > Marine > Wetlands > Sediment ... | reverse complement strand
CAATGGAAAGAGACCTTTTGATACCATAAAAGAGGGAAATGAAATAAAAGAATCATTGCAAAAGGACGTAGCCTGATTATACAGTCCAAAGAGGAGCTGACTGTTCGGGAAGAGGTTAATTTTTACAGTTTATATCACCCTCATGAATTAGTAATTTATTACTAACTCGACGCTATTGCATGTAGATTCACCGAAATGTTCGTTGCTTGGTTTAAGAAAAGATGGAACAGGTAATAACTTTCTGCTTGTCGTTTGTAACAAAAAAGATTCATAAAATATAATTAAGTCGTTACATTTTCTATTGCCGCAATTCAATGAAGATATGTGTCTGATCATTGTTATTAATTTTATGTAGAGAATGATAAATCATAAAGATTGTTTGTCAAATTTTGAATACTACGGCATTGTCCCTTGAGTAATATTACTTTTAAACATATGTAAGAAAACCACTTTTAGCAAAGAATGTCAATTAGTGTCGTGATAAAGATGTGACAGGGAAAATATCCGTCACCTTTAGTATTAAAGACTTGAAATATAGGAGGTTTAAAAAATCAGCCACAAAAATTTTCAAATATTTTTAATACCGTCAACCAATACTATAAATCAGACTTGGTGCAAGCTTACTAATATCGTTAGAATTCTTAAAACGTAGAGAGTTAAGACATCTGCTGTATGATAAATAAATATATTGAGTTTTTAGCTCATCTCTATACGACAAATCAAATACTTACTCACCTTATAATCTCGTAACCCAAAACATTTCTGTTATTGTGTTTCGCTATATATTGTATTTGATAATAACATGGACAATTCAAAACAGTTTGCCCCTATCTTCAGGATTCACACACCTCCAAAGTAATGCTATCTATTTCAAATAAGATCCGTCTCGTTATTCTTGCAAAAACATCCCCACCACTTCATTAAACACATCCGGCCGCTCAAACTGTGGCATGTGCCCACAAGAATCAATGACATGCAATTTCGAATACGGAAGCTTTTCTGCCCCCACATATGCCTGCTTCAGGGGCAGCAATTTGTCCTGCTTGCCCCAGACGATAAGGGTAGTTTGTGTGATCCTGTGCAGGTTTGCCTGTATCGGTGCTAACACTTCATCCTTTCCACCCCATACGTTTGCAATGGATCTGAGCACCTTCAGCAACGCTTTCTGTGCACCGGGTTGAGAGTGAATATCATGGTAGAGCTTCACGAACTCCCTGGTCAAGACACTTCTGTCATGAACCGCACCCATGAAGTAGAAGTATGCCTCCATCCTGGTTGGGTACGTTATGAGCTCACCTACGAGGGGAAGTGACACCAACCGGAGCGTGATCGAAACTTTCTTCCCGAAGCCGGCATTGTCCACAAGGACCAGCTTGTCGACGTTGTCTGGATACAACAGCGCATACTGAAGAGCGATACCGCCTCCAAGGGAGTTGCCCACGAGGGAGGGCTTTTCGATACCCACTGCGTTGATAAAGTCATTGAGAAAGGTGGCAAAGAATGCAGGGTCGTAGGTAACATCCGGCTTATCTGCTCTGCCGAACCCTACCAGATCCAAGGCATAGACACGGTGGTCCTGTGCCAGGGCTTCTACGTTATGCATCCAGATATCTACAGAGGCCCCGAGACCATGAATGAGAATCACCGGAGTGCCGTGATCTCCCATGGTCCAATAGCGGGTCGTAATGGTTCCCACTTTTATGGAGTGATCCTGTGGCATAAGCTTCCTCCTTCTTTGTTATACCTGTGATCTATTTCTATTAATGGTTAATGAACGATTGTGGGATAGGAAACTCTGATACTCGAGGTCTTCAATCAGTAAGCCCCCACGAAACGTGAGGGCCCCCGAAGATATCACCAAAGTGAAAGGAATCGGACTTTGCACCCTGGCTCGTTGTAATGTAGCGAAAATATACCATCGTGTCAATATGTTATGGTAAGTTTTCATAGCTTCCCGAAGGAGAGGAAGAAGCAGTAGTCTATTGCATGGTGAACGCCTTAGGACCCGGCCACTTCTTTCATCCTGTGCAATAGGAACATCTGCTGCCCCTGAGGTTCCGTCTCTGTATTTTTGCCTGCCACTCATGGCCGTGTTCACAGGTTCAACCATACCTTTAGTATACAGGGTGTCAAAACGGCGGAGAAAAAGTTTCGATTGATAGAAATTTGCGTTTTTTTATTCCTACTCGGTTCAGATATCTTTGCAATTTTTTAAGGGGTAAGACCTTTATCGTTAACCAGCATGCCCCATCGAACCATTACCTTATATGTTCAAATCGATGTTGGAAAGTCTGGTCTCTCTTCGTCTGTCCCCTCAAACGACGATGGATCCGGCTTAAAGCTAAAGCAGCTTCACCCGCGCTCCAAGCAAAGGGCAACAAACAAGACCTGTCCCTCTCTTTTAGAAGAGAATGTAATCCTCTGGCATATCGCTGTAGTGTTTCCATTCAAACCAGCCCGTGAGGTCGAGGTGCGTGGCCCACGTGTTGATCATATCGATATCCCCCTCGTGAGTGTTGACATACTCGCGCTCCGTGATACGGGCGAGCTTGCCTCCTTCAAACAAAAATACCGTATGGTAGTAAGGGCGCACAAAATCGCGGCAGAAATGGTCCTCGAGAATCTTGAAAAACGCGTAATTCATAATATTGGACACGTGGTAGACCTTGTACGGCATCGCCGTTCGCACACTTTCCGCACTCCCCTGAACTGCGCTCCCCAGCTGTTCTTCGATGGCCTTCATCTGAATCGTCCGAAGTTCGGGGTATTCATCGTAGAGCCACTTTTCAATCTGAATATCCGGCGGCATTTTCGTCAGTTGAAACACGATGCTTTTATACCAGAGTGCGATGAGATTTTTGATATGGTACTCGTCCAAGACCGAGGAGAGGCGCTGCACCTCCCGCTGGATGTCCATGACATACTGCATCATGGTCTGGTTGTTTGCCACGGGGAAAAACCGGCGCGCCTCGTCCGCACCGATGATGCGCAGTATATGGCCACACTGATTGGCGATGACATAGTTGATCGTCTCATCGTGCTCCCCCCGGTAGAGGAGTTGATGCTCTGTCGAGTTTCTGCCCGCAAGTCTGAGCTTGGCCTGCATGTTGAGGAATTCTTTTTCGACGTACGCAATCCTCTTGCCGCTTTTCTCTTCGACCATTTTCAGAATGATTTGAACGGGCTCCAGTAACTGCAGGTTCATACGGTCCCACCGCCCTTTTGTCTATGCATTACTATTACTTCGTTTTACCCTCGGAAATCAATACCAATTCGACAATGTCTTCACACAACTTTATCCATACCCCACAATGTTTCCTGTTTCGAAACGGGACCATATCGATTATAATTACAGCATGAGGTAACACGCCATGAAGAAGGCTGTCGTTTCCGACATCGGGTACCGATTCCGCATGGAAGATGCACATTACCTCGACATGAACTGTGCCGGAAGGGGCTGGGTGTTCGGCGGGGTATATGACGGACACATGGGTGCCTTCGCCGCCCACTTCTCGGCGAAGTATCTCCACCACGTATTTCTCGAACACCTCCAGGAGGGCCACACACCGGAAGAGTCGTTCGTCTTTGCCTATGAAGACACCTCCGCACGGCTGGCGTTTCAGGAGTCGGGCACCACGGCGGTCACATTCCTGATTAAAGACCGTTGCATCTTCACCGCCAGTGCAGGCGATGCACGGGCAATCGTGATAAGCACTGAAGAGATCCACCAGCTCACGGTTGATCACCGGGTCCACAACCACGAAGAGCGGACCCGTATCCTCGAGATGGGCGGCGTGATCAGAGAGCCGTATGTCTACCGGGGCGGCCAGGGCCTGATGCCGTCACGCTCGATCGGTGACGAGTATTTCAAGTCTGTCGGCATCATCGCCACGCCGACAACGAGCAGATATGAGATTACCGGTGACGATCGCTTCCTGATCGCCGCCTGTGACGGCCTGTTTGACGTGTTGATGAACGATGAAGTCGCTGAAGTCGTCCGAAACTTCACCGATCCGGAACCGGTCGTCGATGCCCTCAGAGCAGAGGTCCTCGTTACCCGCCTCGGTACGGACAACCTTACAATAATCGCCATCAGTCTCCAAGACTGAAGTGGGCACATCTTGCAGCGTACGTATTCAGTTTTTTCTTATTGCAGATCGACTTGGGTAAAGACAAAACCTTCAGGAGTGTAGACCTGACCCCCCTCCTGGGAGGGGGGTCAGGTCTTAAAGAGTATATATTCAGCCTTCCTCTTTTTTCAGAGGATCGGCTCATGAAAGGGCAAACGTGTCAAGAGTGTAGACCTGACCCCCTCCGTGGGTTAGAAGTTGACTTTATCCGCGCCTTTCAAGCCGAGGATCTCTCGTGCCTCATCCGGTGTGGCGGGCTCGCTCCCCAACTCTTTGATGATACGGATGATTTTTTCCACCTGTTCACCGGAGCTTTTTGCCATCTTCCCTGCCTCGAGATAGAGATTATCCTCGAGACCGACCCTGACGTTACCGTCGATCAGTGCGGATTGGGTGCACATGGGGAACTGGGCACGGCCGGCAACGCACACGGAAAATTCGAAATCGCCGATCTGTCGCCTCGCATAGTCGACAAGAAATAAAAGGTTCTCCGAACTCGGCGTAATGCCTCCGAGCACCCCCATGACAAACTGGAGGTAGACGGGTTTGGTGATATAGCCTCGGCTGATCATGAAGGCGACGTTGTTGATCATGGCTGAATCGTAGCACTCAAACTCCGGCTTCGTACCGCTCTCGTTGAAAATGGCGCAATACTCTTTCATCGATTTGAACGTGTTGGGAAAAATAAAATCTTCGCTCATGGCGAGGTACTGCGGCTCCCACTCAAACTTAAATTCCTTCATCTTTTCCAGGGCATGGAAGAGAGCAAAGTTGATTGAACCCGCATTGAACGACGCCAGTTCGGGGCGAAACCGTGTTACGGGCTCCACCCGCTGCTCCACCGTCATCCCGAGGCCACCTCCCGTGGTGATGCAGACAACGACGTCGCACCTGCTTTTTACTTTTTCCAGGATTTCTTCGTACAGTTCCATTCGGGACGTGGGCATTCCCGTTTCCGGATCACGAGTGTGGATATGACAAACCGCCGCGCCTGCTTCGTACGAGCGAACCGCCTCGTCAGCAATCTGCTGCGGGGTGATCGGCACGTAAGGAGACATGGTCGGCGTATGAATACTTCCGGTCAATGCTGATGTAACGATTATTTTTTTCTTCATTCTATAACTCCTTTCGCTAAAGATCCTTTATGCGATATACATGGTTACATCCATGTTATCCTTCGGGAACCTCGGGCAGAGTAAACATGGCGAGGTTCTCAAACACCGGGGTGTATTTCCCCTCTTCAATTCCCTTGACGATCGCGACAACCGTATCGTCGATGAGCGTCGGCACATTCACTGCCCGCCCGGTTTCACACACGACACCGTTGATCGCTGCAATTTCGGTTTTCAAGCCCTTTTCGATATCCTGCAGCATACTTGCCTTCAGGAGTGCGTGGGGTCGGAAGACGGCTTCATAGATGGCAAATTTGGCTTCCATCTCTGCCTTCGTCTTAAATGCGAGCATCTTCAGATCAGCGCCCTGCATCGGTTCCATCGTAACGCCGATTGCGTCTACAACCTGAATGATCTCATTAGCAATATGGGCGACACAGGTCAAGGCTTTCCTGTCGTCCAGAACGTCGCCAAAGGTACAGCCCAGTACTGCCGACATGCCGCTGAAGGTTGCATTGATGAGAAGTTTCGTCCATCGGATTCCTGTGAGATTGTCCGTTATAATCACGGGGCAGACGCTCTCCAGAATCTCGGCGACCTTTTTCACACGATCGGTCGTGCTCCCATCCAGTTCGCCGAGGTCGAAGGTCATCTTATCGGGGCTCGAAGTCAACTCTGATACACCGGGTTTGACCCACGTAGCCCCCCAGCCGACGGCACAGCCCAGGACTTTTTCCCTGCCGACATATTCCGCCACCTTTTCTTCAGGTACGCCGTTCTGCATCGTGCAGACCACACTATCTTCACGAAGATGAGGGAGCAGACCAGTGAGTGCCGCATCGTTATTCGTCTGCTTGACGAGGTACAATACCACATCATACGTTCCCTCCATCTGATCCGGGGTGATGGCCGTCACGGGCACTGTCAACTCCATGGTACCGGTAATGGTCGCCCCGTTTCTGTTGAGCTCATCCACATGCTCCTTATTGGCATCGACCAGAACGACATCGAAACCCTTCTTTGCAATGAGGGCTCCCGTAATAGTCCCGAGGGAGCCAACACCGACAATCGCTATCTTCATCGTAATACCTCACTTTCTCACAACAAATACATACATTATACTTTTTTGAGTATTTTCAACAAATCCAGGAGGCCGTCATCGCGCCACCTGATAATGTCTTCCATTGTCTGACCCTGTTCCGGCAGACGGTTCTTCATGGCCTCCTTCACACCATCTTCAGCAATGACTCCCCAGTGTTCGGGCCACGTCTTCCAATCAGCCATGTCTGCCCACCAGTGTTCCACAGAAGGACCGATATGCTGTAGTATGCCGCTGATTCCATACTGACCGCCACCCAGGTGGTAGATCAGGTTTGGACCCATGAGGGCGTAGCGCAACCCCGGACCATAGCTTACTGCCCTGTCAATGTCCTCCACACTACATACGCCACGCATCACCAGATCAATGGCCTCTCGATACAGAGCCACGGAAAGCCTGTTCGCAACAAAACCCAGCGCTTCTTTATTGAGAACGATCGGTTCCTTTCCGAGAGAGCGGTAAAATTCCCTGGCTCTGGATACCGCCTCTTCGCTGGTGTGTTCGCCCTTACTGATTTCCACAAGTGGAATGAGATGGGGCGGATTGTACGGATGGGCACCGACGTAGCGTTCCGGGTGCGAGGAATGCCGTGCAATCTCCGTAATTAAAAGCCCCGAAGTACTGCTCGCGAAGATGGTGTCGGGTGGCGCGTATTTGTCGCAGTAGGCAACAAGAGCCTGTTTTATTTCATATTTTTCCGGACTCGCTTCCTGAATAAACGACACATCGTGGACTGCTTCTTCCATATCCGATGTATACGTGGCAAAGCTCAGAGCCCGAAGCACCTCGTCAGAGGTGAGGATTCCTTTATCGGCGAGATATTTTAAGTTACCACCGATTCTACTTTGAGCGTTCTTAAGGGAGGCGCTGTCCACATCGAATACATTGACGCTGAGCCCTTTCCAGAGAAAATTTGTGGCCCAACTCGATCCGATAACGCCGCCTCCTCCGAGTACCGCAACTCTTTTCACTTCCGAACTTGTCATACCTTACCTCCTCTTCTAACCCCGGCTGACTTCTCTACAACACGCTATGTTCAGTCGCATCGATTACGCCAATCCCAAAGCAGCCAAGGCGAGAATAATACACAATGTCACAAGGGGGAATATCACTGTCACCATTCCCAGGTCTTTATACCCTTCCCGATGGGTGACTCCCATAACGAGGAGCATGGTGATGACGGCACCGGAATGGGGAAGCGAATCCAGTCCTCCCGATGCAATAGAGCAGATTCTGTGCAGAACTTCCGGTTCGAGACCCATCTGCATGTACGCAGGCCCCATCGTCTTCATAAAAATGGTTAATCCACCACTGGCCGATCCCGTAATACCAGCCATGATATTCACGGCACATGCCGCCGATGCGAGAGGTGGAAAGGGAAGATTGAGGGCAAAATCCATGAAGCTTTTGAACGCAACGACGTTCTTCACCACAAAACCGAATCCCACAATCGCTGCCGTATTGAGCAGTGCCATGATACTTTGGGATACCCCATCATTGAGGGTTTTCAACGGGGAGTCGATTCGTTTCCAGAAGAGAATATAGGTAAGAATCGATCCTGCTGCCAGGGCGATAGTGACCGCATAAATGGGATGCACTTTCTTAAGAAACACGATGATCCCGATGACTGCAACGAGGGGAAGAAATGACAACCGCCAGTCCGGGAGCTTGCTCGTATCTGCCAGATTCATGTGTTGTATATCATCATTGGGACCGGGAACGAAATGTTCTCCATTGTTGTGCGCCACTTTTTGCTGCCATGAAAGATACCAGAACCCGAAGGCAAACATCAGGGCCGCTGCCAGGATTCCCAGTACCGGGGCTGCCGTGGGGGGCGTATTCAAGATCTGGGCCGGAATCAGATTCTGTATGGCGGGGGTACCAGGCAGTGCTGTCATGGTGAATGTTCCCGCGCCCAGCGCGACAGCGCCGACGATCAGCCGTTTGGGCATGTCGGCTTCTTTGAAGAGAATCACTGCAATGGGATAGATCGTAAAAATCACAACAAAGACATTTACGCCACCGTAGGTCAGAATAGCCGTTGCGCAGATCACGACAAGAAGGGCTTTTCTGTGACCAAACATATCGAGCAGTTTGTACGACACTGAGCTTGCACAACCGCTGTCACCCATGACTTTTCCAAAGAGGGCGCCGAAAATGAAAATCAGGAAGAATGCGCCAATGAAATATTTAAATCCTTCGGCATATGAGCCCGACAAACTGGGCCAGATTTCCGCACCATTCGACAAGATAACAACGAGGGAGCACAGAAGAGATGCCGGTATGATGCCCCACCCTCTGAATGCAAGGTAGATCACCAAGGCGATTGCCACAAGTACACCAATTACTCCTAACATACACCACCTCCTACTATCATTCTACTATCATTTAGAAAGAACGTTTATTACCATGCCGCTCCGGCTCTGAAGGCAACCGGAACTGCACATCCCGGGGACATGGCGTTCGTTACACCGCGGCCTCGTCCCCTCACTGTGTCGCGCAGTACGTTTCAGATTCTTCAGACAAGGATTAAAACGATTGCGGACATACTTAGATAGAAAATTATTCCATAGGAAATCAATGGGGAGGAACCCCCATTTAGGAGTGGGAAAATCCTACTTTTCCCTGATCACTCAAAACACGGTGGAATCTCGGGAGGGGGTCGGGTCGGAAGACTGCAGGAACGGGCAACTGACGCTTAATCGATCCAGAGTTCCGGGTCTACCACACCTATCTTGATAGCATACTTTAAAAGTTCCAAACGATCGCGCATACCCAGTTTCTCCATAATACTGGCACGGTGCTTTTCTATCGTTTTTGGACTCACACACAGAAGATTGGCAATCTCCTTTGTCGAATTTCCCTGCACCACCATGCGAAACACCTGCTGTTCGCGTTCCGAAAGGAGATCATAGCCTCTCGCGACGGGTTTCGTCTCTCTCTGTTTCAGGTACGACCCGATAATCTCGGCTTTGAGTTTAGAGCTCAGGAAATACTCGCCCCGAAAAGCGGTCCGGATCGCTTCGAGGATATCCGAACTCGGCGACGCCTTGAGGACATACCCGAGGGCACCTGACGACAGCACCTGCTGGATATAATTCTCCCTGTCGTGCATCGACAGTATCACGATCTTCGCCTCGGGTACTGCCTCTTTGACGAGACAGATCGCATCCAGTCCATTCAGCCGGGGCATGGCGATATCGAGAACGATCACATCCGGGCAGAGCGTTTTCACCCTGTCAATCACCTCGTATCCGTCTTCCGCCTGCCCTACCACCTCCATATCATTCTGGCTGTTGAGGAGCTGGCAGAGCCCGTCACGAACGATCGCATGATCGTCTGCCAACAATACTCTAATCTTTTTCATCTGCATTCCCTGAAGGCAAAGGTAATTTTATCCGGATGGCCGTCCCTCTTCCGGGCGCTGAACTGATATCGATGCTTCCCCTCAGGGAGGCCACTCGTTCCCTCATACTTAACATGCCTATTCCCGTCGTCACCCCTGTCCGAGGAAGCCCGTTTTCATCCTGTGTGAATCCCCTGCCGTCATCTTTTACCACAAAAATCACCCATGGATGGCTGCAAATCAGAGAAATATCGACGTTGCCGGCTTCCGCATGCTTGGAAATATTGTTGAGACATTCCTGAAAAATCCGATATAACACAATCTCCGTCTGCATGGGCAGTCGTCGTTTGAATCCGGCGGTTTGAAACGCGATGCGCATCTCGGGCCGTCGCCCCGAGAATTCACTGACGGCGGATTCCAGTGTGGGGATGAGTCCCAGGTGATCCAATATGCTCGGACGCAGATCAGCGATTGTTTCCCGGATACAGTCCGCCATCGTTTCAATCCGATTGAGAAAGAAACCGCATCTATTTCTGAGCTCTTCCCATTCTTCCGGGATCGATCCCCTGAGGGCATCAAGATCGAAATGAAGTGAGGTGAGACCCTGCCCGAATTCGTCATGGAGATCGGCAGCGATTCGTTTCTTTTCTTCCTCAATGGCCTCTATCAGCCGTCTCGAAAGATACCTGATTTCTTCTTCAGCCCGTTTCCTCTTGGTGATATCGATAAAATTTCCCACGACGGCCGGATTGCCCAGATAGGTTGAATGCGTGGCCCGCAACTCGACCCAGATTACAGAGTCGTCTTTTTTCAGAGCCCGAAATATGTACTGATTCGGGGAAAAATCACCGTCTTGCCGTTTTAAACCCCGATTTTTTACCATTTCTCTGTCGTCGGGATGAACGAATCCCCAAAAGGAACGCCCGAGGAGGTCATCGGAACGGTCATACCCGAGCATTTCCACAAAGCGGCGATTCACATACGTAAAGCGTCCGCGTTGGTGAACAAAAATGGCCGTTAACGAATTCTCCACAACGGTACGGTACTTTTCTTCCGATATCTGCAGTGCCCGCTCGGCATCCTTGCGGGCAGTGATATCGGTGACGAATCCTTCAAAATTTTCCACTCCGTTGTCGCCCCAGCGAACCGATGCCGTAATCTCAACATCCATGATAGTGTCGTCATTACGACGCATCCGGGTTTCAAATCTCTCGACAAAACCCCTCTTTTCAAGGAAGTCTCGATACCGGTCACGTGCATGGGGGTCCTCAAACAGAATTTGTCCCGAATTTTTTCCTACAATATCTTTACGGGACGATAAGCCAAATAGTTTCTCCCAGGCCTTATTGACACCCAGTATCATTCCATCTTCATCAGAAAGATAGACTGCCGCAGGCGAATGTTCGAAAATATGCCGGTACTTTTGTTCCGAACGGGCGATGTGTTCCACGAGCCGGGATTTTTCTGCCAGATCATTCTCGAGCTCGGCGATTCTTTGTTCTAATGCGTGGTGCCGCTGTCCTTGAACCATTGATAGTATCTCCTAAATTTGGGGTCACCGTGTAAACAGCACATTTTCAACCGCAACCTTGTCGAGCATCGACAAAGGAAAGGGCAAAAGTGTCAAGAGTGGAGACCTGCCCCCTCCGTGAGAATAGTGTGAGCCCATTCGATGATGGGTATGAGGCGGTGTGGGGCAAGTATTTTTGTTTCGTCATACGTCAGCCAACGGTATTCATGGTGCTCGGGCATGCCGATCTCGGGATTAATCGAAAACACCACCCGCGCCTCGGTTGTTTCGGCAAGGTAGTAGCGGGCTATCTTCTCCCCCGTACCGATGTAGGGCGCCGTTTCCCTGAAGACCGCACCCCATCGAAACGCCAGTTCTTCGATGCCAGCCTCTTCTTTCACTTCACGTATCGCCGTCTCCAGGGGATCTTCCCCGCTCTCGACAACCCCCCTCGGAAAATCCCAGTTTCGATAGGCGCGAAGGAAAAGATACTTCCAGATGCCTTCCTCTTTTCTGACAATAACAACCCCTGCCGACAGAATCACCGCCAGTTACCTCCGCCGTACGTTTCATCATCGAGATGACTGATATCGTTAAATACGATGATCTTTTTTGTGGTTCCATCGATCTCGACACATGTCTTTGACGCTACCTCTACCCCGGTCTTTCGCATTTTCGAAAGGTGCATGTCCCGCATCTTGCACATAATCGCCATGATCGTAAAATTGTGTGAGACGACGACGGCGTTTTTCGATCCGCTGATGATTCGCTCAATAGCCCGCCAGGCTCGCACCTGAAGTTCATGGAGAGTTTCACCGTTGGGCATGGTGACGGACGTCGGGTCAGCCGTCCATTGTTTTAGAAATTCCCGATACCGCGTCCGCATTTCCTCAAACGTCAGCCCGTCGAGGTCGCCCACATCGAGTTCTCTCAGGTCGTCGTCAAGTTCGATCGCAACGCCATGGTATCGGTTGATGGTCCGGGCCGTTTCACGCGCCCGGCTGAGGGGACTCGAAAGGATAACATCGATCTTCTCATTCCTGAGGCTCCGGGCTAGATGTTCCACCTGCTTCCTGCCCCGCTCCGTCAGAGCAATATCACTCAGCCCCTGGACGCGATTATCGCGGTTCCAGATTGTCTCACCGTGGCGCACCAGTATCAGCTTCACAATTCCTCCATGGAAGGGGTCAGCCCGTACACTCTTGACACTTTTGCCCTCTCCTTTACCGATGATCGACAAGGTTACGGTTGAAAATGGATTATTTACACTGTGACTTCATCTCTGTGTCACGTTTCGTTACCCCCTTACCCCGCCATGCGATTCATTGCAAGTCATTTGTCTTGTCACCCGGAAAGGGGATCATCCTCCTTTGGAGCGTCGGGATTTCTTACACTTTTGGTTGCCGATGCAGGCCACGCTACTTTTCGGGCCATCTCTTCGAAAATTGTTGCCTCGCAATCATGTAGTATAATTATAGAGATACCGTCACATGCCCACTTCAAGGCTCGTCCTTATCGCATATGATGGTACGTATCTTGCTGGCTATTGTCGTAATATTGATCACCAGTCCTTGAGGTATGATCGGCGCGTACCCCATGTGATACAAAATGGTGAGCAGAAAATTTTATATAATGGTTACGGGATTTTACAGTGATTCACATTGACATAACATCAGTATATATATTATATATTTAGTTTTATATTTGTAGATACAATCAATTCTTCGTCATGGGGGCACCTGCGGGGGACGAAGCCACAGCATTGTGCTCCGTCGTCCTGGAGGCCCGCAATGGAACAGGAGGGAAAGCCATAATGACACAATCTGCCAGCGTTACAGTCAAGACGCTCGCCGACATTATCGAAATGAAACGCATATACTCGGTAATCGATAATGCCTTGGGAAAGACGTACCCGGCCTGCCTGCTCGTTACCAGTGGGGCACGCGGTGAGGGAAAAACCACCGTCGCTGCGGGAATCGCCGCCGTAGCCGCCACGCACAGCACAAAACAGGTGCTCGCCGTCGATCTTAACTGGTTCAAGCCGGCACTGCACGAGTGGTTTGGTCTCGACCCGGTTTTTGACGTCGGAACGTTCAGGAATAACGGGTTGATCAAAGACATAGCCCAGACGACGAATATCGCCAACCTCGACATCCTCACGGCCTCGCCCCCCCGCGAAGGCATGACCGAATCCGCAGGAAGCGAATACATGCTCGGCACCGAAATTGTCACCAGGGCGCGCGCGGAGTATGATTTCGTGGTGGTGGATGCCTCATCGATTTTCCCGACCAACCGCCACATGATGGATCCCGTCACTCTCTCGAAGGCAGCCGACGGGGTGGTGCTGGTCGTGCTCATGAACGTCACCCCGCGCCAACAGGTAAAGCGGGCCCGCATGTTCCTCAAAACAGCGGGGGCAAATGTCCTCGGTGTGGTCGTCAACCAGTGGAAAAACCCGATGGCACGATAGTGCTTTTTTCATAGCAGAAAGGAGACATCATGGATTTTCATATTAAGCGCTTTCTATACGGTCTCGCGAAACGGCGTATCTGGCTGCTTTTCATCGTAATTATGCCCCTGCTCTACGTCATAGTTGCAGCGATCCATTTTGACCGTTTTACCATCACCCAGGATATTTCCATCATGAAGGACACGCCGTTCTCCCTGTCCTCGGCGATCACGGGCGGGACTACCATAGATGCCCTGCTGATGAATCCCGATATGTTTTTTCTGAACAACTACGCCGTGCGGCAGTTGTACACCAACCTCTACGCGGGAACGGCCGTCTACCGCGCCGACCGGCAGTTTCGCACCCTTCTGGACACGGTGCGCACCACCATGACCCTGACGATGCCCGCTGAAGACCGGGCACAGATCAAGTATTACGGCCCCGAAGAGAGCATGGGACGGATGCTGGTCACCTACTACGCCCAGCGTATGATCAGCAAATCCAACGAGGGTATCGCACGAAGCAGGATGCTTCTGACGAAGGACCAGGTTCCCACTCTGGCCGGCGATTTCGTCGTTGAACGGCACCGTACCATATGGCGGGTGGAGCGAACGCTTCCGTTTATGCTTATATCCATCTTTTCGGCGATCATCGTGCTCGCGTTCCTCGGCATCCTCGAGTGGACGGACGCATCGTTCAAGTCGGAACGCCAGGTCGCACAATACACCGAATTGCCGATTGTCGGATCATTGCCGAATCTGAATAAGCTGTCCGCCGTTCTTGGCCCACAGTCATAACAGAGTATCTGATCTTTGAATAACGAATCGCCATGCGGTAACAGTGGAGGAACCGGAAAACCCGCATACCGCCAGCGTAATAAACCCGACACACAACCAAACGCGCGATAGCAGGAGAGTTCAACGATGACTGCGCAACGTATTGCACCGCTGAGAAAGAAGCAGGATCACACCATCTGGACATTGGTTGCCTCACTCGGTTTCATTGTGTTTCTGGTCGTTCTGTTCATACCGAAAGCACCCGCCGGGGTTATTGATGTGCAGCTTGCCTGGGATTCAAATTCCGAAGAGGATCTCGCCGGTTACTACATGTACTATAAATTAACTGCTTCCGGCAGCCCATACAACGGTACAGGAGTGATGGAGGGTGATTCACCCGTCAAGATCCCTCTTACAAGCTTCGATAATCCCGACTACCCGGAAATCACGTTCCATGGCCTCCGTGACGATCAGGTCTACTTCTTCGCCGTCACGGCATACAATGAAGAAGACATTCAAAGCAGCTATTCGAACGAGGTGCGAGTGGAACCGATGACGGCTGCCGCCCTCGTCGGTTTCAGTATCGACGGCAGCAGCTCAGTCTGTGAAAACGGCACCGCCTCTTACACGGCGACGGCCCTCCTCAGCGACGGCAACACCCTCAATGTCACGGGGCTCGCCACGTGGAGCGATAATTCTCCGTACGCCTCCATCAGCAGTGCCGGTATCATGACGACCACAGAGGTATCGGCGACCCAGACTGTCACCATCCAGGCCTCCTACTCACAGGGCACCACCACCGAAACAGCGACAAAAACGGTAACCCTCGTCAATGTGCCGTCCACGAATCAGCCGCCAGACAAACCCTACATCACCTACCCGGCGGACGGCCAGAGCGAGGTCGAGGTACCCACCGTTCTCACGACGGAGAAATTTTCAGACCCTGATGGCGATACCCACAAGCAGAGCCGATGGCAGATCAGCGAAGACAGCGAGTTCACAACCCTCGTTCTCGATGCGATCAGTGAATCGTATAAAACGAATGTTACCATTCCACACATGGTATTGATTCCAGACACGTCTTACTTTGTACGCGTCCGGTTTTTCGATGGCTACGCCGAAGCATCTGCGTGGTCTGACCCGATCATGTTCACCACCACCTATCACTATATCGATGCAAACGTCGACGGCATACCCGATGACCGTGAGGCTTCGGGCGATATCGACTTCAACCTCAACGGCATTCCGGACGTCTACGAACCGGAGACGATCAAGATAATCCAGGGATCTGACAACATGACGTATATCGGCGTCGAAAAACTGACGTCCACCATTGCCGATATCGAAACCCTCGACGTGATCCCCCCGGAAGATATCGCGGACACGACAAACAGGCCGGGGGACATCGTGTACGATCTCTTCACCTATCGCCTGCGCCTGACGCAGGACGGTGCCATTGCCAAGGTCCAAGTCTATTTTTCCGACGGCGTATACATATCTGATAAGTTCCACAAATACGACACCGTCAATGGGTGGTATGACTACTCACGATACGCGACCATCAACGACGACGGCACATCGGTCGTCCTGGAGCTCAAAGACGGCGGCTACGGCGACAGTGACGGTGTGGCCAACGGTATCATCGTCGACCCCAGCGGTGTATCCTCCGGCGGATCATACTCAAGCAGCACCGCCACGGGGAGTGGCTCCGGCGGAGGCGGTTGCTTCATCGCCACGGCAACGTACGGCTCGCCCCTTGAACATCACGTCAGCATCCTGAAGGATCTCAGAGACACATATCTCATCCGTTTTTCCCTGGGGCGGGCACTGATCAGAACATACTACAAACATTCACCCCGGCTGGCCCTCTACATCGAAAAGAATACGGCCCTCAAATCCTTCGTCGCCATGAGCCTCGCACCGATAATCGGATTCAGCTACCTTGCCCTCCATCTCGGGCTCGCCGCGGCGCTGGCCATCACAACATTCATCTTTGTGTTCATGATATTCCTGGCAGCGAAATTGATAGGGGTAATTACTGCATTACGACGTACATAGTACGAATTCGGCCTCCGTCTTGTTTTTGATAAGGAAAGAAGGGGAAAAAACGGTCAAGAGTGTAGATCTGACCCTCTCTGTGTGAGTGGTTTCACCTCGCCCGTATGAACCACTTCATTGAATCTGCTGGTTTTTCTCCCGTATAATTGATTCCAACAATAGAAAAACTGCGGAGGAATTACAAAGACAGCGACCTTTTCCGTACGTGATAGCACCACGGAGGGGTCATAACCTGAAAAAGGCAAACCACACCGAAAGGGTGGGACGCAAAACCACTGGCCTACGTCGCGATACATTCGGGATAGGGCAGCAGGGTTGCCAGGCGACACCGGCATCGCCACTTGCTGAATTCGCTGGGCTCGCACCATTCAGAATCGGGGATGCTGCTATGGACATCACACTTCTTTCGACACAGGTTGAATGCACGCGTCAACACTGTGCTCATCCGCTATTTCCGCAACACGCGCTTCTTCACGCCCGTTTTCACCGTCATATACAGCGCTCGATGCTGTCGTCTCGGCACAGCATACAGTCCTACCACGAATTCCCTGATTTCTCACCGCTTTTCATCCCACCCCGACGGTACCAGGTTGCAATACAAAGCACTGGAGCACAAAAAAGCTCCAGTGCTTTCCATGTAAGGAATGCATAAAATGTCACACCCATTCGGCACACTCCGTGGAGCAGATGTAACTCGCCGCGATAACGGCGCATCAACCATGCATCGTCTACTGGCAATCTTTGGGGGAACCCTCCACGAGACATTGTTTCAAAGGGGAATATATACCGTAATACCGACATATTATATTATTGGCACGCTATTGGTTTTACTCAAATCAGGAATCACAATGAGGAGGAAAGTCACGCGCGTCACATAATCACCTGAAAAAGGCAAACCACGCCGAAAGGGTGGGACGCAAAGCTACTGGCCTACGTCTCGAAAAAATCGGGATAGGGCAGCAGGGTTGCCAGGCGATACCAGCATTTCCGTATGCTGACGGTCGCTCGGCGAAAACACATCGCATATATGGAGATGCTGTCATGGTACGGATACGCCGAAATACCAAAAACCGGAGCACAAAGCGTTTATCCCCTCATATTGTACGACTCGCAATCATACTGACGTTGCTCGTCACCTGCCCCCTTCTCGTCGCCACCGCACACGCCGCCGACGTCACCCTCGCATGGGATGAGAACACAGAATCCGACGTAGCGGGCTACAAGGTATATTATGGTATAGAAAGTGGCACTTATACTACTATTATCGATGTGGGCACCCACATCACCTGCGTGATTTCGGATCTCACCGCAGGGGTTACCTACTATTTCGCCGTCACGGCGTACAACATCTCCGGTCAGGAAAGTGACTATTCCGACGAGATCAGCCATACCGTGCCGAATGCATCACCGGTGGCCAATGCAGGCCCCGATCAAACGGTGAACGAAGGCACCACGGTAACCCTCAACGGAGCCAACTCCTCCGACCCCGATGACGGCATTGCCACCTACCAGTGGACGCAGACAAACGGTCCAGCGGTAACCCTCTCCGATTCCACAAACGTCAGTCCCACCTTTACCACACCGGACGTCGACCAGGATGGGGCAGCCCTCACCTTCCGACTCACGGTAACCGACAACGGGGAACAGCAGGCAACGGATACGTGTATCGTCAACATCTCGTGGCAGAATGAAGTCCCCACGGCAAACGCGGGTCCCGACCAGACGGCGGATGAAGGTGCCACTGTAACCCTCAACGGAGACAACTCCTCCGACCCCGATGATGGCATCGCCACCTACCAGTGGACGCAGACAAATGGTCCGTCAGTAACGCTTTCTAACAACTCGGCGGTCAGTCCCACCTATACGGCCCCCGATGTCAGCCAGGACGGTGCCTCTCTCACCTTCCGACTCACGGTAACCGATAACGGCGGCCTCCAGGCGACAGATACGTGTATCGTCAATGTTTCATGGCAGAACATAGCGCCTACGGCCAATGCAGGCCCCAACCAGACGGCGGATGAAGGCGCCACGGTAACCCTCAACGGAGCCAACTCCTCCGACCCCGATGACGGCATTGCCACCTACCAGTGGACGCAGACAAACGGTCCGGCGGTAACCCTCTCCAGTGCAACGGCAGTCAGCCCGATCTTCACCACACCCAACGTCGACCAGGACGGGGCAGCCCTCACCTTCCAGCTTACCGTGATCGACAGCGGCGGCCTTCAGGCAACGGATACGTGCATCGTTAATGTCTCATGGCAGAACGAAGCCCCCGCGGCAACCGCGGGTCCCGACCAGACGGCGGATGAAGGCGCCACAGTAACCCTCAACGGAGCCAACTCCTCCGACCCCGATGACGGCATTGCCACCTACCAGTGGACACAGAAGTCAGGCACAGTGGTCGCGCTCTCGGCTTCAGCCACCGCAAGCCCGACATTTACGGCTCCGGCGGTCGATATGAGCGGAACATCGCTGACCTTCCAGCTCACGGTGACCGACAACGGCGGCCTCCAGAACACCGACTCCTGCATCGTTAATGTCTCATGGCAGAACGAAGTCCCCGCGGCCAATGCCGGCGCGGACCAGACGGTGGACGAAGGCGCTTCCGTCACCCTCGACGGAGCCACCTCTTCCGACCCTGACGACGGCATTGCCACCTACCGGTGGACGCAGACGAACGGTCCCTCAGTAACGCTCTCAAGTGCGACGGTAGCAGCACCCTCATTTACCACCCCCGACGTGGGAGTTTCCGGCGCGGCCCTTACCTTCCGTCTCACCGTAACGGACAACGGCGGTCTCCAGGCAACGGACACCTGTATTGTCAACGTCTCGTGGCTGAACGAAGCGCCCGCCGCCAGTGCCGGCGCGAACCAGACGGTTAACGAGGAAACCACAACTACGCTGAATGGCACTGCATCGTACGATCCCGATGACGGTATCGCTTCCTATCAATGGCTGCAGACTGGTGGGCCGTCGGTCACGATTGCCGGCGCTACAAACGCTGGTGCCACCTTTACCGCTCCTGCTGTGGGAGTAGACGGTGCAACACTCTTCTTCCAGCTGACGGTGACGGACGACGGCGGCCTTCAAGCAACCGACACCTGCCAGGTCACCGTACTCTGGCAGAACGAAGCACCCACTGCCGACGCCGGTGCGGATCAGACGGCGGACGAAGGCACCACTGTCACTTTGAATGCATCGAACTCCTCCGACCCCGATGACGGCATCGCCTCATACCGGTGGGTGCAGACGGGCGGGCCAACGGTAATGCTTGCGGACGCAGAGACCGTTACCCCGAACTTCACAGCACCCGAGGTCAGTACCGATGGGGCATCTCTGACCTTCCGGCTTACCGTGACCAATAACCACGGCATGGAGGCAACGGATTCCTGCATTGTCACTATCGCCGGTGCAAACGACGCACCCGTGGCAAACACCGGTGCCGACCAGACCGTCAATGAAGGTACCACCGTGACCCTCGACGGCTCAAATTCCCACGACCCTGACGACGAAATCGTCTCGTATGAATGGTCGCAGACAAGCGGACCGACGGTATTACTCTCTAACGCAACGGCCGTAGCACCGCAGTTCACAAGCCCAAACGTCAGCGAAGGGGGCGCGGCCCTCACCTTCCGCCTCACCGTCACTGACAGCGGCGGTCTGCAGAATGCGGATACCTGTATTGTAAATATCGCATGGAATAACGAATCACCCGTCGCTGATGCCGGCGCGGACCAGACAGTCAATGAGCGGACTACCGTCACTCTCAACGGCTCCGGATCATCCGACCCCGATGACGGTATCGCATCGTACCAGTGGGTGCAAACGGGCGGATCAACGGTGACACTTACCGACCCCACGGCGGCAATAGTGCAGTTTACCACTTCCGACGTCGGCCCGGACGGGGTAGCTCTGCGCTTCAGCCTGACGGTCACAGACAGCCACAGTCTGCAATCGACTGACAGCTGCATCGTCAACGTGACCTGGAATAACACACCGCCCGTGGCCGATGCAGGACCGGATCAGATAGTCCTTGAGGGCACCACAGTAACCCTTAATGCCTCTGCTTCTTCCGATCCCGATGACGGTATCGCCACCTACCAGTGGACACAAACCGGGGGGCCAACGGTAACCCTCTCCGATCCCACAAACGTCAGCCCCACCTTCGTGACCGTACCGGTGAATCAAAATGGAACGACACTGAGCTTCGAATTGACAATAAAAGACACAGGCGGTCTCGAGTCGAGCGACACGGTATCGGTTGCAATCCAGGACAATGGCATCACCTCGTTCGATGACACCGTGCTGCCGACTACCTCATCCAGTGGCAACCCCATCGGCGTTGCCGAAGACGTGGGAGGCAATTACGTCGCCCTGTACACCATTGATACCTCGACACTCTCCGATGATGCGAATAGGCCCGAAACATTGCTGTATGACCTTGTAGACATGAAGGTCAAAGTTCACCAAGCCGGCGCTGTGGCAACGGTAAAAATATACTTTTCCGAAGCCCTTCCTGAGGACTACATACTGTACCACTACAGCCGTGCCACCAATTCCTGGACCGACTACAGCGATTTCACCACATTCAACGAGAATCGGACCGTCGTGACCATTACGATGGTCGATGGCGGCGCGGGCGATGATGACGGTGCATCGGACGGCATGATCGTCGACCCCTTTGCTTTCGGTTCATCGCCGGTGGCCGCAGTACCGTCAGAAGGTGAGGACGAAAAAACCGGCGGCTGTTTCATCGCCACAGCCGCCTACGGCACCTATATCGAATCCGAAGTTATGGTATTGCGAACCTTCAGAGACAGGTTCCTCCTCACTACTACGATCGGGAAAGCCTTTGTAAAACGCTACTACCGAGCCTCGCCCCCAATCGCCCGTTACATCGCCGACCACGAAATGCTGCGGACGTTGACGCGATGGGCGCTGACCCCGGTCATCTACTGCGTAAAATACCCCGTACTCTTTTTCCTCTTCGTCATCGCCCTTCTCTCCACGCTCGCCCTGCTGCTGCGAAAGATGACCAGACACAGGCTGCATCAAAATGGGGTACTCCTCCACTAAGTTATACCAAAACCCCCTTTCATCACAGGGCCGTCGCCATACCACCCCGGCTGACGGCCCATTTTTTCATTTCAAATTGACCCATGACATTATCGTAAATTCTTTCTCTTTTTTCTTGATCCTTGCTCTTGATGCCTGATCCTAGCTCCCCCCCCCCACCTCCAACCCTCTATC
>Ga0272441_10005580_pt1 | contig 21734 bp, 13 predicted proteins | sample SSMProp6N_FD_193582 | JGI IMG/M metagenome (GOLD analysis project Ga0272441, IMG submission 193582) | Marine sediment archaeal communities from Little Sippewissett salt marsh, Falmouth, MA, United States - SSM-Prop-6N | ecosystem: Environmental > Aquatic > Marine > Wetlands > Sediment ... | reverse complement strand
TGGCGATGAGCAGCGCCCTGGTGGGCTGCATCGCCGGGGCGGTGGTTTCGGGGGTCCTGAGCGACGCGTTTGGCCGCAAACGTCTGCTCATTGCCGCGGGCGGGCTTTTCACGCTCTCGGCCGTCGGCACGGCGCTGTCGTGGGACTTCGTGTGGTTCAACCTGTTCCGCGTGCTGGGCGGGGTGGGCATCGGCCTGGCGTCGAACCTGTCGCCGATGTACATCGCCGAGATCTCGCCGGCCGCGACGCGCGGCCGGTTCGTTTCGATTAACCAGCTGACCATCGTCATCGGCATCCTGGCGGCCCAGATCGCGAACTGGAGCATCGCCCACGCCGTGCCCGAGGATGCCACGCTGGCGTTCATCCGCGAGTCGTGGAACGGCCAGGCGGGGTGGCGGTGGATGTTCGGGGCTGAAACCGTGCCGGCGTTGCTCTTCTTCCTGCTCATGTGGCTGGTGCCCGAGAGCCCGCGTTGGCTGTGCAAGGTGGGCCGCGCCGATGAGGCCCGCGGCATCCTTGCCCGCGTAGGTGGCCGGGCGTACGCCCAGGCCGAGGTGGCCGACATCCAGGGCACGCTGGCGTCGCAGGAGATTGCCCGGGTCCACTTCCGCGACCTGCTGGAGCCGCGGCTCCTCCGGATCCTTGCCCTCGGCGTGTTCCTGGCGGTGTTCCAGCAATGGTGCGGCATCAACGTCATCTTCAACTACGCCCAGGAGGTCTTTGCGGCCGCTGGGTACGGCGTCAGCGGCATCATGTTCAACATCGTTGTTACGGGCATCGTGAACCTGCTCTTTACGTTCGTGGCGATTTTTACGGTCGACCGCTTCGGCCGGCGCGGGCTGATGCTCATCGGGGCGGGCGGCCTGGCCCTCATCTACGCCGTCCTCGGCACCGGCTACTTCATCGAGAGCCGCGGCGTCCATATGCTGATTCTCGTGGTGTCGGCCATTGCGTGCTACGCCATGACGCTGGCCCCGGTCACGTGGGTGATCATCTCGGAGATCTTCCCGAACCGGATCCGCGGGGCGGCGGTGGCCGTTGCGGTCGTCGCCCTCTGGATCGGCTGCACCGCCCTGACGTTCACGTTCCCGTTCCTGGAGCGCAGCCTCGGATCCCACGGAGCGTTCTGGCTCTACGGCGGCATCTGCGTGGTCGGATTCCTCGTGATTCTACTGGCCTTGCCCGAGACGAAGGGAAAATCGCTCGAGCAGATTGAACGAGAACTGGTCGATTGAGTCGAGCCGTCAGCAAGGAGATACCCATGACTTCCCGCGAGCGCGTACGGGCGGCTCTCGCTCACAAGCAGCCCGACCTCGTCCCGGCCGACCTCGGCGCCAGCGCCGTTACCGGCATGCACGTCAGCAGCGTGTACCTGCTGCGCCAGGCCCTCGGCCTCGATGCGCCCGGCACACCCGTCAAGGTGACCGAGCCGTACCAGATGCTCGGCGACATCGCGCCGGACCTGATGGACGCCCTCGGCATCGACGTGGTGGGCATCGCGCCCATCAAGACGATGTTCGGCTATCCGAATGAAGGGTGGAAGCCCTGGACCACGTTCGACGGCACGCCCGTGCTCGTGCCGGAGGCGTTCAACACCGAGCCGGAGGCAAACGGCGACATCCTCATGTACCCGGAGGGCGACCGGTCGGCCCCGCCCAGCGGCCGGATGCCCGAGGGCGGGTTCTACTTCGACGCCATCGTTCGCCAACCGCCCATTGACGACGACCACCTGGACGTTGAGGACAACCTGGAGGAGTTCGGCCTGGCGTCCGACGAGGACGTCGCCCACTTCCGCCGCGAGGCCGAACGCGTCACCACCCAGACCGACAAGGCCGTCCTGGCGAACTTCGGCGGCATGGCCTTCGGCGACATCGCCCTTGTCCCAGCCGTTTGGCTGAAGCACCCGCGCGGCATTCGCGACGTCGAGGAGTGGTACGTCAGCACAGCCATGCGGCGGGAGTACGTCGAGGAGGTCTTCCGCCGGCAGTGCGAGATTGCCTTGGCGAACCTGGCCCGCTACCACGCCGAACTCGGCGACCGCGTCGACGTGGTTTTCATGACCGGAACCGACTTCGGCACCCAACGCGGGCCGTTCATCAGCCCCCAGATGTACCGCGACCTGTACCAGCCGTACCACAAGGCGCTGAACGATTGGATTCACGCCAACACCCCGTGGAAGACCTTCATCCACTCGTGCGGGTCGGTCGTGGCCCTCGCGGAGGATTTCATCGACGCCGGCTTCGACATCCTGAATCCCGTCCAGTGCTCCGCCGAGGGCATGGACCCCCAGACCCTCAAGGACCGCTTCGGCGACCGTATCACGTTCTGGGGCGGTGGCGTCGACACGCAGAAGACGCTGCCGTTCGGCACGCCCGAGGAGGTCCGCGAGCAGGTCCGCGAGCGCCTGCACCTCTTCGGCGAAGGCGGGGGCTTCGTCTTCAACCCGATTCACAACGTCCAGGCACGCACGCCGCAGGCCAACCTCGTGGCGATGTACGAGGCCTTGGCCGAGTTCCGGCGCCTGTAAGCAATGAAAGCGCGGCAGGTACCGAGATTTACCCGCCGGAGGCGGGCCCGCCGCGCGTCGCACGTGCTGGTTTGTCGCCTACTGGCCCTTCAGGCACGTCACCTTGCCGTCGCTCGTGGCCACGTAGATCCGTCCGGCGGCGGCAGCCATGGCGTCCCACGCGGGCGGGGCGCTCAGCCGATACGTGGCGAGCGGCTTGCCGTCCTTCGGGGAGACGGCCATTAGAATGCCACCCTTCTTGCCCTCAAAGGCATCGACGTCGGCTTGGCCGTCTGCGAACGGGTCGGGCGGACCGGCCAGAAACAGGACGTCGCCCGCCAGGACCATCGCGCGGACCCACAGGTCCATCGGCTGGGTCCACCGAGGGGCGATTTTCTTCTGGGCGCGGCCTTTCTTGCCCGCGGGCGACACCGCCTTGGTCAGGTCCGGCGTCTTGCTGCTGGCGAACAGGACGTAGTAGGGCTTCCGGCCGGGCGCGCTACCCCACGGGTGCTGCTTGGGCTCAAGGCCCACGTGTGTGCCGGCCGTGCCGTACTGGTTCAGCCGGCCGAACGCGTACACCGACGACTCGTCGGCGACCATGATGCGTCCGGCGGGGGCCGTGTAGCCGGCGCGGCCCCATCCACCCCAACCGCTCTGCATGCGGGTGCCCCACATCCAGTACGTCCGGTGCCACCACGCGCCGTCCAGAAAGCCCGCCGGGCTGAACAGGTGCGGCACGTCGGGGCTCTGTAAGGCGAGGCCGTCGTCGAAGCGGTGATGGCGCATGTAAACGTACGACCCATCGCTCGAAAAGACGTCGGGCAGCGCGCCCGGCATGGCCGTGCCACGGACGCCCTCTCGCGGCTCGCGGCCCGTTTCGGGATCGCGGTCGCAGATGACCTTTCGCGCCTGCACCTTGCCGGTGGCGGGATCCACGCGGTACAGGACCAGCCCGCCGTCGACGTACGAGCATCGCCCGGCCGCGAAGTACGCCGAGCCCCCATGCACCAGGATGCTGCCATGGACCGGCCAGACCGATTCCAGCTGGCCGTAAGCTACCACCCGGCGGTCCTCCGGAGCGGCCCGCAGTCGCCAGACCACCTCGCCGTCCGAGGCTCGCAGGCAGGTGACGTAGCCGTCGCGGCAACCGACGAGGCACATGCCCGCGTAGATGGTGGGCGGGGAATCAATGCGGCCGCCCAGCGTGCGGCTCCAAATCGGCTTGCCGGTGGCGGCGTCCAGGGCGTGAAGGGCGTGGGCGTGTGTCTGGGCCACGAACACCTTACCGCCCGAGATGACCGGGCTCGTGAGCGTGCCGCCGAGATCCGTTGTCCAAGCCTGCGCGAGGGCGGGGGGCACGGCCGTGGGCGTCCGGCCGGTGCGGCCGACGTCGTGCCGGTAGGTGGGCCAGTCGGTCGCGGACGTCTCAGATTCAGGATTCGAGATTCCTGAGCCGTACGCGGGGCCCTTTTCGAGTTGCGGGTTCGCCGGGGCCGTCGGTGTTGCCTCTGCCCGGGCCGGCGCCAGGGCGTTGTAGCCGTGCAGTTTGGCCTCAATGTAGCACGCACAGGAGTGCGACGGGGCGTACAGCAGGCCGTTCGCCGGCAGGACGCCGTATTGGCACGCCCCGCGGACCCAGTGGTCGGCCACGGCCTTGCCGGTTGCGAGATCGATCCACTCCACGCCGGATCGCCCCAGGACGAGGTACCGCTCGGTGGCCTTGTTGCGGTGGCACCGGTGATGCCCCATGCCGGCGCTGAAGAACTGGCTGTCCGGGGGCCGGGTGCGTTTGACCTCGCCCGTCCGGAGGTCGAGCCCCTGCGTGATACCCGGCTCTTTGGCGCGGACGAGGATGCCGGTCCAGACGAGTCCGTCGGCCACGAAGAGGTCGGGCGGCGAATTGTAGGCCTCGCGGGCAGTCGATTCCCACAGCCGCTTGCCCGTTTTGGCCGAGAAGGCGATGAGTTTGCCCGGCGGTGCTTCGCCCCCCTTGGCATGGACGACCCAGAGCACCTTGCCCTTGCCGGGCTCCTCGGGGCTGACGCGGGAGCCGGCGTCGCGGTCGGCCGAGAGGACCACGTCGCCGCGGACGACGAGCGTGGGGGCCGTCCACGCCCACCGATTGGCGGTCACGGGGCGGTCGGCCTGCCACTGCAGTTGGCCGGAACGGACGTCCAGGCAGAGAAGTTGCTCCGCGTTCTGACAGTACAGCCGCCCATCGGCCACCGCCAGGGCCGTGGGCATGAGATGTGCGGTGTCGGCATCCTTCTTGCTCCAGAGGACGGCGCCGGTCTCGGCGTCCAGGGCCATCAAGCCCTTGCCGTCCGGCGACACGTACTCGGCCCGCACCAGGTTCTCGTGGCGGGACTGCTCGGCGCCGTGCGCAATGGCCGGGCCGACGATCAGGTGCATGACACCGTCGGCCACGGTGATTTCCAGCGCGTCGTCCGTCCCGCGGTACGTCCGCACGGTCTTGCCTGTGGCGGCATCGAGCGCCGTGACCGGCTTGCCGTAGCCCAGCGTCACGTAGACGCGGTCGCCGACGGCCACAAGGCGGCGCGAGATGGCGGCCGGCCCCGTCCGAAAGCCGCGCAGATGGTCTTCCCAGGGCGCGACGTCGCGTTTCCAGAGAACGACGCCGCTGAAGGCGTCGCGGGCCACGAGCCGCCACTTGGCGGGCAGGGCGACGGCGGCCGCCGGACCTTCGTCGACGATTGAAAAGAGCCTGCCCCCGCTTGTGACGGCCGCGCTCACGCTTGAGAGGTGGTCGTGGCTTCGGGCCCACGCCGGGCCGCCCACCCACTGCAAATGCTCGGGCGGGCCGACCACGGTATCCCGGGCCACGGCGTTGTTGTCCGGCCCGTGCAGGGCGTGTGTCCATTCGTCGATGGCCTCCGGCACGGGCTTGGTCGTCACCTTGCCGGCCACGTAGGCCACGCCGCCGGGGCAGAGGACCCGGACGACCTCGGCCATAGGCACGGGCCCCAGGTCGCGCGACACCAGGAGCCGGACCGAGTTATCGGTGTACGGCAGTCGGCTTCCGGCGAGGCGGTCGGCCGATACCTGGCCGTACAGGCCACGCGATCGCCACTGTTTGCGGGCCTGCTCAACGGCCTTGGCGTCGGCGTACAGGCCGTGCACGAGATACGAATCGCCGGCGTGGAGGGCCGCCGTCAGGTCCGGCGAGGCGTCCTTGCCGCCTGCCACGTGGACCACGAGGCCGCCCTGGACGCCCGTGGCGTCGAGGATGTGGCGGGCGCGGGCCGTCTCGTCCGCCAGCGCCTGCGGCGCGGGGAACAACCCGACCGCCAGAGCAACCAAGGTGCAGGCAGCCACCGCAAACGCATGCCGGGCATTCCAATACGTCGATGACATAGAAGCGTTCCTTTGCCTGTTACTTCTTTTCCATGCACAGGACCTTGCCATCCAACGTAACAAGATAGAGGCGGCCGTTCGCGGCGGCCATGCCGTCGAAGACCGGGATGCTGGTGAGCGCGTACTCGGCGAGTTTGCGGCCGGTGTCGGCCGAAAGGGCCCACAAAAGGCCGCCCTTGGCGCCGTCAAGGGCCTCGGCCTGGGCCACCAGCGACGCCTGCACCTCGGGGTCGGCGAGCCGCGACGGCACCGTTTCCTCGTCCACGAGGTCCGGCGGGCCGGCGATGAAGAGCGTCCGCCCGGCCAGGGTTATCGCTCGGGCCAGAAGCGGCACGTCCAGGGTCCAGCCTTGGCCGGCAACGGCCGCACCGGGGTCCCTGCCAAAACGCAGGGCCCGGCCCACCTTGCCGTCGGCCGGTTTCACGCCTTCGGCCTTGCCGTGGTTGGCGTGGCTGGAGGTGTCGCGTGCCTTGCCGTCGTCGAATGCGTATGCCAGGATCAGGGCGGGGTCGCGGGGCGTCTTGGCCGAGCCCTTGGCGTGGGCGGCGATTACGTCGGAGCCAAGCGCGCGGCCCCAGACGCGGACCTCGTCGATGAGCCCCGTGAAGCCTTGAGGCCCGGCGTAGTTGCCGACCTCCGTTTGCTCGTCGGCGCCGATTTCCATCGCCTCCTGGGGGTCCTTTGTGATGAGGCTCGGCGCTGGCGCCGTGGCCGCAAGGACGCCGTCGACGAAGATCTGGAGGTTCTTGTCGGCGGTCAGGACACCGGCCAAGTGGACCCATCGGCCGCCGACCTTCTCCTTGGCTGCCACGGAAGAGAGTTCCGCGTCGGCCCGGACAGAGAAGTGCGGCCGTCCGTCGACGAGGTGCAGGACGTATCCCTGCGCGCCGCCGCCGCGGGCCAAAACCACGCCGGTCGGTTGCTCGGCCATGACCCAGGCCTCAACGGTCAGGGGGGTGCCGGCGGCGTTCAGACTCTTCGACAGCGCGACGCGGACCACGGACTTAGCGTCTCCAGGGTCGCCGGGGCCGGTGACCGGCGAGCCCTTGGCCGTGGCGAATACCTGGTGCTCCATGGGGGTGGTCCACCGGTAATACCTGGGTTTGCGGCCATAGCCATAGACCATGGCGTCGTCGAAGACGAGGATCTTTCCGGCCGGGGCGGCCTTGCCGGAGAGGAAGTAGCCGCACCACCCGCTTACAAACGTGCTGCCGTACATCCAGTACGTGCGGTGCCAATACGAGTCGTCCAGGAAGCCGGTGGGCGAGAACAGGTGGGCATGCTCCGCTCGCTGGGTGGCGGGCGGGGCGCCGCGGTCGGCGTCGCTGCCCATCGGCATCTTTGCAAGCGGCAGCCGCGCGCCGTCGGCCCGAAACGGTTGCGACCGCATGTAGATAAAGTCGCCTTGCGACGAGAGCACGTCCGACATAGCCACCGGCATGTTCAGCCAACTTACGAAGTCGTCCACGCGCTTGCCGGTGGCCGGGTCGCGGTCGTCGAGAACGGTATCGGAGAGGAGGCGGCCGGTGGCCGGGTCCAGACGCAGCAGGTGCAGACCGCCGTCCAGGAACATCGACCGGCCGGCGACGCACCAGGCCGCGCCGTCGCGGACGAGAACGCTGCCATGCACCGGCCAAACCGATTCGAGCCTGCCGAACGAGACGAGCCGCTCGTCGGCCGGTGCCGCCCGCAGCCGCCACGCCAGCGCGCCGTCCTCGGCCCGGAGGCAGTAGACGTAGCCGTCGGCCGAGCCGAAAAGGATGCGGCCGTCGTGGACGGTGGGCGGCGAATCGACGCGCCCGCCCGCCGTGTACTGCCATAGGGGGTTGCCGGTGTCGGCGTCGAGGGCGCGAACGCCGTGGGAGTCGGTCTCGGCAACGATGACCTTGCCGCCCGCGATGACCGGGGCGCTGAGCCGGCCGCCGACCTCCGCCTGCCACGCCGTCTTGAGCGCGGCAGGGACGGCGGTCGCGGTGGCGCCGCTACGTGCGACGTCGTGGCGGTAGGTGGGCCAATCCGTCGCATTGCCGATTTTCGATTGACGATTCTCGATTTGGTTGTACGCCGGGCCGGGCTCCAGGCGCTCGGCCTCGTCCGCCTCCTTGGGCACACGCGGTCCGTCGCCGGCCGGGGCCACGGCGTTAAAGCCCGACAGTTTGGATTCCAGGTAACAGGCGCACGGATGCTGCGGGGCGTAGATGAGCCCGTTGGCCGGCATGATGCCATACAGGCACGCCCCGCGGATCCAGTGGTTGGGCGTCCAGTGCTTGTTGGCCACGTCGATGAACTCGATACCCGCCCGCGAGGTCAGGAGGTACTTGTCCGTGGCCTTGCCGCGGTGGCAGCGGTGGTGGAACCAGTAGGTCTCGACGTCCGGGGCGAACTCGCTCGTGACCTTGCCGGTGCGGTAGTCGCGGCCGGTGAAGACGCCCTCGGCCCGTCCGCTCGTGGTCTCGCCCGCCCAGACGGTGCCGCCCAATACGAAGAGGTCCTCGGGCGAGCGGTACCCGGATGGGGGGTGCGGCGCGGTCCAGAGGACGTCACCGGTTTCGACCGAGAGGGCGGTCATCGAATCGGCGTCGCGGTACCAACTGCCGGTTTGTTTGCCGGCGATTTCGCCGCCCGCGAACAGGACCACGTCTTTGTACACGAGCAGCGTGGGCAGAAAGAAGGTCGAGATCGTGTCGCTGCGGCCCAGGGGTTTGGATCGCCACACCTGGTTGCCGTTGGCGCGGTCCAGGCACACGATGGCCTCGCCGTCGTGGAAGAACACGCGCCCGGCGGCCGCAGCGAGCGTGCCCGGCAGGACCACGTGGTCCCGGTTCCAGAGGGCCTTGCCGGTGTTGGCCTCGACGGCCACGACGTGCCGGGGCCGCTCGTCCCACCACTTGGCCCGGTAGAAGCCCTGAATCTCGCGCAGGGTCTTGTATTGCCTGGCCGGGGGGGCGCGGTCGACCAACAGGACGAGCGTGCCGTCGGAAACGAGAAGTTCCTCGGTCGTCTCGGTGCCTTCGAAGATGCGGACCGTTTCGCCCGTGGCGGCGTCGAGGGCCGTAACCGGTGCATTGAGCGACAGCGTCACGTACACGCGGTTCCCCACGGCGACCAGACGCCGGGGCAACTGGGCGGGGCCGCTCTTCAGCGGCCAGAGGTGCTCGTGCCACTGACCCAGGCGCCGTTTCCACAGGACCGTGCCGTTGAAGGCGTCGCGGGCGATGAGCGACCACTTTGGCGGCAGCAGGATCGAGGCGGGCGACGCCTCGTCGAAGATCGTGAACACCCGACCGCCGCTCGTGACGACCGCGTTGACGCTCGACATCCGGTCGTGGTGCCGCCCGTATCGCGGGCCGCCCACCCACTGGAGTCGCTTTGGCGGGGCCACCACCTCGTCGTGGGCCACGGCGTTGTTCGACGGGTCGTGCAGGTAGTGTGTCCACTCATCGATTGTCGTGGGTCGTGGCTTGATGGTTTTCGTCCAGGCGTTACCCTGTCGGACGTACGCCACGCCGCCCGGGCAAAGAACGCGCCGAACCTCGTCCATCGGCACACGGCCGAGTTCGTCGGCCACGACGAGGTTGACGGAGTTGGTGACGTACGGCAGGTGGTTGCCCGTCAGGCGGTCGGCCGAGACCGGGCCGTACAGGCCGCGGGATCGGATAGTCGCGCGGGCCTGAGCCACGTGGGCCGGGTCCGTGGCGAGGCCGTGGACGAGGTACGCGCCCGAGGCGCGGAGGGCCGCCGTGAGACGGCCGTCGCTGCACCCAAGGTGTACGATTAACCCGCCGCGAACGCCCGTGGCGTCCAGGATGCTCGCCGCCTGTTCCTGGGGCCCCGCCCGGGCCAAGCCGGCGGCAGTTAGCAGGATGACGGCGGCCAGACGCGTTATCGCACGCAACGGTGCAGCCATGGTGGGGGGCATCGGCATGTCTCCTCTCGGACAGGCGAGCGGCACGCATGGTGAGCGACCGCGTGCTTGCGCGTGGATTATGGACCATTGGGCCCTGTTTGGCAATAGGCGCAACGGCGCGGCGGTGTCGCCGGGTTTCGCGGGTTACCCTTGCCGGGCGGGCCGGTTGATACACCCGTGGGGGCAGGCGTATCCACCTGCCCGCGAGTGCGAGGAAACGTCATGCGTTCGGGGTGTTTGATGCGAAGCGCCGTTGCCTTGGCGGGGGCGCCGGGCCTCGGGACGGGCGGCGACCGGCACCCGCGGGTCAACTGCGTGTACCCGACCGTGGGCGCAGCGTGTTCATCCCGCTCTAAACGGGGTATAATAGCCGGCAACCTGCCGATAGCGAGGAGGAGAACCGATGACCATCCGTCACCTGCTGACTGCTGCTGTACTCGCCCTGGTCTTGCCGCTCGCCGCCGGGGTGCTCGTGGCCGCGGAGGAGAAGGACGCCTCCATGGAGAAGCCGGCCGCCGAGAAGGAGGGCTTCAAGCCGCTCTTCAACGGCAAGAACCTCGACGGCTGGACCACCACGGGCAACTGGTTCGTCGAGGACGGGATCCTGCGTCTGGAGCCCCGGCCCGGCGAGAAGGGCTGGCAGCGGTACGACGCCTACCTGTGGGCCGACAAGCAGTACGGCGACTTCGTCCTGGACCTGGAATTCAGGATCCAGAAGGGCGGCAACTCTGGCGCGTTTATCCGCGTCAAGGATAAGAAGAACCCCGTTGCCACGGGCATGGAGGCCCAGATCCTGGACACGCACGGCAAGAAGAAGGTGGGCCCGCACGACTGCGGCGGCATCATCGGCACCGTCGGACCCTCGAAGAACATGGTCAAGCCCGCCGGCGAGTGGAACCGCATGATCGTGACCTGCAAGGGCAGCCGCCTGAAGGTGGCGATGAACGGCGAACCGATCATCGACATCGACCTCTCGACGACCAGCCGCAAGGACCGGCCGATGAAGGGGCACCTCGGCTTTCAGGACGAGGCCAAGCCACTGTGGTACCGGAACATTTACATTAAAACGATTGACTGAACGGCGCGGCCGGCGGTGCTAATCCGGCGAGAGGTGGTCGGGTGGTGGCGGTTCGGGAGCCGCTGCCTCGGCGTTGCGGCTCTCGGGCGCGGCGTTTGCGGAGGCGGGTGCGGCCTCGCGGTGGTTGCTGTCGATGGCGAACTTGCCGCGCACACGCTCGAGCAGTTCCGCCTTCTTGCCGATTCGCCAGACCAGCAGCGTCATGGGCGGGCGCTGTTGCCGCCGGTCCACAATGATGATCTTGCCGAATCCCATGAGCCGCTCCAGCACGTCCTCGGTGTCGATGTGGGTGTTGTAGTCCTCGCGGCCGATGTGATCGCCGGATTCGGCGAGCCCCCACTGGATATTCAAATAGTTTGGCGTGAAGGCCACGTAGTAGAAGAGCCCTCGGAGCCACGAGATGCCAATCGTGAGCAGCCCCAGGACCGTGATTGCCAGGAACCCCACCCAGTTGATCGACATGCCCAGGTACCGGAACATCCGCACGAAGTGGCCCACCCAGCCCAGGAGGTGCAGCCACAGGAAGAGCGCGAGGAGGCCGGCTACGGCGATCAGCACCACCTTCGCGCTGATCTGGAATTCCTCCACCAGGTAGTTCAGAAAGAACACCGCGAACCACACGCCGCCCACGATCTCGGCCGTCCGGGTTTGCGGCAGCCAGCCGCGGGCGTGCAGGAACATGAGCAGGGCCGCCATCAGCGATACCGCGAGCGCCGGAACGTACAGGATCTTGCGGCTCCAGCCAAACACGACCAGCCAGTCGTGGATGTCGGGATCCTCCCGAATCTCCTTTCCCGTTTGCATGCGGGTCCGGACCATGCCGCGCGTGGCCAGCCAGATGATGACCCCCGCGACCACAACGCCAATGGCGATGTAGAGCGCGATCATCGGGTTCGAGGCCCAGTCCATCCCGACCGTCTCGTCCGAAGCCGGGTCCATGGCGCGTGCTCCTTTGCGGGTGTATGGGCCGTGCGGGTTGACGATACGAGCCATTGTACCCGCCGCCGGACGCCCGCGCCAACGGTTCGAGCGGCGGGCGCGGCCCGATGGCCGAGACACTTCCGGCCCGGTGGCGGGTTTCATGCGTATAGGCTGGCTGGAGCGGCCGGTTGCCGGCGCGCCCCACACACGGTTCCACGACGACGAGGAGACGGCTTATGGCGACGCGCATAGCAGGAATGACACGCAGGCAGTTCATCGGACGCACCGGGGCCGCGCTGGCTGCCGTCACGGTTGTTCCGGCCCACGTGCTGGGCGGTCCGGGGCGGATCGGCCCGAACGAGAAAATCGACCTCGCCTTCATCGGCATCGGCGGCCGGGGAGGGGCAAGCCTCGGCGGCCTGAAGGGCGAGAACATCGTTGCCCTGTGCGACGTCGACACCCGCCGCGCCGGCAAGGCCTTCAAGAGCCACCCCAAGGCGAAGCACTTTACCGACTTCCGCAAAATGCTCGATGCCGTCGACAAGGAGATCGACGGCGTCGCCGTCTCCACGCCCGACCACACCCACGCGGTGGCGTGTCTGGATGCGATGCGGCGCGGCAAGCACGTGTACTGCGAGAAGCCGCTGGCCCACTCCGTGTACGAGGTCCGGGCTCTCATGGCCGCCGCCCGCAGGTACAAGGTTGTTACCCAACTCGGGAACCAGGGCCATTCGAGCAACGCGATCCGCATGTTCTGCGAGTGGATCTGGGACGGCGCCATCGGCAACGTTCACACCATCCACACCGGCTGCAGCGCCGTCCATTGCCGCATCAACGACCTGCCGAAACTCAAAGAGCGGCACGACGTGCCGAAGGAACTGGACTGGGACCTCTGGCTCGGCCCCGTCCAGCAGCGGCCCTACAGCCCCATGTACCTGCCGGGCGCGTGGCGGGCGTGGGCGCCTTTCGGCACCGGGACGATTGGCGACTGGGTGTGCCACGTGGTGGACCCGGTTTTCTGGGCGCTGGACCTCGGCTCGCCCGCGACCGTTCTGACCGAGGCCGACGAGTACGATCCCGCGAAGCACGTCGACACATTCCCGGCCGGCTGGACCGTGACGTTCGAGTTTGCCGCCAAGGGGGCCCGGCCGCCGCTCAAACTCGTCTTCTTCTGCGGCAAGACGCCCATTCCCCAGCCCAAGGAGTTGGAGCAGGGGCGCAAGGTCACTCGCACCGGTGGCGTGGTGTACGGCGATAAGGGGACGATCATGTACGGCTCGCACGGGGCCGGCGGCGTGCGGATCATCCCGGAAGCGAAGATGAAAGAATACGGTCAGCACCTGCCGCCCGAGAAACTGCCCCGCGTCCGCAACCACCACGCCGATTTTACCAATGCCATCCGCGAGGGTCGCCATGCCGGGTCGGACTTCGCCCTGTACGGCGGCCCGCTCACGGAACTCGCCCTGCTTGGCATCATCGGCCTGCGGATGCCTGGGAAGAAACTCGCCTGGGACGGCAAGCGCGGCCAGTTTACGAATTCCCCGGAGGCCAACCGCTATATCAAGCCTGAGTTCCGCAAAGGCTGGACCCTCTGAGGCCGTTCGTGCGCCTTGGTTAACGTCCCACCGGCGCCACACAGGATAGCGCGGTGGCCAGGACGGGCCACCCGGCAGCGCCGTGTTCGCCTGCCGTCGTAATCGACACAGTCGCGGAAGGAGAATCGTGATGCCGCAGTTCAACCGACGCACGTTCCTTCGCCACGTGGTCGTGGCCTCCGGCGCCGCCCTGGGCGGCATGGCCGGGGTCGTCGCGCCGTCTGCCGCACGGGCGCTCGAACCCGTCCAGCGCGAGGGTGAAATGAAGGTCAAATTCACCCTGGCGGCGTACAGTTACCGGAACCTCCTGAGCGGCAAGGCCGCCACGATGACGCTCGAGGACTTCGTCCGCGACTGCGCCCGGTTCGGCTGCGAAGGCGCCGAGCCCACGTCGTACTACTTCCCGCAGCCGGTGACGAACGCGTACCTGTGCCGGCTGAAGGCCCTGGCGTTCCGGCTGGGTCTTGGCCTTTCGAGTACGGCCGTGGGCAACAACTTCTGCCTGCCGCCGGGCGAGCCGCGCGACAAGCAGATTGCTCACGTCAAGCAGTGGATCGACTACGCCCAGGTGCTGGGCACCCCCGTCATCCGCATCTTCTCGGGCGGCCAGCAGAAGAACCAGTCGCCGGAGGAGGCCCATCGCCTGGCCGTCGAGGGCATTCAGGAATGCTCCGAGTATGCCGGGCAGAAGGGCATTTATCTGGGCCTGGAGAACCACGGTGGCCTGACCGCCACGGCCGAGCGGCAACTCGCCATCGTCCGCGACGTCAAGAGCCCCTGGTTCGGCGCCTGGATGGATTCCGGCAACTTCCATGAGAACGAACCGTACGCCGAGCTCGAGAAGATCGCCCCGTACACGCTGCACGTCCAGGTCAAGGTGGTGACGCGCGAGAAGGGTAAGGACCCCCAGCCCATGGACTTCCGCCGCCTGGCCGGGATTCTCAAAGGCGTTGGCTACCGCGGGTGGATCTGCCTGGAGTACGAGGAGAAGGAGGATCCCCGTAAGGCTTGCCCGCGGTACCTGGACGAGTTGCGGGAGGCGTTCGCGGGCTGACGCACGTGGGCAGCGCGGTGGGCAGTCGCGCCCACCGCGCCGACCAAATAGCGCGCAGCGGGTGTGCGTGTCCGCTGCGCCGGCCTTTGCGATGGAGTGCACCATGCCCCGTATCTCACGACGCCGATTCCTCGCCGGGACGTGCTTGGCGGCCGCCACCCTGGCGGCGCCGCGCCGGGTGCGAGCGGCCGACGCCAAGGCCGACCGGCCCAACATCCTGCTGATCCTCGTCGACGACATCGGCAACCGGTCGCTGAGTTGCTTCGGCGGGGCCGTTCCGACGCCGACCCTCGATCGCCTTGCCCGCGAGGGGATGGTCTTTACCCACGCCCACGCGGCGCCGATGTGCGCCCCGACGCGCGACGAGATGCTGACCGGCTGCTCGCGGTCCCGCACGGGTGGCCGGCCCGGGGCCGACGTCCCCTTCTTCACGAATCATCTGAAACGCCTGGGCTACGCCACCGGCATGGCCGGCAAGTGGTTCGTCGGTAGCGTGTTCGACCCGCCGCTTCGCGGATTCGACGAGGCGTGCATCCTCGTCAACGGGTATCGGCACTGGGCCCCGGACGTCATGGTGTGGGGCAGCGGCGGCTTGATGAAAGCGTGGAACCAGCCGAGTGTCGAGGGCCGGCTGAACGAGTGGGAGATCCCGCTGGATGGCGACGTCCGCCACAAGGCTACACGCCTCCCGGACCGCTACGGCGAGCACGTGTCCGTCGATTCTCTGTGCGACTTCCTCGCGCGGCGCCGAGGCGAACCCTTCTTTGCCTACTATTCCACGAAACTCGTTCATGTGCCGCATGCGCCCACGCCCGACGGCGACCCGAAGGAGGTCGCGATTCACCGGAAGGCGTTCGCCGCCATCCACAATCGGCACATGGACGGCCTGATGGAGGCCGTCCGCGGCGAAGCCACCCGGTGCGGCGTCCGGCTGCCCACCGACAAGACCTACCGCAAGGCCGGTATCGCGTATCTGGACAAGATGGTTGGGCGGCTCGTCGCCAAACTCGAGGAACTCGGTCTCCGCCGGAACACGCTCATCCTGTTCACGTCGGATAACGGAAACTCGGGCGTCGATCCGGTGCGCGAAGGCGTCGAGGTGCTTCCCGGCCGCAAGGGCGATTCGCTCGAAGGCGGCACCCGCGTGCCGCTCATCGCCAACTGGCCCGGGCGCATCCGGCCGGGGGCCACCTGCGACGACCTCGTCCACGTCCAGGACTTCGGCCCGACGCTGCTGGAACTCGCCGGGGGCGCGATGCCGAAGGACCGGCCGTGCGACGGCCGCAGTTTCGCCCCTCAACTACTCGGGCGCAAAGGCGACCCCCGCCAGTGGTTCATCGGAACGGGCGCCCACCCAAGCCTGTGGCTGAAGCGCGTGGCCGCCGAACTCGGCAAGCCGGGCATGAAATCGTACAAACTCGTGTGGGTGCACGGCCTGCGGTACAAACTGTACAACGATGGACGCTTCTACGACCTGAAGGACGACCTCGCCGAGACGCACCGCATCCCGCCCGGCCAGGGGTCGCCGGAGGCCGAGGCGGCCCGCAAACGGTTCCAGGCGATCCTCGACGGATAGGAACGTAACACCCGGCCGGTGTTGGCCGCCACGCTTGCGCGGCGCGAGAATGCGCGGCGGGCAGTCGTGCCCACTGCGCCGGAGCGAAACCGTACCAAGGAGAGCACATGCCGCGCACGCCGGTATCCAGGCACGCCGTCGCCATGCTACTCGCCGCTATCGGGCTGCTTGCATCACCGGCCGGAGCCGCTGCGCCGACCGAGGGCTGGGCCGACCTGTTCAACGGCCGTTCGCTCAACGGCTGGCGGGCGGCCGAGCACGCCGAGACCTGGCGCGTGGCCGACGGTTGCCTCGTGGCCAAGGGGCCGCGGAGCCACCTCTTCTACGACGGTCCGGTGGCGAACCACGATTTCCAAAACTTCGAACTCGTGGCCGAGGTCCGGACCGAACGGGGCGCGAACTCCGGCATCTTCTTCCACACCGCGTACCAGGCCAAGGGCTGGCCGAAGAAGGGGTACGAGGTCCAGATCAACAACACACACGCCGGGTCCGGCGCGTACCGCGAACTCAAACGCACCGGTAGCTTGTACGGCGTCCGCAACATCTACAAGGGCTGCGTTGCGGACGGCGACTGGTTCCGCGTGCGCGTGCGCGTTGTCGGCAAACGCGTCTGCATCTGGGTCAACGACTGGCCAACCGTCGATTATCTTGAGCCCGAGAAGCCGGCTCGCCAGGACGAGGACTCCGGGCGCGTGCTTGCGCGCGGCACCATCGCACTGCAGGGGCACGACCCGGCAAGCCATGTGGCCTTCCGGTCCGTCCGCGTCCGTCCGCTGCCGGAGGGCGCTGACCCGTTCGCCTCGCCCCGCGCGTCGGACGACGGATACGGGCTGAAGCCGAACCTGATGGATCGTTTCGCCGGTGCGTCTATCCCCGTTATCGATTACCACGTGCATTTGCGCGGCGGCATGACCGTGGAGAAGGCACTGCAGCGGCAGGCCGTGACCGGCATCAACCTGGGCGTGCTGAAGAACATCGGCAGGGGCTGGCCGATTGAGACCGACGAGCATCTCCGCGCCTTCCTCGACAGCGCGTGCGGAAGGCCGGTCTTCGTGGGCCTCCAGGTCAATGACCGCGACTGGATGACGAAACACGACGCCGCCCTGCTGAAGCGGCTCGACTACGTTCTGGCCGACACCATGATCATGCCAATGCCCCGCGACGATAGTCCGCCCGTCAAGTTGTGGCAGGCGGACCAGTACACCATTGACGACGCGGAGGCATGGATGGTGCGTTACGTGCACCACAACCTGAGGGTGCTGGCCGAACCCGTTACCATTCTCGCCAACCCCACGTGGCTGCCGGCCGCCGTCAAGCACCGCTACGATGAACTCTGGACCGACGCGCGGATGCGCCGCATCATCGAGGCGGCCGTGGCGAACGGTGTGGCCCTCGAGATTAACGCCCGTAGCGGCTACCCCCGCGAACGCTTTATCCGCATGGCCAAGGCCATGGGCGCCACGTTCACCTTCGGCACGAACAACTTCAAGGGCGACCCCATTAGCATGAAACGCTGCTTCGAAGCCATCGACCGGTACGGCCTTGTCAAGAAGGACATGTACGTCCCGTCGCCGAAGCGGTAGGGTGACGGGCACATCCGGAAGGCTCCCAGGCGCGTTAATCGGCGGTCGTTTCTGGCGACGGCCGTCGCAGGAATCGCCGGAGGGGTTGCGGTTGGCCGGCCTGCCGGCGCCAACAGAGGGGACGGTGTCATGCGAAGGACCGGTGCCCGAGGGAAAGCCGTACCCATGGCGGTGGGCGTGCTCTTGACCGCGGTGGTTGGCCTCCACGCCCGTGCTGCCGAGGTCGACGTCTCGAGGTTTGCCTACGAAGGGATGGCTCCCGACGCCGCTTGGCGCGCTGCCGCGGCCGAACGCATCGACACACACCGTAAGGGCGACCTCGCCGTCGAGGTACGCGACACGCGCGGACGGCCCGTCACGGGAGCCGCCGTGGCCGTCCGCATGAAGCGGCACGCCTTCGCGTTCGGGACGGAGGTGCAGGTCGACCTCATCGCCGACGCCGACAGCCCCGACGCGGCGCGGTACCGGCAAGAGGTTCTCCGGTTGTTCACTTACGTGACCGTTAACCCGTTTTACCTGAGCCGATGGCGTTCGAAGCCCATGGCCGACCGCACCCTGGCCGCGACGCTCAAGACGATCGACTTTTTCCAGACGCACAACATCCCAATGCACGGGCACGTGCTCGTCTGGAAGTTCCGGCGGAATGACACGATTCTCGAGGGCGATCTCGATGCGGTTGCCAACGCCCACATCGACCGTATCCTTGAACACCCCCGAATCGCCGGCGCGTTCAAGGACTGGGACGTGCTCAACGAGCCGACGGATAACAACGACATTTACCGGAAATACGGAAACGCCAAGGCCCGCCAGTTGACCGATGCGTACTTCCGGCGTGTGCATCGGCTGGATCCCCAGGCCCACCTGTTCGTGAACGAGGCCGGGCAGATCAGCGGGTTCGGGCGCCATAAGCCCGGCGAACAGAGCCGGCGGGTGGATTTCATCGTGGACTTGGTCAAGGACCTTCAGGCCCGGGGCACTCCGGTTCATGGCATCGGGTGCCAGTCGCACCACGTCGGGTCGCTGGCGAGTATTCCCGAGGTTCTTCGCCGCCTCGACCGTCTGGCAGCGCTCGGCCCGGACCTCCAGATCACCGAGTACGACATCAAGTTGATTCCGGCGTCTGAATCGCGCGACTATCGGAAGCGGTGGCGCGCCCCGGCGCCGACCTCGCCCGAACTGGAGCAGCGCGAGGGCCAGTACATGCGCGATTTCCTTACCGCCTGCTTCAGTCACCCGAAGGTCACGGCCTTCATCATGTGGGGGTTCTGGGACGGGAAGCACTGGCTCTATAACGCCCCGATCTTCCGCAAGGACTGGACCCTCAAGCCGCAGGGCAAGGCGTACGTGGACCTCGTGCTCGGCCAGTGGTGGACCAACGCTGATGGGGCCACCGACGCCGCCGGCCGCTTCGCGACGCGCGGGTTCCTTGGCCGCTACGAGATTACCGCCACCCACAACGGCCAAAGCCGCACCGTTACCGCCGACCTGGTGCGCGGCAGCGCACCCGTAGGCATCACCATCGACTAGCATGCCGTCGGGAAACGTTCTGGCGCGTGCCGCAGAGCGCGACCCTGGTCAGCGGCCCTACTCGTCCATGTACTCGTCGTCCGGGTCGAACGGCGGCAGAACGCAGTTCAGGATCGTGAGTGTACCGATGGCTCGGTGCCGGCACCCGGGCCGGATCATGACGGCCGTCATCGGCCGCACCGGCACCGCCTCGCCGTCGAGCTCCACGGTTCCCTCGCCCTCGAGGACGACGTAGATTTCGGTCATCCGCTTGTGCCAATGCGGCTCGGTCTGTTCGGCGATCTCGACGAGGTGGATCGAGGCGGTCTCGTTGTCCGGCACGGCAAACGCCCGCCGCGACTGCCCGCACGGGCAGGGGTTCGGTGTGAGTGCGTCTAACTGGGCAACCATGTACTTGGCCATCCGGAATCCCTTTCAGTGTGGGTGTGGGGGGAAAACCTCGCGTTAGAACAGCCGGCCGGCGGGAAGCACCTCGGGCATCTCGTCCCAGGTCCGGCCGTCGAGAACCCGGCCGGCCTTCTTCTTGTTCGTGCCACCCCACTGCTTGAAGAAGAAGGCGACGCCCGCCCGCTCGCACTGCTCGTGGACGTCCCGGGCCCAGGCCGCGTCCATCGGCCGGGCGTGCGGCCCGGACTCGCCCCCCACGATGACCCAGTCGATGCCTGCCAGGTCAAGTGCCGGCACCGGACCGAGCAGCGGTTCAAGCGACAGGAACTTCACCCGGGCGCCGGTTGCACGCAGGTCGTCGATGCGGTCGGTGTAATCGGCGTGTTCCACGGTCACACCCATCCAGACGTTCTCCGGCCAGTCAAGGTCAGGGGCAAGGTCCGCCAGGCGCCCCGACCGCTTCGTCAGCACCTGGAACGTATGGTGCGAGGCCCGCCGCATCACGTCGAACATCCGGCGGATGAAATCGACCGGCACCGCCTCGTGAAAGAAATCGCTCATGGAGTTGACGAACACGATCCGCGGCTGCCGCCACTTCAGCGGCAGGCTGAGCATGTGCTCGTGCAGCGTGACCTCGAACCCGCCCGCGTAGTTCGGGTTGCCCATGGCCTGGAGCCGCCGGGCCAGCCGCTCGGCGTAGCAGTTCGTGCACCCGAGGCTCACCTTGGTGCACCCCGTGACCGGGTTCCAGGTGGCTTCCGTCCATTCGATAGCGGATTGGAGTGCCATCACATGTCCTGCTTACGGGTGAATCGTACGCGTTTGGTGGGCGCGAGGGTGCCCGCCTTATGTGCTTCAACCTTGATTTGGCCGTCAGCCTCAAGCATCAGCAGGGCCTCTTTGTAGTTCCGCCTCAAGAACCTCGTTCCGACACTGTCTGTCTCGTAGAGCTTGCCGACACGGATTGTACGCCCTACGTATTGATTGAGCAACCGGTCCTTCAGTTCCTGAAGTGGTTTGTCGAACTGGAATTCCGAGCGGGCAGCAGGGTTGTACTCAAACGACGGCACGCCCTCGGGTGCTGTGGTGCTGGCTTTAGCCATCTGGTCCTTCATCCGATCATACCCTGTGAAATTCTTCGTTACGAACACGAGGTAGTGACTTGTTCGTTTGCCTGTTGGTCTCCTGAACCGAAACGGCAACACGAACTTGCCGTGCACCTCCGTCAGTGCTGCCACAAGCTCTTTGAGAACGAGCATCTCGCGTTCTTGTGGCGGTTTCCCCTTTACGATCTGACGTAGACGCGCGGCGCGGGCTCTGCCAAAGATACTGTCCACGTGCTCGCTCACGGCGACATTGCTAACGCCAGCATTGATTCGGTTGTAGTTGAAGAAGAAGACACACTCACAGGCCCAGTCTTTGACGACCGAATTGATTAGTTCTAGTGAGAGACCCTTGTATCCACAAGGGTCGAGAAACACTAGGGACGGTATCAGCTTCATCCGGGCGATCGCTCGCACTACCGCCTCGCCCGTTTCGCCCCTTGCGACGTTAGGTTGGTTTGCGAGATTCTCCGCTCCCGGCAGGTTCGCGATCTCTTCTTGGAGCGAGGTCACACACTCACTGTCCTGATCGCGAAAAACAGTGTGTAAGTGTGCGGCGATTTCTGCATTGGCAACCGCGGTTCTGAGGACTAGGAGGGGCGTTGAGGGAGTGCCGTCTTTGTATCGTCCTCTTCCAGCGAAAAGATCAACATAGGCGATGTCCTGGGGTTCGCTCGCACGCTTAAGCGTCGCCAGGATTATGCGAGACCATACATCGAAGTAGCCTGATACAATCCGCGCCTTCACCTTGGACTGCTCGAGTGGCTCCTCGAAGAACGACTTCGCTGCCACAGGTTGTGCCCCCCCAGGAACGTTTAGGCCCGAAGGCAACCACGGTTAGATGGCTGTTTCTATAGACTCACATTCCCTTGCCTGCAAGAAGTATCTTGCAAAGACGGCTTACCGATCCAGCGTAATCCCCAACCCGGCGAGCGGAATCACCTCCCGCATCTCCACGTCGCCGTAGTGGAACACCGTAAAGCCGCCGGTCTTGGCCTCGCGCGTGATGCGAATCTGGTCAATCAGCCGGCTGATGTCCGTCCGATCCTGCCATGTCGTCAGGCCGATGCCGGGGTAGCACGGCACGCCGGCGGCCCACGCGCGCTGGTTCGTCACCTC
>Ga0272441_10005579_pt1 | contig 21737 bp, 11 predicted proteins | sample SSMProp6N_FD_193582 | JGI IMG/M metagenome (GOLD analysis project Ga0272441, IMG submission 193582) | Marine sediment archaeal communities from Little Sippewissett salt marsh, Falmouth, MA, United States - SSM-Prop-6N | ecosystem: Environmental > Aquatic > Marine > Wetlands > Sediment ... | reverse complement strand
CGCCGGGCTTCGGAGCCAAACTACACACCGTCTATCTTGGAGATGATTATGATGAGGTAAATAATGCCACTGCAGGTGTGCCTTCAGGATCGGCAAGTTATGATCCCGGCTCGCTCGAACGCGAGAAAGTCTATTACTGGCGCGTCGATGAGTCCGATGGCTTGACCACGTATAAAGGCGACATCTGGGGCTTCACGACGCCGGGCGCAGCGGGCGCTCCGCAACCGGGTAATGGAGCCATGGACGTTGAGCACACTGCGATCCTGACCTGGACGCCGGCGGGAACTGCGGACTCACATAACGTGTATTTTGGTACAGATAGGGACGCCGTCGAAAGTGCTACAACCAATTCGCCGGAATACGAGGGCAACAGGGCTCTTGGCTCGGAAAGCTACGATCCCGGCCACCTTGTCTGGGAGACAAGCTATTATTGGCGTGTGGATGCTCTTTATGGTGCGAATACCGTCAAGGGACTGGTCTGGAGCTTTACAACGGCTGATTTTCTTGTTGTCGATGACTTCGAGAGCTACACCGATGATGATGCCGCCGGTCAGGCCATTTGGCAAACCTGGATCGATGGCCTGGATGTGCCCGACAACGGCGCACAGGTTGGCTATCTGTTTCCTCCATATTGCGAGCAAACGATTGTTCACGGCGGATCTCAATCGATGCCGCTGTTGTACGTCAACGAGGCTGACGTAACGAATTCGGAAGTATCGCTCACGTTAACATCGCCGCGCGACTGGACAGCGCAGGACGTCGGAGAACTGTCGCTCTGGTTCAGAGGCGATTTCGCCAACACCGCTGAGCCATTATATCTGGCGATCTCTAATGCTGTCGGCGTGCCGGGAGTAGTGGCTCACAGCGATGTTGACGCGGCGCAGGCCGTCACATGGCGACAGTGGGTGATCCCACTCCAGAGTTTTGCCGATCAGGGAATCAATCTAACCAACGTGGATAAGCTCGCAATCGGTCTGGGCAGTAAAGGCGGGACACCAGTCGGCGGTTCGGGCACGATGTACATTGACGATATCCGGATGTATAGATCGGAAATGGCTCGATGAGGGTTAATTCTTCATCCGGATCGTCGGTAGGTAATGATAAAACTTTTATCGATCAAAATTTTGATGGAGGTTGATTATGTGCAAGAAATCCATTCATTCGATTCTTCTGCTGGTTTTAGGCCTGATGGTGAATGTGGTCGGTGCGGACATTACGAGCGATCTGGTCGCATGGTGGGCATTGGACAATGGAAGCGGGACGATTGCCAAGGACAGTGCCGGCCACCCCAGCGGACCTCACGATGGAACGCTTCAAAACGGACCTCAGTGGCAAAGCGGTGACGTCATGGTGGGCGTCGGTGCGCTTGAATTCGATGGTGTCGATGATCGTATCGTCGTCGAATCGTTCGATGTCGAGGGGTCGGGTATTACCATTGCCGCGTGGATCAAACCCCCGGACCTGGCCGCGATGAATGACCCTCGTATGGTCTCCAAGGCCCAGGGTGGCGGGACCAGCGACCACTATTGGGCGATGGTTCTGAGCGGGACGGGGGAAGATAACCTGGAGTTTCGACTCAGGACGGACTCGGGCGGCGCGACACGACGGACCTCTCCCGAGGGCAATGATATGTTGCCTGATGAATGGGCGCATGTGGCAGTGACCTGGGATGCCGACGATCCGGTCATGCGACTGTATAAAAACGGCGAAGAAATTGATAGTACCAGTAAGGCCGGTACTGCGGTCGGTGTCGGCCCCGGTGTAAGAATTGGTGTGGGTAATCAGTCCGTGAGCGCCGGGGCGGATAGTATGGACCGCCCTTTTCCGGGCATCCTGGATGAGGTTCGTGTTTACGAACGCGGGCTTAGTGCCGAGGACATTGGCGAGCTGTTTGTCTGGCAAGGAACACCCGTTCCTTCGACCATGGCCCGCAATCCCGATCCCCCGGACGGGACACTCATTGAGGAGACGTGGGTGAATCTGGGCTGGACGGCGGGAGATTTTGCGGTCTCGCATGATATGTATCTGGGTGATGACTACAGCGCCGTCGAAAATGCCACGCGGGGTTCAGAAGAATTCCGAGGCAATCAGACTTTGACATTTTATGTGGCTGGCTTTCCCGGATTTGCCTATCCGGAGGGTCTGACCGCGGGAACGACGTATTACTGGCGGATCGACGAGGTCAACGAGGCCGATCCGAACAGTCCGTGGAAAGGCAACGTCTGGAGCTTTTCGATTCCCCCAAAAACCGCATACAATCCCGATCCGGCTAACGGAGCCGAGTTCGTCGGCCCAGATAACATCACCCTGAGCTGGACGCCGGGCTTCGGAGCCAAACTACACACCGTCTATCTTGGAGATGATTATGATGAGGTAAATAATGCCACTGCAGGTGTGCCTTCAGGATCGGCAAGTTATGATCCCGGCTCGCTCGAACGCGAGAAGGTCTATTACTGGCGAGTCGATGAGTTTGACGCCATCGAAACACATAAAGGCGATATCTGGAGCTTTACGACACCGGGCGCGGTCGGCAATCCCCAGCCGACGAATAGCGCCTCGGATGTGCAATTAAACACGATTTTAAGCTGGACCCCGGCCGATAGTGCCGCTTCGCATCAACTCTACCTCGGTGCAGACAAAGAGACCGTACGCAGCGCCGATACGACTTCGCCAGAGTATCAGGGCTCGAAGGCGCTCGGCGCGGAAAGCTACGATGCCGGATTGCTGGAACCGGACACAACGTATTATTGGCGGGTGGACGAGGTGTATAACGGAAATACAGTAAAAGGCCCGGTCTGGAGTTTCACGGTTGGCAAACATCTTGTGGTCGAAGATTTCGAAAGCTATACGGATGATGATGCGGCCGGGGAAGCTATCTGGCAGACGTGGATCGACGGCTTCGGCATCGCTGATAACGGCGCGCAGGTTGGCTATTTGATCCCCCCTTACTGCGAGCAGACCATTGTCCATGGCGCCTCTCAGTCAATGCCGCTTCTATATGCCAACGAAGCGAGTGTCACGAATTCAGAAGCGTTACTGACATTAATCGCACCGCGTGACTGGACCATGGGAGGCGTTGAGGAATTGTCGCTCTGGAGCCGGGGCGATTCAGCCAATGCCTCAGAGCCGCTGTACGTGGCCATCTCTAACAGTGCCGGTTCCCCGGCTGTAGTCGCCAATAACGATCCGGCAGCAGCGCAGCTTGACAGATGGACCGAGTGGTGCTTCCCATTACAGGCGTTTGTCGATCAGGGTACTAACTTGAGTAATGTGGATAAGATTTCGATTGGTTTAGGAAGTAAATCTGGCATGGCATCCGCCGGTGGTTCTGGCACGATATACATCGATGACATAAGGCTATACCGGCCTACCCCATAGTCAGGGATATGTGATGACTGTTTAGAATGCGCATAGAGCTGGTAGCTTGAGCAAGTCACCAGCTCTTCTTTTTTGGACCAGTGCATTGAAGACTCTGACGCCCAATAAAATTTTTTCAAATTATGTCTTCAGCTTAAAATTAACATTTTTTAGGACTCGATTTGGAATAATAGGCTGGCGTGGAGACATTTTAGTGTCACACTGTCACCATATCCTGGCGTCCTTTTTCAGCTTCTGAAAGAAGGTGACTTTTCGGTTGTTTTGTCACTCTTCATAATCTTCCTTTTGTGCGAGTTTAGCTCGCCACTCGTCGGCTTTTTCTGGTTTGTTCCAGGCTTCATAGAGTAAGTTCGAACGTCTAAGTGTTCTGATTGCCTCAAGACTCCGTGACTTCAAGATCGGACGCTTTTCTTGAAAATACTGTTTTCATTGTCAAATGTACCCGTGCGAGTCATCACGTCAAAACCCACTGGTTTCGATGCCTATGATCTCCGAAGCTTCTAAGTAGGGTAACGTTAGGGCACAAAATAGCATAGAACAGGATTCATGTTGCGTGTTGGAACAACTTCGGACATCCGGCGTTACCGTACTATCTCACTCTGCCACAGGTAGATTTATAGAGCCCCCAGCGACGGGCTTGAGAGACTGTCTTCTTGTCAAGCCGTGCTGCTGGAGCCATACTCCGTTAGTAGCGTATCATTATTATCTCGTGAATGTCATCGACTGTAGCCATCACACGCCGACCGCTCTGTTGCAGACTTGTGGATTGGTTGAGTGCAGAAACACGTTTAATGGGATCCGCGGATTCTACAGACACACGATATATTGGAGCATCCTCTATGAGTCCCGGCAAAACGTAAGGCCGGTTCTTTGGTGGAGTCGTCTGTGGGGACGAATTATAGCCAAGCAGGAGAATCCGGAGAATGCGTTTTACCGGATCATCGGTGACAACAGCCTCGACATTAACCGGAGCTGTGATCTGGATCCTCGGATTCGGATTGAGCAGACGAACAGCATTGGTAAGCAAACGGCGTGCTTCGACGATGTGATATTCACTCGCTGTGGCATAGTCCGGCGAACAAGCAAAGGTTAGGACCGTTCCTTCTCCAATCTGGTTGATCAGAATGGCCGGGCCGACGGGCGAATCGGCGCTCATCGGCCAATCCGTGCCTTCCCTGCCTTGGCGCTGGCGAGTCGTTCGGTAGGGTTGTACGAGTTTTCCGAAAGCCTTTGCCGATTCCGGCTCAAATATAGCCGCCGGCCCTTTCACCAAAAAGGGCCAGTCGGTCGGAATACCCTGACACAATGGCTTCTGCTTATAAGAGTCCTCGGCGTCCGAACTGAATCGTACCCAGTTATCCAGGGAATCGAGTTTGCGTACGAACCTTGCTCCGATGAGACCTTCGAGCGAGGATGTTTTCAATGGATTTCCCATTTTGTCACAACAACCGGTTAAACCCGTTAGAATTAAGTGGCCTCCCTTTTTGACATAGCGAAGCAGTAATTTCACTTCCTTTTCAGAAACGATACCGGCGTTCGGTAGTAACACAATGGCTGTTTTTTTGAGCGTTTCGATATTTACGTTCTCATCGAGCACGACACTCCAGGGGATGTGTCCATAGACCATCGCCTTGTGAGCGCCCTGAAAGCTCCGGAAATAGGTTCCCGGCTGGTCGCGTCCGATCCAATCGCGCGTGCGGCTGCTGAAATAGAGCCCCACCTCTGAAACCGGCTGATGCCCGAAATGTGTCTTTTTAGCGTGGACCTCTTTGAAGGCTTTGCCAATCCGCTCGTAAGCGACCGGATCGAGCCAACCATCAAAGCCGGTCTTATCAACCATTGTGACAAATGCACCATGTGATAAGAGAGTAAGAAGCTCCCAACGAATATCATTAAGCGGCCGCGTGGTCTGGTCGTGATACATTCGAACGCCTCGTTGCATGGCCACTTGAAATGGTCGGCCGGGGGTTGAGGCCCGATAGAATTCCACATTCAATCCCACTGTCAATGCGCTAAAACCCCATACGCCCGTCTCACCGGTTACAAAATCAGCATTTCCGGCATGCTGTACCGGTCGCTGCCCTACTTCCCAGGAGAAGGGCGGATTGCCGTGGTAGTTATAGTCAACAGTAGCCTTTGGATTCAGCTTCTTGATGTGATTATAGAGGGCTTTTTCGAACTGTTCACTCGTTGCATATCGAAACGCGAGCATCCGATCCCAATCCTTGTCCCAGGTCACACCCTTTGGCATCGGTTGACCATATTTTTTCTCGAACTTTTTCCGGCAATGCTCGCACCAACATCCGTATGGCGGACCGAATCCCTGATCCATCATGTCGATATGGAATCCATCAATCCCATATGCGAGTTGCTCGGCGACAATAGCCTTCATCATGTTTAGATAGCCGGAGTTGTAACAGAAGCGACCGATGCTATTGCCTTGAACATCGCGCATCTCGTATTCGGGATGTTCGTCCAGGAAATGGCCACCCTGCTGCACCACGCAGTACGCAATGACTGGTAGGTTGTGCTTGCATGCCTCCACTATCGTCTCTCGCAGCGCATCCCTTGCACCAAGTCCCGGAGCTTTCGGAAGTAATTTCGAATCGTAGTAGGCATAATCTCCATCACGCGCCCAAATGACTAAATACTCGCAATTCGCGGATACGCAGCGGCGCACAATCTCGCGTCCATCGAACTTGCTACAATACCGGGCGTCTTTTGCATCGCTATGCCCGAATTGCGCACCGGTCGGACCGACTTCCATTCCGACCAACGAACGTTCGTACCAGGGTATTGTATTCCCAATCTCAGTCCCCGGGTCTGTTGCCGCTGTCGCTTTATAGAATGAACTACCCACAATCACCAGAAAGACTATCCACGTATATGTTGTTCTTACGAGGACACATCGATTCATTTTCGACTCCTGTTTTAATATCATTTCTTAGCAAAAAATAGTTTATCACAAAAATTATATTTTCAGAAGTGCTTTGCTCATTAAATGAGTAAACCTCCTTGTTGCAAACCGCAGCTATGTGACTGCCTGGATTATCCGAACAGATCGTCCGGTTGATGAGAATATTTGTGAAATACTTAATACCCGCTAAACCAACAACATCAGCACCAGCATAAACTCATCGGTTGCAACAAAAGCTCATAATCACTGGCTGATCCTGTGTTGTCTGAGCGATTGTGTCTCAAATAGTTAGATCAATCCCATCGGTAGGTTGCCACTGAACGTCCGCGTATTCCGGTAGTCAGATGGGTGCTTTTCCATTCGATATCGAATCTCAATGTCTCTTTTTTACAATTGACCACCACGAGCACAACGGATCCATCGGAATTCCGAACCGCGCAATTGGGAAGTGACTCCGACAGCTCGTCCGAGTGTATACGAACCGCACCGGGGCGGATGAATTTCATGAACTGACCATACATGTAGTAGTCGAAGCGGTAATCGAGCGTGAGATTGTCGCTGTTGAGCACAATGCAGGTAGGTGAACAATCATGCGGGCCCGGGTTGGGCTGACCTTTATGGTCAATGACGGTTACCCACGCATTGTAACTGCGTGCGCCATTGCGGAGAAACTCGACGATCTGGGCGGCCCCCTCGACTCCGAAAACGGATCCCTCTGTGAAATACACATGCTTGTCGGGGAACTGATTGGATAGCTTTGTCATGGCCGATGGTTTACCCTCGTAGTGATGGAAGGCCGTTCCGTCCACATATCGGGCTGCCACCGGATCGCGGAGAATCGTCGCAGGAAACTGCAAATTATTGAAGTTGTGGTCATAGCACCATATCTTCGTGGAGGTGCCTCTGGTTTGAAATTCAGGTCCGAGGTAATCACGAATGAAGTCCCGCTGCTGTTCGGCTGTCCAACCACATGTTGGGTAGGTGCTTGGGTGGTATCCTGGCTCGTTCTGAGGTGTGATGGCGTAAATCTCGATTCCTTCTGCTTCATAAGCCTGGATGAATCGGATGAAGTATCGGGCAAGGGAGGGAAAATGTTTCGGGTCAATTCTGCCGCCACACAGTTCCTGGTTCGTTTTCATCCAACCAGGCGGACTCCAGGCAGATGCGAACAGAATCAAGTTAGGATTCTCCTGTAGTGCCAGCCTGAGTATCGGTAGGACGTATTGGCGATCATTGTCGATAGAGAAGTGTTTCAGTTCAGGATCGGTTTGGCCGACAGGCACATCGTCATAGCTGTACCATCCGGAGGCCGTGAAATCCGGCGTTCCGATGCAAATCCGCATCAGGCTCATACCAATACCCTTCTCGGCATGGACGAGGCTCTCGACGACCTTTGCCCGTTGCTCCTGCCGTAATTTGTTGATGTTATAGCACGTACTGTGTTCTAAAGATGAGCCGAGGCCAAGAATGGACTGGAACGACCGACCTGGATCGACACGAATGATAATCTTGGCATCACTGAGGCCGGCAACGAAATTCAATGGTGGTTGAGGAGAAAGCCTCTGGGTTATGTTGCTCGAGGATACCCACGAGCGGACAGATGATTCGGCCTGCCCCGGCTGAATAAAGGGACACTGCAGCGCAAGCAGAGCTATTATCAATGAAGGAGAGACAAAGATACTGCGAAATGCTGACTCCTGTTTTTCATACATACGACACTATCTCCTATTCGCTCACATCATAAATACGATCGCTCATCATTATACCAGAGATCACAAGCCCTGATAAGGATCTTTCGTAGTGGGGTCATGTGTTGTCTCGCATGGACGGTCGGGAGTATTGAAACCGAACCATTTGTGTGCTATCATCATATTTCGCTGTATAGAAGTAGCGCTTATGGAACCGAAGAGGAGATGTCGGTTAAAATGAACAGAATCAAGATTACATTGTTTTTCACCGTACTCTCGGCTGTTTACGGGATAGAAATGGGCCGATGTGAAACGCTTCGTCTTGAAGGTGTAACCGTCACCCCGCACCTGCAATCTCGCGAAATGCGCTACAGGCGGACAGCCGATTTCAGCCTTGGTGCAAGGACACAGTTGTTCATACGGAACGTGTCCGACTCGTCATTGATGTTAGAGCCTGATACGGATATTCGTCTGCGAGGTCGAACACCCAAAGAGCTTTTGGAGGCGGATGAATGGGCCTGGTATGATTTCCCCGATGCGTGGAAAGATCAGCCGCTCAGGCTTGCCCCTCAAGCGATGACCGTCTGGACCTGGAATGGCAAACGCCAGGAATGGGGGGTAAACACGAGTACGGATATGAGTATTAGTCTATCCGGGGAACATGAATCCACGGCGCAATTTCAGGTCCCGATCGAACAGCCACAAGTGTGGCTGTCTGCCGTAACGTTCCTGGGCAAAGAAGAGAATCCATTTCCGGATCGTCTTATTTTTCACGTTGCCAACCAAAAGGAAAGTCCGTTGAAGTTGGAATCGTGTCGGCTGTGGCTGCCGGAAAGTAACTCCACCTGGCGCGTCTTGCTGCCTCAAGAGTGGAATTCAAATCTCGAAACGTTCCCAATGGACGGAACGATTCCTTCCGGCGACCGAGGAGGAGCGATCGTTTCGACCGGTACGTTGCCGCTCACATACACCGCCCTGGAAGTGCGACTGCGAGATTCCAGAAATGATCCCATTACGCTTTGGGCACATTTACGTATCAAGCGAGAGGTATTTGACATCAGCGGAGGATGGGTGAGTTCCAAAGTGAATGGCCATAGCACGCTAACCTTTGAGCCGTATTTGAAAACACTGAGGAGTATGCACATCAATACGGGGCATATCGGGGAAGTGGGAGGCTACACCGACAATCCTGAACTGTATTCGCGTTATCCGCTCAAGCGGTTCAACAAGCTTGCTGATTTCAACCGCTATGATACCGACTCGATGCTGAAGCATATTCATGCCGTCGAATTTCTTGGCGAACCTCAATATGGCGGCGGCCGTCCCGTACATCCGATGGACGTGTGGCGGCAACTGGCCCCTTACCAATCGACCCGGCTGGCCACAACGGTAACGCACAGTGAAGAACGTATATGGCGATTTTACGCAGGGCTGTCGGATTATCCCCACTACGATGCATACCGTGTTTGCGCGCCGTCGCCGGATTCCTGGCGGCTATATGAACGTTGGACAGAGGCGCCCATTCGATGGGGCGCGCCGCTGGAGACCATTGGGGAGATGACTCGAAGCCTAAGAGAGCTGAATCGTCCGGCTTCTATCGCGTATTGGTCGCAAGGGGCGCACAGCGGATGGAGTCACTACGGTGGACGGGAGCGAACCTCTCCCACGCCGGAAGAGCTTCGGGCTCAGGCTTACCATGCTCTGGCCGCGCGCATCACTTCACTCTACTGGTTTAACCTGAGTCTTAAATCGATCCTTAAGTTTCCGGATCTCATAGAGCCGATACGCATGGTCGGACGTGAGATACGTTTATTGGAGGACTACTATCTTGAAGGGGATGCTTATCATTACGAACGTCTTGTGAAAGATGGTCGGCCGGATTGGGATGTGTCCGTCGTTGCCGGTCCTCGAGGAGCCGTATTGTTCGCTTTGGACCTAAATTACGAACCAGACACAGCGGAAAAAGTGTTTAGGTTTGAGCCTCCGCGTGAGGCAGTCATAACTTTTCCGCTTCCAAGCTATCTACGCAATCCGCTCAAGGTGCTCCGAGTCAATGTAGGCGAAGTAACATCGGTACCCTTCGAATTGACTGCAAAGGGGATTCGAATAAAAGCTAAATTTGGGGATGTCAATGTGTTCGTGACAACCCATCGTAGTGGGGTGGAGCAACAATTAGAGGAACACCGGAGACAACTGGTAGCATTTGAGGATTCTTTCGGTTTTGATCCCGCTCGAAACAGCACAGACCTTGAATCACTCAAGGCTATACTGGAGAAATAGCCTTTGTTTCAGATGAAATAGAAAGGATGCTCGTGACTAAGGGTCTTAGAGATATGGATAAACCTTGTAGAAATCTCGGAAGAATCGTATTGGCGTACTGCGCCTTGATGCTGATACACTATCAGCCACTCAATGCCGGACAGCATGAAAATGTTCGCATCATCTTTGACATAAAGCCCGATGTGGAAGACAGACAGGTTTTCGACTGGCTCGAAAGGGAAGACGTTTGCTGGGGGATTGAGGTGCCTTGGTACACAACCGAATCGGCTGTGCGAGCGCTTCGTTCGAAAGGCTGGGAAATTCTCGTGCACCTTCACGCCCATCCCGAAACTCTCAAACGACACTGGGAATATAAAGGAAAAGAAGTGCCAGACGTGGATGCCGTATTACAAAAACACCTTCGCGCCACCGGAGGGCAAGAGAACAAAGTCAACTGGCTGATGTTTATCGAAGATGACTCCTGTGGGGTTGGGCATGCCCAGGAGGTCCTTCGCACCAAACCCAAGACGCATGCCCAGGCCAAGCAATTGCTTGACGATCATCTGAGAAAAGCCCATTCTGTTGCCAGCGCCTATCCGGGATTATCCAAATGGGGCATGTGTGGTTTTGCGACTTCGACCCATGCCTTCGCATCCTATGGATTGGACTGGCTCATACTCGAACGGGCAAACGATGACGTAGACGACCTGCAGACCGGGATCGCATTCGCCCGCGGCGCGGCACGTCAATATGGATGCAACTGGGGATTGGATTTATCACTCTGGTGGGGGCCGATCTATGGTTGTGTTCAGAACCTTCCGACCTCATTCCACAAACGGCATCTGTACCTGGGATATTTCTCCGGAGCGAAGGCTTTTCGAATCGAAGGTGGTGACCTTTTCTGGGATCGCACGAAGAATTCTCTCACGGGACTTGCCGATACAATCCAGCAATTCGCGGCATTCACAGGGCGTGTCGCACCCGATCAGCCGGACGTACCGGTGGCCGTTATGCTGCCTGAAGACCACGGCTGGATGACGCCGCCCTATTGGCGGATTGCCAACGAGGCATGGAACTACTCCCGTATAGCGTATCGTCCCGGCGACCGGGGAATTGACGGTTTTTTTGCCTCTGCATTTCCGGCAAGCAATTTCGCAATGCAGCCGTTTCCTTTCGGCAGCTATGAGCAGGATGATCCACCTGCAAGTCCCTTTTCACTGTCGTGTGTGTCACCTCGTTTTGCCTCTAATCCAGAGGATGTTAGAAAGGCATTTGATCCCATTCCATTTGGTCGATACCGCGATCGAGACCAAGCAAGGAACGTTATGAATGCAAGTTCTCTGGATCCGAGTCCTTATCGTCCAATGGGTGACAGCCGCTGGGGCGATATCTTTGACGTCCTGACAATATCGGCAAATGCAAACGTACTGTCATGCTATAAAGCGGTTGTGCTCTTGGGACATATAAAGCTAACGGCTGATCTTAAAGAAAAACTTACGAAATATGTCCTTGACGGAGGTATTGCTGTTTGTGCTGCCGGCGTCGTCGGTCCCAATGACGAGGAATTCACTGGTTTGATGATAAAGCCGGAATTTCGGGTCGGCAGAGCGTGGAGCTGGCAGAATCAACCACCCGTCGCAGAAGCCTTCCAGTATCTGCCCGCTGAAACGGTGAGTAGCTCAACGGCCGTGCTGGCTCAAACTGCGACAGACAAATTGCTCGTAGCACGAAACCGTCTCGGTAAAGGCTCAGTTTATACGTGCACGATCCCATGGTATGAAGGTCCTCTCGGAGGCTTGAGCAGCCCTGCTTTGAAAATGATGGATCATGTCATAGCGCCCCTGCAATCCGTAACAATACAAGGACTGCCTGTGGAGTGGATTAGCACACACGGATCGGGTAGAAGAACGGTGCTCATTGCCAACCATAGTGAAACAAGCTGGAACGGTCAGATTAACATACGGAACCTCTCTGACAACTATAGACAGTGTATCGAGCTGCTCAGTGGCCGGGAAATACCCTTCCTTCATGATAATATGAATAAATCGATTGCTGTGGAAATACCAGCTTACGATGTTGGTATCTTTCGTTGGGAATAAACAAAAATCTTATGGAGGTCAAAATATGAATTCTTCGTCAAGACGCGCATTCCTGAAGTCAACCGCTTTTGCTGGAATCGCATTCGCGACGTCCGGAGTACTTGGGGCAAATGACGATATTCGCGTTGCGGTTATCGGGCTGGGCAACAAAGGCGGCCAACACGTGAACGTATTTCGCTCAATGCGCGGCTGCCGCGTTACCGCTCTTTGTGATGTCGATCCGAAACGTCTCGCTAAGAAACTTGACGAGTTCGATAATAAGAGCGCCATTTTCAGCACAACAGATTTACGACGGGTCATCGAGCGTAAAGATGTCGATGTGGTTGTCATCGCAACCTGTAACCACTGGCATGGCCCAGCCGCCATATGGGCTTGCCAGGCGGGCAAAGACGTTTACGTCGAAAAACCCGTTTCGCATAATCTCCGAGAAGGGTTGTTGATGGTCGCGGCGACCCAAAAGTACAATCGTATTGTACAGGCCGGCACACAATACCGCTCGGACCACGGCCTGCGGGCCGCTGCGGAATACATCCATCAGGGTAAGATCGGCAAGATGCTGTGGGGTCATGTTCTGTGGTACGAAAGACGCGGCAGCATTGGCAAGAAAGGGCCGTGGAAACCCGACTGGCTGGATTATGATCTCTATTGCGGCCCGGCACCGGTTGATCCGTTAACACGCGATCGTTTGCACTACGACTGGCACTGGGTCTGGTCTACTGGAGACGGCGATCTGGCAAACAGTGGTATTCACGCGTTCGATGTATGCCGGATGTTCGCGGGGTATGACCATCTTCCCACAAGATCATTCTGCGTCGGAGAGCGCTTTGCCGTGAATGATGCCGGCCAGACCCCCAACACACAACTCACCGTTCTGGATTATGAACCGGCCCCGATCATCATCGAGAACCGAAATCTTCCGGCTAAGAAGGGGCAGCGTGCAATGGATCAACTCAAAGGGGTTCGGGAGGGGATCATTTTCCAATGTGAGGACGGTTACTTCGCCGGTTTTCGGGGCGGCGGCTGGATCTACGACAATGACGGCAAGAAAATCAAACAGTTCAAAGGCGACGGAGGTCGCGATCATCATGCCAACTTCATTGAAGCCGTCCGCCGTCGTGAACCTGGAGTCCTGAATGCTCCTATAAGGCAGGGACATATCTCCTCTGCAGTCTGCCATCTGGGCAACCTGTCTTTTCGCCTGGGCACCGACGCGAACAGGAAAAAGATCCTCGAAAAGATCGGGGACTGCCAACTGGCGCAGGATACTTTTGAACGTATCGAAAAACATCTGGCCGCAAATGAAGTCGATTTGACAAATTCTCCTATGAAACTGGGCCCGTGGCTTACAATAGACCAGCAAACTGGAGCAATAACACACTGTGATGGAAACAACACCAGTTCAACACTTTCAGAGGCTAATATACTGGCTCGTGGCTCGTACAGAAGACCTTTTGAAATAGATGAGAACGTTTAGAATTCAAGCATTCCCAAGGAAAAAAGGCATGTTTCTGAGAATGAAAATCCTGGCTATCTTGTTGAGTATTGGGATGTCGTATTCTTGCGATGCAATCCCAAACGACAAGCAAGAGAACAGCAGTAGAATCGTATTTGATGTGCAACAAAGTAGAATCCTTATCGATATTGACGGTACTACAATAGCTACATACGTCTTTGAAGATCCGGATATACTACGCCCGTATTTCACCGCCTTGAAAGCTCCATCGGGTGTTCAGGTAACACGTCACCATCCGCCTCGAAAGGGCTTGGATGCTGACGATCACGCAACGATGCACCCGGGCCTGTGGCTTGCATTCGGAGACATAAGTGGAAATGACTTCTGGCGAAATAAAGCCAGAGTGAAGCATGCTGGCTTCATAAACGAGCCCCATGTAAGCGGAGAATACGGAGGTTTTACGGTACGAAACCAATATCTGGCAAATGGTAAAGTCGTTTGTGAAGAAACCTGCAAGATCTCAATCCTTATTCGTCCAGCGGGCCACCTTATTCTCTGGGAAAGTGAGTTCAGCTCAGATAGAGATTCCTTCAATTTCGGCGATCAAGAAGAGATGGGACTTGGCGTTCGCCTTGCAACTCCTATCGTTGTCAAGAACAAAGCAGGCGGCAGAATCCTCGATGACAAGGGTAATCTCAACGAAAAGAATATCTGGGGAAAGCCGAGTCTTTGGTGCGACTACGCCGGCCCGGTCAACAACATCTTCGCCGGTGTTATGATAATACCCGATCCGGACAATTTCAATCCCTGCCGATGGCACGTGCGCGATTACGGATTTATGACGGCCAATCCGTTCGGACACAAAGCATTCAAGCTCGGCGAGTCGCACAAAGTGATCGTCGAACCAGGCAAGTCCCTGCGCCTGGGCTTCGGTATACTTCTGCACAGTTCGAATAACGAAAAGGCCATCGACCTGGATACCGCCTACCGGGATTATCTGAAGATCAAAAGAGAATTCAACTGAGAAATAAATGAAATCTTTGAACTACTTAAAATTGACCCTGCTATCGTTCATTGCAGCCTGTTCGGTTGCTGTATTTCCTGTTCAAACACAACAGGAAATACAGGGCCAACCCGCTGAGAATATCAGCTATCTTGATAACGGCACCCTTCGTTTCGGAATAGACCTGAATCTCGGTGGTTCTATCACATACCTTGCCGAGAGTAGCGATAGGGTGAATATGATTAACAGCCATGACTGGGGAAGACAGATACAGATGTCGTTCTATTCCGGGCCTCAACCATTTACACCCAACGGCAAGCAACCTTCCAAAACATGGGCCGGCCTCGGCTGGAATCCTATCCAATCCGGTGACTATGCAGGAAATCGTTCGGTTGTCACCGAGCATCATAATGATGGCACTTCACTTTATGTTAAATGTATCCCTATGCAATGGCCTTTGGATAACGAACCAGGTGAATGTACGTTTGAAAGCTGGATCGGGCTGCATGACAATACCGTATCAGTTCGCTGTCGCATTAATAATAACCGTTCGGACAAAACACAATATTCCGGCCGCGGTCAGGAATTGCCCGCTGTTTATACGAATGCTCCGTGGTATCGCTTGTTCAGCTACACCGGTGATCGGCCGTTTACAGGGGGGGATTTATCTCAGTTTACGAAGACCTGGACCCGGCTGGAAGAAGTGAATGGTTCGCCATGGGAAAACTGGTCAGCCACTGAGAACTGGGCCGCTCTTGTTGACGACCGTAATCGGGGCCTCGGAGTTTTTAAACCTGACACGTATTCGTTCATGGGAGGATTCTTCGGCAAACCAGGCAAAGGCGGCGCCAAGGATGCGCCCACAGGCTACATCTCACCTATTCAGGGCGAGATTCTGGATCACAATATCAGTTACGAATACCGATATATACTTATTATTGGAACTCTGGATGAGATTCGCAAATTTGTATATGAAAACCACCCACGTCAATCGTTGCCGGATTATCGTTTTGAAAAAGACCGTCAACACTGGGTCTATCGTAATGCAGTCGATACGGGCTGGCCAATCGAGGGATATTTACATATTAAGCTTGAAAAGGATGATCCCCAACTGATCGGTCCACAGGCGTTTTGGAATGCATCCGACGTTCCAACCATTTATATCCGAGCTGCTTGCGTGACACATCGGACCGATGCGCAAATATTTTGGAAGACTTATACACGACCGAACTTCTCAAATCAAAGAAGCATTGCCTTCACACTCATACCTGACGGACTCCATCATATTTATCAAATTGATCTGGGCAACTGCCCGGACTACAGCGGCAACATCACTGGAATCCGGCTTGATCCGGTTTCTTCTGGAGTAAAGGACGATCATATCAGGATAGAGTCTATTTCATGGAAGAAACCATGAGAGTGGATGTGTCATGGGTGATGAATCTAAAAACGGAGATCATCAAATGCTCATTGTGATATCAAATGTCAAAACTGAATCATGCTCCCACTGCCAAGAAGTGAGCCTATTGAGGCTGCTTGTTCTGTTATTATCTGTTATTGTCATCTTCTCGGAGATTGCGAGTGCCGATAATCATGCAACACCAAATACACAGAATTATGCGCAGCGACTGGGACCGCCTACTATGTTTTTTGCGGATGTGGAACGGTATCGTTTCTCATCAATGGATGTCAATAATCCGGACTTCTATCCCATTCCTAAAACGGAGGTTTCAAGGGATACATATATGGACTGGCTTGAAAAATGTGGGATGTTGGATTATGTAAACCAACCACGATTAGGCATAAGCGGGCCTACACGAATGCTGCCCGTGTTAGCCAAATATGTCCAGACCAAATCGCCAAAATGGGGATTGGTGTGCATCGAAATGCTCAAGGATTTTCACCATGCAATAGAAAAGGAAGTAGCCCAAAAGGGCTGGACGGAGCAATTCGCTGAGCCGCCGGCCTACATTCCGTTGTATCGTAAATATCTTATCGCCGGTGGGCTTATGACACCGGACGAGCCCTGGTTCGAAGAACTGTGGCTGTATTATACGAGAAACCTGCACGTTTGGGGGACCAAGCCTATCGAGTGGCGCGGTCCATGCCACCGCTCGATGAACGAGGCCCTTGCAAAAGGGCTGGCCGCCAAGTGGTATCCGGACATCCCGGAAGCGGAGCATTGGAGATACTATTGCGAGCAGGTCGTCAAGGATTTCTGGGACTTCAAAGATCTGCTCCAAAACGATACCGGGTATTTTCAGGATATCGTTCGCTCCTTCTCATTCTCAGGCGATCAATTATTTGGAGATGAACGTTTCCTGACAGATCCGGACATGCAGAAGATATGGCAGCGGCTTGCCGCTGAGATCACACCCGACGGTGCAATCAACCCTTACGGTCCGAACGGAGGATGGAACAGTACCGCTTGCCTGCGGATTGGTGTGCTGGAGCGAGTCGCGTCAGCGACGGGCCATGGAAAATATCGGTACGGAGCTCACAAGGCCATGAATTACTTGCTGTATCAGACCGAACCAACCCTCAAAGATTACTATCTCAGAGAGATGGAAACCGCTCCATACATCGTGCTGGCGTATCTCTTTGCCGACGATACCATCGAACCGCAAGTGCCCAACACCGGCAGCTTAGTGACTCACCGCCACGAGGTGGCGAGAATCCCACATCGGGACAAGAATATTGTAGGTAAGTACCTCAAAGACCTCGATCCCGATCCGGATAAAGCAAACCTGTGCTGTAATCAGACGTTTACCAACAGAATCATGCCGGACAAGCTCGTACTGCGAAGCGGCTGGAATCCAGGCGATTTCTATGTTCTGGTAGAGCTTATGCCGACGAGTTTTCCCTTTAACGCCGGCGGCATCATGGGCATGAATCGATGGGGAGCGCCGTTCACTCAGATCGTCACATCCAAAGGCGGTACGCCAGAAAATCGTATGTCCATTATAGACGCCTCCGGCAAAGTCCAACGCCGCTACATACCTGATCCGCACCGTATCAATGAGAACTGGGAGATGGGCAAGATGCCGGACATTACAACCGAGATTCCGCTCTTCCACGACGCTGATTGTGCAACGGTGGCCCGTATAAAAGTGCGGAATGTCGAGGGATTGCCTGTGCACCATGTCCGTGAGTTTATCTTCGTGAAAAACCGTTTTCTTGTTACGCGAGAGACCGCTATTTTCGAAGAAGCTTTTCCGGCAAAAGTAGTCTGCCTCTGGAACACTCAGAATATAGGCCCTCAGATCGGCTCGCACTGGGCCAATACATTCATCAGTACACCAGTCGCCTCGAATGGGAAGATCTCAATGAAGACCCCGCCGGTTGATCTGCTGGTCTATTTCGCGCCACGACCCGGCTGGAACATGCAGGTGGTGGACCGTACTGAGAATGATCCTCGCACAGAAGTATGTCCCGCGCAGGTACGCTATGTCTGGGAAGGAACAACTCGTGCGGGCGAGCATCTGCATTCGACTCAGCTATACTATCCCCATACACCCTCAAGAGCCAGGGCAAATACAAACAATCCGGGAGCAAAGGCCGTCTATGCAGGTGGTGAGATTGCCGCGACGGCCGGAGCTTCAGCCATCAAGGTAGTAATCGACACGTTGGAAACCACTTTAATGCTTACCGAATTCGAGGTTGGTCATTTCGAATGGATGCTATTTAATCCGCAATGTCGGCAGATCAACAATGAAGACTTTTGTACGGATGCCCGTTATGCCTATGTCAGTGTCAAAAACAACTCAATTTATTCATATATCTGCGTCGATGTCTCCTCACTGTTCCTAAAAGGACAAACAATATTGCGTAACGAAGAAAGAACCACCATCGAATACTCAGGCCGACATCTTTTACAGCTATAAATTGATGGTCGATTTTGCCTGTGCAAACGATTGCTGTTTCTGATAACACTCGCTGATAAGTATGAAATTTTATTGAAATTTAGAAGATATGATGCTATGATAAGGCTGGAGCATTTGAGGGTATCTTTAGAAAAGTACCCGACCATGGAGGAGTACCATTTGTGAATCCAAATGGAAAATCACAAACTAACGTTGTTCTGGAGGTATATATGTTTAACAGAGTGATGTTTTTGATGGCAGTCGTGGTGTTGAGTATTAATGGTTTTGCATACTCCCAAGACCTGATTCAAATCAGCGACGTCCAAACCTGGGCAAATTTTAACGCAGGAGGCTTTGGTCCGGGCGATACTTTGCAAATAATGGCAGGGGGTAATCTCACCGTTACTGGGAGATCGGCTGTCGAGGATGGCAGGCATCTGATCGTCGAAGAAGGAGGGCGTTTCACGATGAATGCCAGGGTTGACATGGATAGTCAAGGTATAATCACGATGAATGGCGGCGAGTTTCACAACACCGTTGATTTCAAATTTCCAGACAGCAGCGGCAATCAGGATGTGCATATCTGGCTGCATGGTGGCCTGATGGTCTGTGCGCAGATTCAGAGCATGAAGGATCGTGGTTCCGTATTGCATGTTGGCGGTGGTGTATTACGTCTCGGGAATGCGGTCAATGGTGATCAGTATGATCCGGAGAATACAGATGCATGGGAAATTGTTGCCATACCTCCATATCCGGAGGTTACCATCACTGCTATAGGAAATGGTTGGAAAGAGATATCGGCCGGCGCTCCATTCAAAGCCTACGGCCCCAATCCCGCAGATGGAGCGACGGACATAGTACGCGATCCGGTCCTGAGCTGGATTCCCGCGATTCTGGCTGTCACTCATGATGTGTATCTGGGAGTAGATCTTGACAGTGTCAGCAATGCAGGCCGTAACAATCCCATGAACGTTCTGGTTGCACAGAGTCAGGAAACGAATATATTCAGCCCTGGTCAGCTTGAATACGGGCAGACATATTACTGGCGTGTTGACGAGGCTAATGATACAGATCCGACCAGTCCCTGGAAAGGGGACGTGTGGAGCTTTACGGTTGAGCCATACAGCTATCCGATCGATGCCATCACGGCTACGGCTTCCAGCTCGCTCAAACCTGATTTTGGACCTGATAGAACCATCGATGGATCCGGTCTCAACAACAGCGACGGGCACTCTGCGGATATGGCGGATATGTGGCTTAGCGATGTAGAAGCAAATGGAGCCTGGATTCAGTACACGTTCGACACAATTCGCAAACTTGACCAGATGCTGGTCTGGAATTTCAATGCAGCATTTGAGTCTGTTCTCGGATGGGGACTTAAGGATATCACCATTGAGACCTCAGAAAACGGAGCAGACTGGACTGTGCTTAAAAGCTTAGAGCTGTCTCAAGGCACCTCGGAAGATGGCTACACGCCCAATACCATAGTTGATTTAGAGGGTGTTTTAGCCAAGTCTATCAAGCTGACCGCCCATAGCAATTGGGGTGACCTTATTGATTTGTACGGCTTGAGTGAGGTTCGCATATTGAATATCATAGGCTGGGCGCGAGAGCCACAGCCGTTGGATGGAGCAGAAGGCATACATCCGGATTCTATTCTGAACTGGCGTGTCGGAAGACAAGCAGCTCTACACAACCTCTACTTTGGTGCAGATCCGGATCAGCTTACCCTCGCAGGCACAGTCGGTATTCATAGCTACCAATTGAGCAATCTTGATCTTGAACTCGGCCGGACTTACTTCTGGAGAGTCGATGAGGTAAATGATGTTGAGATTCCCATGATTTGGGAAGGTGATGTATGGCGTTTCAGCACGGCAGACTACCTTGTGGTGGAGGACTTCGAGTCGTACAATGATATTGATCCGCCCAATCCGGAAAGCCACAGAATATTTGAGTCATGGATTGACGGATTCGGAGTCGCGACAAATGGGGCTTTGGTGGGCAATGACCTTCCCCCTTATATGGAGCGGACGATTATCCACGGCGGTAGTCAATCTATGCCCATGTTTTATAGTAATACCGCCAGCGCGACGTACTCAGAGGCCACACGCACATTCACCGACACGCAAAACTGGACCAAATATGGAATTAAGACGTTAGGATTGTGGTTCCATGGCACTGCTGGAAATACCGGGCAGTTGTATGTGAAGATCAACAATGCCAAAGTACTCTATAACGGAGATGCGGGTGATATAGCAAAAGTAGAGTGGCTGCCATGGACTATCGACCTTACAGCGCTTACCATTGATCTGCAGAATGTTACTAAGATCAGTATTGGGATTGAAGGAAATAGTGCCAATGGCACATTGTACATTGATGATATTCAACTCTATTAGCTGAAATCCCATCCTTAGAGAGAGTGTCACAACAAAAAAGCCACTCTCGTTTTATCTCTAGGCACATACTGATTGATTCTCTATGGATCAGGTTTATTTGCTTAGACTATAAGTTGTCTTTTCTCCTTCGACACCTATTTACCCCGCATGGGTGATACGGAACCCTCACAAAGTGAAAAGGCCCCGTCGCGTCGGGTTGGCGCACCGGGGCCTTGAACCGTTTCATAATTCGTCTTGATTCGTCTTACAGCGTCCAGCCCTGACGGCATTCTCGCTGGACATACTGGTTGGTCGCGTCGCTGTTGGTGACACGCATATTGGGTCCGTCCCACATCAGGAGTCCCTCGGTACGCAGAGCCAGGTTGCCAAGCAGCACGACCTCGGTCATGGGGCCGGCGTAGTCGAAGTTGGAGCAGGCTGACTTGCCGCCCTTGCACGCGTCGATCCAGTTCTGCTCGTGGCTGCCCTTGACGCGCGGTAGTGTCTTGTCCGGCTTCTTAAAACCGCGCATGCGTGACAGCGGGATCAACGTGGGAGTGCCACCATGGGAAAGGTGTCAAGGGGCGCTTAAAACCAGCCACGATGGGCGCGTTCAAAACCAGCCACTTTGAGAGACTGAAGATTTGCTATTGGTGCTCTCCAATCCCGACAATGACGGGATTTAAGGAGAGCCGGCATGGC
>Ga0272441_10005578_pt1 | contig 21742 bp, 21 predicted proteins | sample SSMProp6N_FD_193582 | JGI IMG/M metagenome (GOLD analysis project Ga0272441, IMG submission 193582) | Marine sediment archaeal communities from Little Sippewissett salt marsh, Falmouth, MA, United States - SSM-Prop-6N | ecosystem: Environmental > Aquatic > Marine > Wetlands > Sediment ... | reverse complement strand
TTTTGCGCAGCTTTCTCCGCCGACCGTGCACAAATTCACCGCCGCATTGTCCAAAACAACGGCTTCAGCATATTCACCACACCCCACGTAACCACATCCTCCACAGTTGGCACCTGGCAGTGCGTCGATCGCAGCATCCACGCGCGGGTCCACTTCTACATGGAAAGCTTGATTGGCCCATCCCAGAACAAAAGAGAGCGCCAACGCCATGGCCAGCATGGTGATACCGGCAAGTCCTAAAATTACCCAAGACATGTTTGTTCAAGCCTCCTATCGCATTTCAGATACTGTTTTGGGGCTACATTATCGGTCGTCGCGGTATTCGGCATAGAGCTTCCTCCCTCTGGCCTTGCTAAAAACAGTATCTTACGTACTAGTTTGGTAACGTTCTCCAGTTGAGGGAGAAAAAAATTATGGTTACCTTCCCATTGCGACAGAATCTGTTCATCGGATGAGAGGGAAGATGTCTCGGTGGAAGTTGTCTCCGTCTCCGCTGCCGCTGGCGTGGATGTCATGGCTTCTCTGAGACCGGTGTCCACACCGGTGAAGCCCATAAAAGCCATGGCCAGAATACCGCCTACCACCAAGGTGATGGCAGCTCCACGGAAGGGTTTGGGAACGTCGCACAGTTCCAGTTCTTCCCGGATCCCTGCCATAATGACGATAGCGATGGTAAAGCCTACACCGCCAAAAAAGGCCAGCGTCAGGGCACGGCCCAGGTCCCATCTGTCCGCAGGGTTCTCCGCACCGACAACATTGCTCATGATGGTCAGACAGGCAAAGAGGATAGCGCAGTTGGTGGTAATCAAGGGAAGGAAAACGCCAAATGCTTTGTAAAGCATGGGAAAAAATCGGCGGACGTACATCTCCACAAATTGAACCGAAGAGCTGATGGCGAAAATATAAACAATGTAGCTCAATATGGTGAGGTCAACCCCTTTTGCAGCTTCGGCAGACATAAAAATCCCTGCTGCCATTCTCGTGAGAGGTGCACCGGGCATCAGCACGAAAGTCGTGATGATCCAGGAGATGAATGCAGCTATGGTGATAACGAATGTCACGGCGGCGCCCATGCCGACAGCCATGCTGACTTTCCGGGACACGCCGATGAAGGGGCAGATCCCGACAAAGTAGTAAAGGACGAAATTGTTGATCAAGGCAGCGCCCAGTGCGATGAGAAGAATATCGATGAGATAGTTCATGATGCCTTCTTTCTATCGGTAAGCCAGTTAACGACGCCCAATAAAAGGCCGAAAGTGAGAAATGCGCCGGGGGGAAGGACCATGATCACCCAGTCCGGCCAGGCGTCTGGCAATACGGGTATGCCGAACAGCGCACCGGTGCCGAGAATCTCCCGAACGGCGGCAATGCTGGCCAGGGCCAAGCCGAATCCAAGGCTCTGGCCAATGGCGTCCGAAGCTGCTGCCACAGGCCCCTGCTTGGAGGCTACCACCTCGCAGCGACAGATGATGATACAGTTTACGATGATCAGCGGAATATAGGGTCCCAGCGTTTTGCTCATCTGGTAAAGGTAGGCGGCCAGCAAACGGTCTGCAATGGTCACGAAGGTTGCGATGGTCAGTGTGAAGATCACAATCCGAAGATGGGGTTTCAGCAGGTTGCGGATGAGACTGATAATGACGTTGGCGCAAAGCAGAACGAAACCCACAGCTCCGGCCATGGTAACAGCCGCCATAAGGCTATTGGTGACCGCAAGGGTCGGACACAACCCCAACAGCTGGCGATAGACCGGGTTTTCCGGTAAAATGCCTTGGATGAACCGCTCGACGGCGGTGGGCTGGTCAGCCATTGTCTGTTTCCTTGTTTCCGTCTTCGGCGTCTTCGGCTGTCAGGGGTTCTCTCAGGTCGTCGATGGCCGAATTGACGATATGGGTCACACTTTTCGAAGAGATGGTCGCGCCTGTTACCGCATCGATCTTTCCGGGGCTGGTCGCTCCGGTTTTCACAACCGTGAGTTTTTTATCCACCGGCGCATCGACAAATTGGTTCCGCCACTCTTCGAAGATAATCTTGTTACCGAGTCCAGGCGTCTCTTTCTGATCCAATACGAACAGGCCGGTGATGGTAGCAAAATCAGGAGAAATCCCTACGAGAAGCTCAATCACATCCGCATACCCCTGACCTTTGGCTTTGACAACCCACCCTCTGCGCTCATCCTGATATCGAGCTTCGTAAACACTGTAATATTTGGACCGCTCCTCTTTTCGGACGGCAACCTGCCGGGGTGTTATCGCAAGGGCCTGATTCTCATCGGCCATCTTGGCCGCCAAGGCCTTTCCCAGTACCAGTCCCGGTACCTTTTCAAGTGTTTCGTTGAGCTTGTTCTGCTCGATGATCGGCCCCAAGACCAGCTGGACACCGGCCAGGGCGAAGCCGAACCCCATGGCCAGCACAAGCACAAGCCAGGCCTGAACGAGTTTGTTGGACCGAAAACCTCCCGTAGGTTGTGAAGCAACACTGTCCATTATACACCTCCAAACGGCTTGGGGATGGTCCATCTATTGATCAGCGGGGTCAGTGCATTCATGAACAGCACAGCGAACATCACCCCTTCCGGATAACCGGAGAAAAGCCTGAGCACCATGATCAACAGCCCTGTTCCCGCGCCAAAGACAAATTTCCCTTTGGGCGTCAAAGGGCTGCTCACCGGGTCGGTTGCAATGAAGAAAGCACCGAAAAGGACACTGCCGCCAAACAGATGGTGCAGAAGGGTCCAGCCGTCGGCAGGCCCCACCAGGTCGGCCAATCCACCGACGGCGGCCACAGCGATGAGAAGCCCTGCTGGAATTTCCCAGGAAGCGGTGCGGCGGACAACGAGATAGATCCCCCCGAGAAGACAGGCCAACGCACTGGTCTCTCCAAGGCTTCCATTTGTGGTACCGATGAACAGGGATGCCAGCGGTGTGACGACACCGTTCATCTTGTAGGCGTTCAACGGGGTCGCCTGCGAGACGGCATCGACGGTGCTCTGCACGTTTTCGTAACCGGACGCAGCCAATGCGCCGGCAAAGGAAATCATCACAAATGCGCGGCCCACCATTGCCGGATTGAACAAATTCATTCCCAATCCGCCAAAAATCACCTTTCCGATTCCAATGGCGACGAAAGCAGCAATCACCCCCACGTACCAGGGGGCCGTACCGGGAAGAGACATGGCAAGGATGACACCGGTAACGATGGCCGAACAGTCCGTCAAGGTGGAAGGGCGGCCTCGCATCCTGACAAAGAGAAGTTCGGCCGCCAGGCAGCCCGCGAGGCAGACAGCCAGTTGAACCAGGGCGTACCCTTTAAAGACGAATAGAGACATGGCCACAACCGGAGCCAGGGCAATCAGCACATCCAGCATCATCCGTCGGGTGCTGGTCGCCGTCTGGGTCAGATGCGGGGACGGGGATACATGGATCACCGCAGCTTCTATCTCGGTTTGTTCAGTCGCATTCACAGAATATTCCTTTTCCGTTTATCGCGCATATCGGACAAATAGGTCATCCCCGTTTGTCTTTATTCTTTGTCCTCTGCCACGACCCTGGCCTTACCCGCACGAATCAACTGGACCAACGGGATACGGGCCGGACACGTGTAGGCGCAGGATCCACATTCGAAACAGGCCATGATATTGTATCTCCTGGACAAGGCAACATCCTGGTGTTTGGCGGCCATGGCGATCTTCGTGGGGACCAGTTTCATGGGACATGCATCCACACACTGACCGCAGCGAACGCAAACAGTCTGTTCCCCCACGTTAACTTCGGCTTCTGACATCACCGTCAATCCGCTGGTTCCCTTGGTCACAGGTGTGTCCGGATTGGAAAAAGCGAATCCCATCATAGGCCCCCCCGCAACCAGGCGGACCGCATCCTTTCGCAGGCCGCCGCAAAATTCGATCAGCTCGCCGAAAGAGACACCGATCGGTGCGAGTACATTGGAGGGGGTGGCAATGCCGCCACCGGTAACACTGATCACCCTGTGGGTCAGCGGTTTCTTATGGATCACAGCCCTGGCAACGGCCGCCATGGTCCCCACATTGCTGATCGCGACACCCACATCCGAGGGAAGGCCGCCCAGTGGGACCTGTCGTTCGATCACCGCCTGGATCAGATGTTTCTCGCTGCCCTGGGGATATTTGGTTTTGAGTACCGCAACCTGGATACCGGTACCGGCTGCCGCCTTTTTCAACGCTTCCACAGCGGGCATCTTGTTGTCTTCTATTCCGATGACGATGCGATTTGCCCCCAGGCTTCGGCCAGCCAACAGTGCACCGGTGACAATCGGTTCCGGCGCCTCCAGCATCAGCCTGTAATCCGACGTAAGATACGGCTAGCATTCACAGCCGTTAACGATCAAGGTGTGAACAGGTTTTTTGTCGTTGGGCATGATCTTGACGTGGGTGGGAAAGGCCGCTCCCCCCAGCCCCACCAATCCCCCTTCACTGATGGCCTGGCTGATTTCCGAAGGGTCGTAGGTCTCCAGGCCGGAGGTGGGCCACTCCCCGCCGAAAAGCTCTTCCCACAAATCCGGGCCTTCCGGAATATCGCCATCCGATTTAATGGGCAGGGTATCCATGTGCCGACCGTTGGCCAGGGTCATACGTTTCCCACGTTGAACGACCCCCGGAATCGATGCATGCAAGGCGGTGGAGACGAATCCACTGCCCGTACCGATCTTCTCACCCCACGAAACGATCTGACGTGGTTTGACCATAGGGATGGACGGCCCGCCGATGTTCTGGTGCAAAGAGAGCACCACCTGGTCGGGCGTAGGCAGGATTCGAATCGACGCATCCTTGGACAGATCTTTTCTGCTCGGCGGATGAACACCATGGGCAAAGGTGCCCTTACCGGCGAGACCTTGCAAATTTAGAGACATGACAACACCATGAATTTCATTCATTTGGTGACCTGTATTTCAAGGCTCCCAAAATAGAAAAGATTTCCTCAACGGAAATCTTTATTGTGCAAAATAACGGGCCTGGTTCTTTAATTCATTCGAATTTCCAATGTCAAGTACAAACGTGGAGAGCAGTCCAATTTGGGCTTTACGCACCCTTTCAGTTGGTTTGGCCGCCGGTGGCCAATTTCTCCTATGAACCATTTCTCATATTGACCTTGAATGGCCAAAAAGATACTATTTATGTACATGTTGCATCATCGATGTTGTCGTCCATTTCGTCGAAAGCTATCATCCAGGAGGATTCTTTTGTGAAAAAAAACGCTCCCCCCAATAAAATTCTCGTTGCCGTGGATGGAAGCGAACAATCTCTGCTCTCTATTCGGTATGCGGCCAATATTTTTCCGCCGGACAACACCCGCATTGTTCTTTTTCACGTGCAGGCGCCGCTGTTAGACCTTTTCTCTGATCTGAACGCCTATCCGCACTATAAAAAGCGGGTAACCGGTTTGAAACGATGGGCCACGGAACAAAAAGTGGAAATTGATAACACGATGAACTCCGCATTGGCATACTTCAAACAGAAAGGTTTTCCCAAATCGGCCATCGCCTTCAAAACACCGGCTGAAACCCTGGGTGTGACCCGTGACATCATCAAAGAATCCTACAACGGTTATCAGGCCGTTGTCGTGGGTCGAACCGGATTGAGCCGGTTCAAGGACTGGATTGTAAAGAGCACCGCCATAAAACTGGTCGACAAAATCAGTCACATTCCCGTTGTGGTGGTTGGTGGCAATCCGGATGCACGCCATCTGCTGGTGGCTTTTAACGGGACTCGCGGCGCGATGAAAGGTGTGGTCTGCGCCGGTGGCCTGATCGGTGCGTCGGGGCACAATATGCAGCTCTACAGCATGATCGGAACGGAAGAAAAATTCTGGCCCGGAGAAAACCCCTATTTTGTCATCGATAACTGTGTCAGCAAAATTGTCGCCGAAAAGTTGGAATTCGGGGTTGAACTGGAGGAAGCCCGCACACGTCTGATCGAAGAGGAATTTCCCACAGAGCGCATCTCCCTCAAAATTCACTGCGTGGACCGGGAGCGGGCGTCCCGCATCGTAGAGGAAGCGGAAACCAATCAATTCGGAAGCATCGTGGTAGGCCGCAGGGGCCTGGTGACCTTTATCGATGACTTTTTTGTCGGCAGGGTCAGCGACAAGGTGCTGAAGCTGGCGGATCGGCTCGCCGTTTGGATCGTGTAGAAAGAGAATGAAAATACCGATCGATCCGCTGCGCCTGACGCCTTTTGTATCCCTCTTGTACAAGTTGTGGGTTCATAGCCTCCGCATGGAGGATCAGGGAGCCTGGAGGTCACTCCTACACTGCAGGGAAGCGGGACACCGCTTCGTACTATGCCTTTGGCATGAAGAGATCTTCGCCGTCACAGGATATGGGTACACAAAAACCCGAAAACTGGTCACTTTTGTCAGCAAGAGCAAAGACGGCGAATTTATCGCAAGGATACTTCACACGCTGGGCCATGCAACGACCCGTGGTTCCAGTTCAAGAGGCGGATTGAGAGCCATTTTAGAAGCAAAGCGGATTATGGAACGGGAAAACAGAATGGCCGTATTCACGATCGACGGTCCGCAAGGACCTCGCCACGTTCCCAAAAACGGGCCTATCTTTTTAGCCCAGAAAGCCAAGGCGAAGATCGTTCCGCTGCGCGCCTTTCCCCAAAACAAAGTGATCTTTCATAAATCGTGGGATCACTTTCAGCTTCCCTATCCATTTGCTCGATGTCCGGTTCGGATAGGCGTCCCCTATTCCGTTACCCGAGAAAAATTGACCGAGAGCGTTCTCTCCAGAGAGCGCGAGAGGCTAAGATGGGAAATGGACAAGTTGGCTTTGCAATCCAGCAGTGAACCTCCCCAATCGTACCAGCAGTTCAACGACCTGTTCAGGTGAAAAAATAAGCGGTCAAAGGGAACCCATTAACGCCCCAGCGTCTGTCCTGTGCCCCTTGAATCGACGTACATTTTGAATCCTTCGGTGAAAATCCACTCTTTTGCTATCGAGCACCTAACATTCAGGTTCTATTGGGCATACATCAACAGAACAACCGCTGTTAAAACAAAAAGATAGAGGAGGCTCAACGGACCGCCAGCTTTAAAGAAGTCCACGCTAGTGTAGCCTCCCGGCCCCATATAGAGCGCATTGACCTGGTGGGTCGGCAAGAGAAAAGCGTTGGAAGCCGCCAGCCCCACAACCAGTGCGGCCAAACGCGGATCGACGCCAACGCTGCCGGCCATATCGACGACCATGGGAACCAGCAGTACGGTCGCTCCCACGTTGGAAACCACCAGGGTGAGCAAGGTCGTCATCATGCCGACGGAAAGAATGAAGATGGCGGGAGACGGCGTACCGATCAGTGTGAGCAAATGGTGCGCCAGCCAGGTTGCTGCATGGGTCTTTTGCATGGCCAACCCAAGGGGAATGAGACCGCTGAGGAGGAAAACGGTCCGCCAGTCAACACCCTGGTAGGCCTCCTCGATTGTCAACACACGGGTCAGTATCATTCCCAAGGCGCCGGTCATCAGGCAGACCGAAATGGGCAGTGAGGTAAAGATGACCATTGCCGTTGCCAGCGCGAAACAGGCAATGGCGGCAGTGGCCTTTTGTGTCAGGAGGATTTCATGGTGCAGCGGCTGGGCGAAAAGAAGATTCCTTTTCGGGCGCATCCGTTGAAAGCTTTCCCATTTGCCATGCATTAATATCACGTCCCCGGCTGCCAACAGAAGGGGACCCAGTTTTCGGTATTGAATCTGACCTTGCTTCACAATGGCCAGCGGCGCCATCAGGTAATTGTGGCGAAAGCGAACCTCCGTCAATGTTTTGCCGATAAATTCGGAATGGGGGGAGATGATGGCTTCCAAAACACCGGAGGTTTCACTGGACAGGTCGTCGGCGTAAAGCTCTAGTTCGTCCCTGATTTCAAACCCGAATGCCTCGGCAGCCCGTTCAACCCGTTCCTTGGATGCATAAACGCCGAGAACAGACCCGGGTGAAATCCGCAGATCCCGATCCGGCGGCAGGATTTTGTTGCGGCCGCCATCCAGTGAAAGAGCGACCGCATGAACGTTGTATCGATCACACAGGTCCATCACCTTTGGGTCTTCCTCGGCGCTGGCTGGATACACGAGTTCGAACAACTCGTTCAGTTCCGGGTAGTAGATCAGCGGGTTGACCTCCGCATCCGCTTTTGCGCCTGATTTATTGGTTTCCTTGGGCAATACGAATTTGCCCAAAACAATAAAGTAGACAATCCCGGTTAGAACGATGGCAACCCCTGCGGGGGTCACGCTGAAAAGATTGAAAGGGGCAAGATCGTAGGGCCGAATCAAGTCGTTGAGCATAATTAACGGGCTCGAACCCACCAAGGATATGGTTCCACCCATAATGGCGGAGAACCCAACCGGCATGAGCAGTTGTGAAAGAGGCGTGTTGGTTTTCCGACTCATGCGCTGCAGCGCAGGCAAAAACAACGCGGCAGCACCGATATTCTGCATAAAGCTAGAGATGACCGCGACGGCTGCGGACAACAGCAATATCATCCGGCGTCGGCTGGAGCCGGCCAAACGAAGCAGGGGCCGGACACTGCGGTTGATAACACCCGTATGATCCAGCCCCCTGCTCATGATGATAACGGCAATAATCGATACGACGGCCGTACTGGACAACCCCTGAAATGCCTCAGCGGCATCGACCAGGCCCATCAAGGGCAGGGCCACCATCACCGCAATGGCGACGACATCCACACGCAGCCATTCGGTTACGAACAGAACGATGGTGATCAAAACGACACCCAAAACAAGGGCGATTTGCAGGCTGAAAACGGGGGCGTCCATGTCCGTCAGCGCTGGCTGGCCGCGCACTCATTCTTCCCGATGTCCATGATTTCCTGCTCTTCCTCGTCCACGGTCACCAGCCCCGCATTGATTTCACGGATTTTTGCGTATTCTTCAGGTTGGGGACGCATGTTCGACTGGATGAAAGAGTAAAAGTCTCCTTCGTTGTCGATGGCGTAAATATGCTCGTTGTTCTTTTTGACCTGGGCCATGGATGCCGCAAAAACCAGCTTTTCATCGGCTTCACGCCATTCCATGTAATGCCCCGGTAAAATGACGGTGTCATCGTCAAGCGTAAGAAAGAAGTGGGTCATCGTGTGGAACAGGAGCGTCGACCACTCCTTTGCCATTCCACCCAAATCCGGCCGGCCGATGGATTGGATGAAGACAGTGTCTCCGGTCATCAGATATTTCCCGTCTATTCGGTAGCAAGTGCTCCCCGGCGTGTGTCCGGGCGTGTGAAGGATCTCCACTTTGGGGCCGCCTGAGGTGAACGACTGGACGGTGCCGTCAACGGCAGGCGTAAAAGGAAATTTCGCTCCCTGAAAATCACCATCAGGGGCGACAATCTCCGCACCAACGGCCCGTCTCAGGGCATCGCTTCCGGAAATGTAGTCCGCCTGGCGGTGTGTTTCGATGGTTTTCGTTATGTCACAGCCCTTGGTTTCGGCAAAATCAATGTAAAACTGCGCATCTTTTGCGGGGTCGAAAACCATCATCTCTTTTCCACAGATCAAGCCGTAGCTCAAAGAGGCCTTTCCGGGACGCCTGAATTGATAAAGCGAATAGTCATTGCCTTCGGCCACCAGAATAGGTGCGAGCAGATTCCCCCAAGCTTTGATCCCCACTTTCATATGAGCAACATCGGCAAAACCGTGGTTGACGAGAATTTCACCCACATATTTCGATGAACCTTCCTTGGCGCAGACAATGCGAACCTTTTTTCCTTTGGGTACCTTGGCTACGCTCTCCTCTTCCATTTCGATGAATTCAAAATACGGGACATTGACCATTTCGAAGGGATAGGGACCTTCCACCCTGAAACGACCGAATTCAACGTCATTGCGTACGTCCAGAAGCAAAAAATCCTCGTTATTGACCAACCAGTCAAACAATTCAGTTGCGGAAAAAGCGCCTACTGTCATTTTTCCCTCCATGGGTTATCTTTCACGAAGTCCGCTTGATGAGAAATCGAATATTCTCTCCGTCCTGAGACGTCTCGACAATTTCATGCCCTGTCGTACGCCCCCAAGCAGGAACGTCCGTAAGCGAACCTGGATCGGTTGTGAGTGCCTCAACCACTTCCCCAACCTCCACCTCTTTGATCCCTTTGCTGATTTTCACCACCGGCATGGGACACGCCAAGCCTTTAAGATCCAACGTCTTGCTGATTTTCATTTCATCGGCCATTGCTTTTCTCCTTGTTTTAGACAAACAGCTGAACCTTGCTTGTACCGGCCTCCTCCAAAAACTTCGCTACTCCACCGAATTCCAGATGTTCGTAGTCGATCATCTCCTCGCGTTTGAAGCCCATGAGGTCCATGGACATTTCGCAAATCACGATTCGTACGCCCAGCTCCTCGGCAAGTCCGAACATCTCTTCCAGGGAAGCCACGTTTTTCTTCTTCATCAAGGACTTCATCATGGCCGTACCCAGGCCCCCCATCTTCATCTGGGAAAGTTGAACATCAGTTGCACCTTTGGGCAGCATGGTGCCGAACATGTTCCCCATAAGGTCTTTGCCTTTGACGTTTTTCTTTTTATCCCTAAGGACCGGTGTTCCCCAGAAAGTAAAAAACAATACCGCATCCATCCCCATGGCCACCGCCCCAGTAGCGATGACCAGCGCGGCCAGGACCTTGTCCAGTGAACCGCTGAACACCACCATGGCAAGTTTGTTCTCAGGGGTCTTGTTTTGCATTCCTTCAATCTGGGATTTTACTGCGTCAATCTGCTCTTGGAGCTGTTCCATCCTTTCCTCCTGTTCGTATCCCTGGTGTCTAAGTAGTTCAACACATCCATTTCGTGGGCGAGATCTCCTTTCTTTTGGTACGCCCGAATGCGCTCAAGTTCTCCTTGAAGGACCTCTTTTCTGGAACCTATGGTTTTGCCCTGGGAATGAGAGACTTTATCCGACCAGGACAGAGGGTTGCCGGTGTGACTGTAGATCTTTACTTCCGGAAAAATACGCAAAGCTGCGGTTACGGACGTCATGAAAGCCCTGAGCTGATGGAAGGGAGATGCGACGATGTACAATCGTGCATAGTGATTCTTTTTGGCATAGGACATCATTCCAACAGCTTCGATCAGTGTATTTAAACAGTCTTCCTCCCTGAGGTCAACACCGGATATCGATGCCGCCGGAACGCCCAATTGAAGCAGCTCCTTTTTCCAGCAGGCATAACCGGGATACCCACTTTTGGGAGCGGATTCGGTTAGCAACAGTCTCCCGGTTCGTCGTTTCTCAATCAATGCCGCACCTGCCGAAAGGACGGAGAATTGGTTGTCTGACGTCTGACCAAACAAGTAGGCCGCATCGACCACACCTTTGGCCTCGACGTCGCAGAATGTTCTCACCGCCAGTTCCAGCAACTTCATCAGGGCCCGGCCTCTTCTTCCACCCGCCCATACCTGTCTTCAATGCGGATTATGTCATCCTCACCGATATAGGTTCCCGTTTGCACCTCGATGAGTTCCAACGGAATTTTTCCCGGATTTTCCAATTGGTGGGCGGTGCCTGCCGGAATATAGGTTGAATTGTCTTCCTGCAGAATAAATTGGTCGCCGGCTTTTGTGACCCGTGCCGTGCCCCGCACCACGATCCAATGTTCCGACCGGTTGAAGTGTTTTTGAAGAGAGAGCATTTCACCCGGTTTAACCGTGATGCGGTTCACCAGGGACTGCTCCCCCTGCACGAGTTGATCCACCGTCCCCCAAGGGCGGTAACTGCGTTTGTGCGATCGGGTTTCAGGACGGTTCTTCTCTTTCAGCTGATCGACCAACGCCTTCACATCCTGGACACGATCCCTGGGCGATACCATCACGGCATCGGACGTTTCCACGATGATGTGATCTTTTAATCCAACCGCTGCAATCAGGCGTTGCTGTGCATGAAGGTAGGAATCGCTCACATCGCTGACAACAACGTCGCCTTTGATGACATTTTGGAATGCATCCTTCTTCCCCACCTGCCAAAGCGCTTCCCACGAGCCCAAATCATTCCAGCCGGCTTCCATGGGGACCATCGCACCGTTTTCCGTTTTCTCCATAACGGCATAATCGATGGAATCGCTGGGGCAGGCGGAAAAAGCGCCTGTATCCAAACGGAAAAAATCAAGGTCACGGACACCTTTTTCAACGGCTTCACGGCAAGCTTCCACAATTTTCGGGACATGCATCTCCAACTCTCTCAACGCCTGTGAAGCCTTGAACATGAACATGCCGCTGTTCCAGCAGTAGGCATTCGAAGAAACGTATTCAACTGCGGTCTCCCGGTCCGGTTTTTCCACGAAGGCCGCGATGGTTACGGCCGAACCGTCAGCGTCCGATGCGGCCACTCGTTCCCCTTTTCTGATGTACCCGTAGCCGGTCTCCGGCTTGTCAGGCACGATGCCGAAAGTGATCAATTTTCCGCTCAGCGCCTGTTCGGCACCCTCTTGCAGGGAACGATGAAACAGGTCGACCCGCTCGATGTGATGATCGGCAGGCAACACCAGCAAAACGGGGTCTTTCCCGTTTTCCATGGCGCAGATCGCCGCCACGGCCATTGCCGGTGCCGTATTCCTACCGACAGGCTCCAAAATGATCGAGGCGGGTTGAACATCCATCTGACGAAATTGTTCCGCCACCATAAATCGATGTTCATCGTTACAAATCACCATTGGGTTCTTCACCTCGTCCAGGCCGTCCAAACGTAAAACCGTGTTTTGAAGCATGGTATAGTGGTCCACGAGACGAATGAGCTGCTTGGGATACAGAGAACGTGAAAGGGGCCAAAGTCGGGTGCCGCTGCCACCGGCAAGAATCACAGGTTGAATCATTGAAGTTCCTACTTGTTCGTTGATGGTTGCTTGTCGTTAATGGGCTGTTGAGGTATTGGGACTACAGATAACAAGTTCGTGCACTCCGAATGAAGACCAAGAACCAGGGGTTGGAAACAACCAGCTCGCACCTTTTTGTTTGCCGCTCTTCCCTCTTCCATCTTGTTTTTCCTGCTCCATGCCCCTTCATCTGCGGGCCAACAGCTCACGCCTCAATAGATCAAGGGTCGCCATGGCGAACATCTTTTTGTTCATCAGACGTTTGCCGAAACGGTAAACCCGCCGTTCGCCAAAAGCGCCATTGGGCCCTGCAAAACCGATGCACACGGTTCCCACCGGCTTTTCTTCACTGCCGCCGCCCGGTCCGGCGATGCCGCTCGTGGAGAGCCCGTAGGTGGCGCCGGACAGTCGCCGGGCACCCTCGGCCATCTCACGGGCCGTATTTTCATGGACAGCCCCACAGGCTTCGATCGTTTCCGGCTTGACGGAAAGGATATCGATCTTGGCCTGATTCGAATAGGTGACCCCGGAAAAGAGGAAATAGTCCGAACTGCCCGCCACGTTGGTCAGCCAATGGGCCAAGAGCCCACCGGTGCAGCTCTCTGCAAGGGCTAGGGTCGCTGCATCCTTTTTCAGGAGTTGGCCCACAACCCTTTCCATGGATTCGCCGTTTTCAGAGACGACGTGGCTCCCCAAGCGTTGGACTGCCCAGCGGCCGGCTTTATCAAGTGTCTGGTCCAGCAGGACGGGATCTATCTCGCGGCAGTAGAGTTTCACCTGGATCTGGGGGAAATTGGCCCTCAGCCCCAGTTTAACAATGGGAAAAGCCTCTTCCACCCCGGCCATTTTCTCACCGACAAGGGACTCCGGAAGGCCAAACGTCGTAAGGGTTTTCACCCGACTGTGCGAACCCCCATCGCCCTGCAAATCGATTATTTTGGGAAGAACGGCACCGGCCAGCATCCGCTTCATCTCATAGGGAACACCCGGCAAAAAGAAAAAACGACATCCTTCAATATCCAAAAAAAAACCGGGAGCGGTCCCAACGGCATTGTATAAAATAGTGCACCCCTTTGGAAGCAATGCCTGGCGTCTATTCGATTCAGACATGGGCCGCTCCAGTGCTTTGAAAAAGCTTTCCACATTGGCAAAAGCCTGGTCATTAAAGGCCAAATCCACTCCGGCAGCGGCGGCGGCCGCTTCCGCGGAAAGATCGTCCGTGGTGGGTCCCAGCCCGCCTGTAACGATGGTCACATCCACCCTTTTGCCAATTTCACGAAACGTGTCGGCCAACACCTGAACATCATCACCAACACTGGTGTGACGCATGACCTCCACCCCGACTTGCTCCAACTGGTCGGCGATAAACGCCGAGTTGCTGTCCACCAGTGCACCTGAACGGATTTCATCCCCAGTCGCTACGATTTCCGCTTTCATCTTATTGGCAGCTTCCGTTTTCCTTTTTAAAACGAGAAAATAAGCATTGATTTTCGATCCATAACGCCACGAAGCTATCTGTGTCAATGATGCATTTTTCAGCTGAACAGACGTTTTGCAATTTTTCTATCTGTACGTTATACATCGCGATCATGCATCTCTATTCAATTCTCAACGTCTTCGGAACGCTGCTCATCGTTACCGGGATTTCGATGGTTTTTCCGCTGATCTGTTCGCTCATTTACGGCGAAGGAGATCTGTTTGCGCTCCTGATATCTTCGATGATCACCTTGGCGCTGGGCTTACCGTTGTGGTGGTTTTTCAGGAAACACCACGAATTGGGCATAAAGGACGGTATCTTTATCGCGGCGTTCGGATGGGTGATTGTTTCCGCCCTAAGCGCCCTGCCCTTTATCTTTTACGGCGTCATCCCCTCTTTTACGGACGCCTTTTTCGAAATGATGTCCGGTTACACCACCAGCGGCGCCACGATTTTGACCGATATTGAAATCGTTCCCCACGGGCTTTTGTTCTGGCGAAGTGAGACCCATCTTCTTGGTGGAATGGGTTTTCTAACATTGACGGTTATCTTTTTGCCACACGGAATGGGCGGATTGAGGATTTTCAGGGCGGAATCATCACCGGGTCAGGTCATCACCAAGGAAAAATTTCATGCACGCAACCGCGATACGATGGTCCGTCTGTGGATCATCTACCTGGTCCTGAATCTGGTCCAAACGATACTGTTGTGCTTCGGTGGAATGAGTCTGTTCGACGCCCTTTGCCACGCGTTCGGAACCGTATCGACCTCCGGTTACTCGCCATACAACGCCAGCATCGGCCACTACAACAGTCCCTATTTCGACTGGGTCATCATCGTGTTCATGTTCTTTGGCGGAATGACTTTTGTTTTGTTTTATCAAATGGTTAGAGGGGATTGGCGGGCCTTGCGCATCAACACCGAATTTCGTTGGTACGTTGGATTCATGCTTTTTTTCTGCGGAATCGTTTCCTGGATTTTGTGGAAAGAGCACACCTACGGTTTTTGGGACGCGATTCGCTACGGCACGTTTCAAGTGACCAGCCTGCTCACCACAACCGGATTCACCACCGCGGACTACGAGCTATGGCCCCAGGCAAGTCAGATGTTCCTCTATGCCGTGTGCTTCATCGGTGCCTGCGCAGGCTCAACCACAAGCGGCATCAAGATCGTACATTATGTGGTTTTGTGCAAGTTCATGGCGGCGGCCATCAAAAAGATTTTTTTCCAGCCCATGGCGATTATCTCCGTTCGCCTGAATCAACGTCCAGTGGACGAATCGATCATACATCTTTCCGTTTGCTATTTTATTGTGAACATCTTTATGATTTTGGGAGGCGGCTGCGTCATGGTCCTCACCGACGATATGGACTACGTAACGGCCATGAGTTCGGTTATCGCCACCTTGATGAATATCGGGCCGGGATTCGGCGCAATTGGACCTTCCGAAAATTACGCGTTCATTTCCGATGCAGGCAAATGGTTTCTCTCTTACAACATGCTGGTGGGACGATTGGAGATGTTCTCCGCGTTGGTGATTTTCTATCCCTCTTTCTGGAAAAAATAGGTTTTATCCGATAAACAATTTGTTCACATCTTTCAAATGCATGGATTTACAGACCACAATTACCCGGTCATCGGCATGCAGACGGGTATTGCCAACGGCGATCTGCCATTGATCGTCGCGCAGAACCCCTCCGATTAGAATCTTCCCATGATGGGCCGGATCCAGCTTAGACAAAGGGATCTTGGTGATTGGCGCCCCCGGCATCGTTTTGATTTCCACAACCTCTGCGTCAAACCCGTGAAGATGGGCGACGGAAAGAAGTTCCCCTCGACGAATAAATTTCAGTATTTCATTGGCCGCCAGCACCTTTTTGTTCAGCGCGATGTCAGAACCGCTGGTAGCCGCCAGAACGAGGTACTCCTCCTTATTGACCAGCGAAATGGTCTTGCGGTCTTTACCGGCGCCTTTCCCATTGCTCATGTTCATCAGGTGTTTGGCGAGCATACAGCTCATGATATTGGTTTCATTGTCACCGGTAGCCGTGATAAAGGTATCCATGTCTGTCAATCCGGCCAGATCCAGGGCCTCCGCGTCTGATCCGTCTCCATGAAGCACTTCCGTGTGTTGCAGCAGATGGCAGAGTTCGGCAGCTCGGTTTTCATCCTTCTCCACGATTTTCAACCGGACATCCCTGCCCATCAGTTCGGCCACGCGGGATCCCACCAGCCCCCCGCCAAGAATCATCACGCGATGCCGTCGTTGCTGCTTGACACCAGTGAGCGCCATCAGCGTGGGGAGATCCTGGCTGGATGCCATGATCAGCACCTGGTCCTGAGGAAGAATATCATTATTGCCGCCGGGCAAGATCGTCGTGATTCCCCTGGCAATGGCTACGACGCGGAAGGGGAAATCATTGTATTTTTCGGTCAGGGTTTTCAGGTTTTGGTGAGCAAGCGGAGAATCTTCGTGGACGCGCGTAGCCATTAGCTTGATCTGACCATCGGCAATGTCGATGATCTCGTTTCCCGCCGTCCGCTCCACCAGCCGAACGATCTCCTGGGCCGCCAGCTCTTCAGGGTGAATGACCAGATCGATTTTCAAATCATCTGCACTGAGCACGGCCTCCTTGTTATCGAAATCCATGGTTCGAACCCGTGCAATTTTCAAAGGGATGCTGAACCGGTCGGCTATCATCGAGGCCATCATGTTGACAGCGTCGTTGTTCGTTACGGCAATCAACACGTCCATGGTTTCGGCATTTGCTTCACGCCAGCAGCTCATTTGCATAGCGGACCCATGAATCATCCGTGCATCGAGGTAGCCATCGGCGTGACGGATCAGCTGACTGTCCGGTTCAATGGCGGTGACCGCATACCCTTCATGCACCAAGCGTTTGGCCAGATAGAGGCCAACACCGCCAAGCCCCAGGATCAAGACATTTTCAGCGAAAGAGCGCTTGTTTTTCAGCATCGATACAACCTTGTTTCATCTATGTTGGAATGCATTTGGCCATTGTAGCAATAAAGTGACCTCGCAGGCTTCCCAAGTCGCCGACCTATCTGAAAAGAGCAAACAGGCGTACGAAAAATTGCAGGACATCGCCAATCGCGCCGTCACCGCTCCAAGAAGAGCCCCCTATCCGATACCCACGTCTCAACGCGCTGTCCCTGTCGGTGACGAAATCAAAGCATAAGATTGAAATCGTGGACTTTGGTTCATACTCAGCAATTGTCATACATTCTGATGATCTTGCCCGTGCCTTTCCCTTCAATGCTCTTCACATAGCCGTTGACCACTTTATTCATGGGAATGGGATTGTGGCCAGGAAAATAGGCTTCGTATTTATCGACGGCATCTTCGACCAATCCAGAGGAGACGACGTTGATTCTGACGCCTTTTTTCAATTCCAGGGATACCGCTTTGACGAAACTATGGATTGCGCCGTTGACCATGGCAGGGCTGGAGGTCATGTCCACAGGATCGTCGGCCAGAATTCCCGTGCTCAAGGTGAAAGAGCCGCCTGCGTTCACATATTTCTGGCCGATTCTGACCAGGTTCACCTGCCCCATCAGTTTATTTTTCAATCCAATGTAAAAGTCTTTTTCCGTCATGGTATCGAAAGCAGCCCACTTGGCCTCACCGGCAATGCACACAACAGCATCGACATTGCCCACAGATTCAAACATGGATTCGATGGATTGGCTGTCAGTGATATCCACGGCTACACGCCCTGAATTTCTGCCTGCAATCAGAACTTTGTGTTTTGTTGCAAGGTGTTCGCTGACCTTTTTTCCAATCGTGCCGTTTCCACCAACAATCAATATTTTCATTTTCACCTCTTGTTGAGATGGGTTACAGTTGATCAAAGCATCCGATGGGCAAGGCTTTCATAACGCCCCGCCGGCGTAATGGTGATGTAATCCAATTTACGTTGCAATTCACGTATGGTGGCAGCACCCCCGTAGGTCAAGCCTGACCGGAGACCGCCGATGATATCGGCAATGATGGCATCTTCGTTTTCCGAGTAGGGTACATCTGTGGCAATGCCTTCCGCGGTTTTCCATTCGGCCATCCCACCGAGGTGCTCATCCTGCACCTCGCTGCTGGCCATCCCTCGGTAGCATTTAACCCGAATTTCATCCCCCCCATCGGTCTTGCGTGTCAACACCTCTCCCGGTGTCGGCCGAGTGCCCGCCAGCATGCTGCCAATCATAACAAAATCGGCACCGAAAGCGATTGCCTTCACGATATCACCCGGAGACCGAATTCCACCGTCCGCTACAATGGAACGGTCTACCCTGGCTGAATTTCGAATGGCTGTGAGGTTGGGAACTCCGAAACCGGTCTTTATCCGAGTTGTACAAACGGAACCACCACCAATTCCCACCTTGATGATGTCGGCTCTGAGGGAGGCCAGGTAATCCGCCCCGGCATAGGTGGCCACGTTGCCGGCCATGATGCAGGCTTCCTTGCCCAGCATGGCCCTGACCGTTTTCAGTGTCTTGCCCACATAACGGGCATGGGCATGCGCAACGTCTATGCAAAACAGATCCGCACCTGCGTCCCGCAGTGCTTCAGCACGCTCCATATCCTCTTCGGAACAACCAATCGAAACAAATACTTTCTGCGTGCAGGCTTTGAAGAGGTTGGTATTTTCCTCTATGGACATGAACCGGTGGAGCACACCGATGCCCCCTTTCGCGCCAATGAAATTTGCCATGTCCGATTCAGTTACCGTATCCATATTGGCTGTCATCACCGGCAGGTCGAGATGCAGTTTTCCCAATTTGTCTGTTATCGAAATATCTACGATCTTGCGAGATTCCCAATGATTGTAGGAAGGAATAAGTAAAACGTCGTCGTAGGTGATCGCATCTGTCATGTTTGAATCCTTTTGAAATGGGGTTGATAGCTTCGCCTGATGGGGTATAAACGATTTTAGCAACAGTTGTCACGAAGTAGATGTTCAGCAGCGATCATCGACAGCCAACTTCAGGGTCATGAAACCTGATGAAACGGACATCCACATGAAGATAGCCTATCAGTTTCGCTTCGACAATACCATGATTCTCGCCAATGTCATCTCCCAGATCATTGGTGTCATGGTGGTTTTTTACCTGGCAAGACGCACGGGAATGTTGCACGTCGACGACCAAATTCATTTGTACGCACCCATCAATTTTGTTTTTGTCCCCCTCGCATTCGGTATCCCCATTGTCATCACGTTGATCTATGAAGGCCCCATCAGGAGGTATCTGAGACTTCGCCGCAGCAAACAGGCGGTTTCCGAAACGCTCACTTACAGGGCGCAGCAAAGATTGCTCAATCAACCTTTTTTCTTCCTGGCATTGAATGGATCGGTCTGGTTTTGTGCAGCCGTCACCTATTCCTTTTACTATTGGAATTTGGGCATGGGCAACAAAATACTTCTGGGCGCTTTCCTACTCAATCTGCAGGTTGGTTTGGTATCGACCACGGTTGCTTTTTTCGTTGTCGAGTTCTTTTTGCAACATCGCCTGGCACCTTATTTCTTCCCGAATGGTGGCTTATCTGCTGTTCCAAAAACAATTCATATCCGCATTCGCACCCGATTAATCGCTTTTCTCACCGCAATCAACCTCATTCCACTATTTACCTTGGCAAGAGGGTTTTGGAGCATTACCCAGACAATCCAAGAAACCGGTCAGGTCTTATCCGCAGTCCAGGTACTGATTTTCAGCCATGCAATCATTTTCTCTTTGGTCGGAATCTGGCTCACGTTTCTGGTTAGCAGCAACCTTACCCGCCCCCTGAAAAACATCACGTCCGTATTGAAACGCGTTAAGAAAGGTGATTTCAATCATCGCGTCAGCGTCACCTCCAATGACGAGTTGGGCTACGTGGGGGATGTGGTCAACGACATGAATGCGGGGCTTCAAGAAAGAGCGTTCATCAAAAAAACGTTCGGCAAATATGTTTCACGGGAGGTGAGAGATGAGGTGCTCTCACGTGAAATTCCCCTTGATGGTGAAATCAGGGACGTATCCGTGCTGTTCGCGGACCTTCGTAATTTCACGCCCTTTGTGGAAAAGACGTCACCCCGCAACCTCGTACGTATCCTCAACCGGTATTTCGAGGAGATGGAAGCCGCTATCCGAAATCAGAAAGGTTTCGTATTGCAATTTATCGGTGATGAAATTGAAGCCGTGTTCGGTGCACCGGTCCCTTTGGCTGATCATGCCACCCGAGCAGCGGCGGCTGCCATGGATATGAACCAGGGCCTGGATGAGGTGAATATGATCTTGTCCCGTCAGGGTCACCCACCGCTTCAACACGGTATCGGCATTCACTCGGGAACGGTTGTTGCTGCCAATATTGGAAGCCCTTCCCGGTTATCCTATGCAATGGTGGGAGACACCGTGAACATTGCGTCCCGGCTCCAAGATGCCAACAAACAGCATGGGACAAGCGTCATCGTCAGTTCAGAGACCCACAGTCGGCTCTCAAGACCCTTTCCCTTGCGTAAACTGCCAAAAACCAGTCTTAAAGGAAAAACCGGTGCTCTGAACCTGTTTGGGTTGTGAAAGGAAATTTCGTGAACACGCAAGTCAGCAATCCCCGGGAGCACCCTTTTGTCCTGTCACCGCATTGCACACTGCTGACCCTGTCCATTCCGGTTCTGTTGTCTTTGATCGCAGAGCCGCTGACAGGATTGGTCGACACGGCATTCATCGCTCGCCTGGGTTCCGTACCCTTGGCAGCTTTAGGTGTTGGCACAATGGTGCTTTCAAGCATTTTCTGGGCCTTTAACTTTCTTGGTATCGGCACCCAGACCGAGGTCGCCAAGGCTTCTGGACGACAGGCGTTTTGGCGAATTCAACAAATCGGCACTACGGCGCTCCTTCTGAGTGCAACCATCGGCATCGCTTTGATTGGTATTGTCTTTTTCTTTTCACCGAAGATTGTAGACCTGATGGGGCCGACGGGGGAATTGCATACGCTGGCCGTTTCCTATGTCCGAATTCGACTTTTCGGTGGGCCTGCCGTCTTGATTACCATCGCGGCTTTCGGTGTCCTGCGCGGTGTGCAGGATATGCGGACACCGCTGAAGATCGCGGTGAGTCTCAATGTCATCAACATTGTTCTGGATGCACTTCTCATCCTCGGGTGGGGCCCGTTTCCGGCGCTCGGCGTCGTTGGAGCGGCATTGGCCAGCACAATCAGTCAGTGGTTCGGAGCCATCTGGGCTGTTGTTGCCGTTTGCACCGTGACCGGACTTTCTAAAAGAATCCAAACCCGGGATTGGCAAAAACTGCTTGTCATTGGGGGCGATCTTTTTGTACGTACGGAACGGACGGAATTCTCTGGGGTGCAGGGGATTTTCGTTTTTTACGCAATGTGGTGACCGTGGCAACGCTTTGCGGTA
>Ga0272441_10005577_pt1 | contig 21743 bp, 17 predicted proteins | sample SSMProp6N_FD_193582 | JGI IMG/M metagenome (GOLD analysis project Ga0272441, IMG submission 193582) | Marine sediment archaeal communities from Little Sippewissett salt marsh, Falmouth, MA, United States - SSM-Prop-6N | ecosystem: Environmental > Aquatic > Marine > Wetlands > Sediment ... | reverse complement strand
CGGATCGTGGTAAAATACTGAGGTTCTACACGGGTTATCGATTTAATTGAGATTTTGACCCGGATTTAATTTTCCGGTATTAGTATCCCCTTGTTTGTGTTAATATTAAGACTCATTAAATCCTGCTTATCTGCCTGGAGGTGGCATGCTGATGTTCAAAACGCAGAGAGGATTTACCCCGCTCGAACTGATTTTTGCCCTCGCGATTCTTGGTACGGTCGCGGTCGGAATCGTTCCCGATCTTTTTGGCGCACGCAACTCCGCACGTGAAGCCGAGGTGAAAAGTAACATTCATGCGATCCAGATAGCGCTTGAACGCTATGCGGTCGACAGTGGAGGAATCTACCCGACATTTCTCGTCGGGGGGGAGCGTGCCGGAAATATCCTTACATCCTATCGCGACCACAAGGGGAACGGGATAAGTGTTTTCCCAAAAGACGGGATAACGCCTTTTGCGCGCACCGCAGAAGAGAACCTGGCTGTTGCGGATGATGGACAGCGGTTCTTAATGGACCCGCTGATTCAGTTCGGTTATATGGCCGCCTACCCGGTGAATCCGTTCGCGAGACGCGATACGGGGATGTTTAATTCCCTTGATGTTCACGGCCTTGGATTGCCGGGAATTTACCCGTATGGCGGAGAACATGGCGATATCATGTTCGACCTAGGATTCGGATGGGGTGACACTCCGCAGACCGATTTCATGCTGTATCCGGACGAAAGTATAAGAGAGCAGGCAGCCGCGGATTCTGGAGGGGAGATAGTGTGCGATCCCGATATGGACGCGCCGGGTAATTTCTACTATCACCCGATATTCCAGGACCTTGTCCCCGTATATTTCCATTACGCGGCTAAGTACAGGGTCGTTGAGGGAGAGGATTTCGACGCTTCAAGTCTTGGAATAACTTCCCATTACGCGTATGGGTATTACCTGTATGGCTACAGCAGGGGTGGCAGCAGCGATTCATCCATACTGGGCGGTCTCGACTTTTTCGACAGGATGCCCGACAGGAACAACCTGCCCGAGGCGGCGCATTTTCTCGAGGAATTCATCCCCGGCAAGGTTCTCGATTCAAGTGCTATGGTAGATTACCAGGTCAGGGTCGAGACTACGGGCTACCCGCGTCACGAATACGATCCGTGGACCGGGCTGTTCGCGGATGGGATCAATCCGCAGGATCCGGGTGAAAATTCCGATCAGAAGTCAGGCCCCGACGGGTACCTTGACTGGGTGATAATCGAGGTAACATCGGGAGTTGCTTACCATAACTAAAAATCTACATAGGAGCGTATAGATGAAAAAAAATATAAAGGGATTTTCCACGCTTGAGATTGTTGTTATTACCGGACTGATTTCGGTGCTGGTCATTCTGTTCGTCGCCGGATGCAACGGTGACGGGTTGATTGTTCTCCCGGACGAAAGGGAGGAGCAGGTTAAGGCAAACATCCACGAGATACAGGTCGCCCTTGAAAGGTACGCGGTCGATTCGGGCGGATTTTATCCGGCGTTCCTGATAGGAGCGGAGAAAGACAGCAATATCATTAAGTCTTATGTTGATCTCCAGGGAAACGGGGCAAGCATGTTCCCGAACCATGGGTTAACACCGTTCGCGATGGTCGCCGACCCGCAGTTCGCCATAGGCCCGAATAATCTCGAGATAATGTGTGATCCACTTATCGAGTACGGATACATGTCGGAGTACCCGACCAATCCGTTCACGTCGTACGACAATAATATGTGGCAGGCAGTTGACGCCGATCCGCACGAGCTTTACGGGATATATCCGTACGGCGGGCTTCACGGTGACAGGATGTTCGATCTCGGTTTCGGATGGGGCGACACACCTCAGACTGACTTCATTCTCGACGACGCCGAAGTTGAGGATGAGGTGGCTGCAGCGCAGTCGGGAGGAACACTGTTCAGCGATCCGGATCTCGACGCGCCGGGTAATTTCTATTACCACCCGCTGTTCGAAGATTCAGTGCCGGTTTATTTCCATTATTCCGCGAAATATGGCGAGGTTTTCTACGGACAGGATGACTGGTCATTCTGGGGAATTACCAGCCAGCGCGTGACAGGATACCTTCTTTACGGATATGGCAGTCCGAACGAACAGGGAGACTTCGAGGAACTGGGACTCGATCTTTTCAACCGGATGCCCGAGCGGGATGATCTTCCCGATGGTGCTGAGAATATCCTCAATTCGCCGCTTCCCGTGTTCGATACTTCGGTCGGTGTCGCGTTGCAGGCTCGTGCCGAAACGACCGGTTACTCAGCGTTCGAGTACGATCCGTGGACAGGAGGGACGGTCAACGGTGAGAACGCAAGCGGTCCGGATGGTGTTCCCGACTGGGTGATAATTTCGGTTTCATCGGGTGTCGGGAATTAAGCCGGGGATTAATCGTTGATGAAGGAGTAGTGAATGCGATATTACAGAAACAATCTGGCCGGAAATGTCCTGAGAGAATTCATCTGTATCTCAGCGTTCATTTTTCTAGTTGGACTTGTAACCGTTGCAGGATGCAGCTCGTTAACGGGAAGATCATCGAGTTCAGACCATACGGGTCCGACACTCGAGGGGCGTGAAGCGGAGGTGAAGTCAAACCTTCACGCGATACAGATCGCGCTTGAGCGGTACGCGGTCGACACCGGTGGATTTTACCCGCTGATGCTGTACGGCGGGGATGCGACAGACACTTTTGCAAAACTGGGCGCTCCTGACAATCCGGATACAGGGCAGTCATACTACATGCCACCCGATGAACCGGGATACAGGGCGTTTCCGGGAGATTCTGACGCGCTCATCCAGTTCGGCTACCTGGCGCAGTATCCAACTAATCCATTTGTCGATCCCGAGCGCGGGAAGATAGTAACAAATCCTGGGGAAAACGGTTTCGGACCGCTTGAATACCATTTCACTACTATTGGCATCTCGCGTGTGAATATCTGGTCGCAGCCGTTTGACCGGAGTCTTTATTATGTGAGGAGAAGTGTCGGCGGACGGGATGGCAACCTGATGTGGGATGTCAGCGAGGGCCAGCGTCACCCACCCTGGCCGATTATTGTCGTACCCGAACCCGAACGGCACTGGTCGGGATTTACTAATCCCGAGCCTGCCAGGGGAGAGCCACGGGAACGCTTTCGCGATGATTACCAGTTCTGGCTGACACCCGGCAATTTCTATTACTACGCGATCTTTGAGGGGAATGGAAGTTATTCGGCTTTTGCGGAAACGTCAATTGGGCCTGATCGAGCGCGACCTATGTCAGGGCCGGTAATAGGCTTTCATCTCTGTGCGTATGGAGATATTCAGGACCCCGGCCTCGATGTATACAACCTCTGGGGTGATTTCGCGGAAAGAAGCCTTCGTTCAGTAAACGATCAAAATGTCACTACAGCTGCTACCATGCCCTATGTGGGGCCCGATGGACGTCGTGATGGTGTGGTTATGGTCCTCGATTCGGGAGTTCAGATACGGCAATAGGAAATAACCGGAATTTAACCGGATTAGCGATCATATTATTTCTTTGATGGTCATAGAGGGAGATGGTCGGAATGACACATGAGAAAGGAATCGGGAAAGTCTTTGTAGTCTTAGTGTCTTTGATTCTTGTATTACTTGCGTTTTTTGTTATCTGGCGTTTCCTGCCATATTATGTCGAATCAAGGGCTGGCGTAAGAGAAGCTGAGGTTAGATCGAATATACACTCTATACAGCTTGCGCTGGAAAGGTATGCAGTTGACAATAATGGATCCTATCCCATGATTCTATACGGTGGCGATCTGACAGATACGTTCGTTAAGGCTGATGCTCCAGTAAATCCTGAAACCGGACATAGTTACTATCTTCCACCGGACGATCCCGGTTATCTTCCCTTCAATGGCGACTGCGATGTGCTGATACAGTATGGGTACCTTGCGCAGTATCCGATGAATCCGTTCCAGCGGACAAGAGATGTCGAACGATATGGCAAGCTGAAGACGAATCCGGCTGAAAATGGATTCGGACCGCTTGAGTTCCATTTTGATACCCATGGAAAAACAAGGGTAAACATCTGGTCGCAGCCTTTTGACCGTGCGCTTTATTACGTGCGCCGCAAAGTCGGCGGAGTTAACGGGAATCTTATGTGGGAAGTGAGTGAGGGACAGCGTCACGCGCCGTGGCCGATTGTCGTCGTTCCCGAACCTGAACCTCACTCGACCGGTTATGCTAATCCCCAATACAGTTTAATCGCTTTCGGGCACACAAAAAATTACAGGGATGACTACCAGTTTTGGCTTACGCCGGGGAACTTCTATTACTACGCACTCTTCGAAGGAGTTGGTGGGTACTCAAGCTTTGTTTCTACCGCAGATGGGCCGATTATCAATGCTCCGATTACGAGTGCGATAATCGGTTATCATCTGTGCGGTTATGGAGCTGTCACTAACGCAGGTGGTGATGTCTATAATCTATGGGGTGACTTTGCAGAGAGAAGCCTGATGACCGTTAACGATACTTTCTTTCCGGGTATGGATCCTGAGGATATATTTACAGGACCGGACGGGCGTTGTGATGGCGTAATAATCGTTGCTGATTCAAGCACACCAATGATTCAATAGATAAAAAAATTTATACTGCAAGGGTCTATTCAGCATAGCGATAAGTATATTGCTGTGATAGTCATATAGGGAGATGGTCCGAATGACACGTAAGAAAAAGACCGGAAAAGATTTCGTGATACTCGAATTTGCTGTCCTGTCGTTGCTGATGCTCAGCCTGTCAGGATGCTTCCTGCCGAATTTTTTCGAGTCAAGGGAGAGAGCGAAAGAAGCTGAAGTTAAGTCGAACATTCACGCGATACAGATCGCGCTTGAACGCTACGCGGTCGATACGGGCGGGTTCTATCCGCTGATCCTGTACGGTGGGGACCAGACAGACACTTTCGTAAGACTTGGAGCACCCGATAATCCTGAGACCGGTTACAGTTACTACCTTCCGCCTGACGATCCCGGTTATCGTCCCTTCAATGGTGACTGCGATAACCTTATACAGTACGGCTACCTTCGTCAGTATCCTTCGAATCCGTTCCAGCGGACAAGAGATGTCGAAAGATACGGCAAGCTCAGGACAAATCCCGCTGAAAATGGATTCGGACCGCTCGAATTTCACTTTGACACACATGGAAGAACAAGGGTGAACATCTGGGCGCAGCCTTTCGACCGTGCGCTTTATTACGTGCGTCGCGAGGTCGGCGGTACAGCCGGGAATCTTATGTGGGAAGTAAGTGAGGGACAGCGTCACCCGCCATGGCCGATTATAGTCACTCCCGAACCCGAACCTCACTGGACCGGTTACGTAAATCCCGAATACAGCGCATACGCTTTCGAGAACACTGCAAATTACAGGGATGATTACCAGTTCTGGCTTACTCCCGGGAATTTCTATTACTACGCGCTCTTCGAAGGAGTGGGCGGCTACTCCAGCTTCGTTTCTTCCGGAGGAGGTCCAAATCCGAACGCACCGATAACGGGTGCGAGAATCGGGTACCACCTCTGCGGTTATGGAACACTGATGAATCCCGGACAGGATGCCTACAACTTGTGGGGTGATTTTCAGGAAAGAAGCCTGTTCACGGTAAACGATCCTGTCGAACCCGGTTCGGGTCCGGGGGATTTGTACGTAGGTCCGGATGGTCGCCGTGACGGGGTAATAATCGTCGTGGATTCCGGCGTTAACCTTCGCAGGTGAGAATTTAGATCAACCGGAGATTGAAGATGTTAACTAATAACAATCGGGGATTTTCGGTCGTAGAGATGCTCGTCGTTCTTGCGATTATATCAACATTCGCAGTACTTGTGTTACCGCAGTATATCTCGGCACGGGCAAGTGTGCGTGAGGACGAGGTGAAATCTAACATTCACACGATCCAGATCGCGCTCGAACGTTACTCTGTCGATACGGGTGGTTACTACCCTCCGTTTCTCGTCGGGGCGGAGAGGGAGAACAACATCCTTGTTAATTTCAAAAATTTCGGCTGGCAGGTGCAAAGCCAGTTCCCTTCATCCGGGATGACGCCGTTCTCGATCGATTACGGACGGAACGGTGAAGTTTATATGTACCTTCAGCTATTCGAGATGGACCCGCTGATTCAATACGGCTACCTTGAATCCTATCCATCGAATCCATTCACCCAGCCCGGTCTGGGCCTGTGGTATTCATACTCGGGAAATACGAACGCCGCAGGGATGTTCCCGTATGGCGGACGCGATGGCGATAAGATGTTCGACCTCGGATTCGGGTGGGGTGACACTCCGCAGACAGATTTCATCCTCTACACTACCGAATCGTTCGAGGAATCAGATGCGGCGATGCTCGGAAGTGACATTGTCAGCGATCCCGACAATGACGCTCCGGGGAATTTCTATTACCATCCGATTTTTGCCGATGAGGTGCCCGCGTACTTCCACTGCTCGGAACGTTATTATACAGGTCGGGGTGAGGATACTCCGGGAGTATGCATCGATGATGCGGTCATAGCTTTTCATCTTTACGGTTATGGTGGTCCGGGCGACAGGGACAGTACCGAGGAACTCGGGATGGATTATTTCAACCGCATGCCCGCGCGACGGCACCTGTCATCACAGGCAAATGCGATCTATTCATTCAGCAGTCTTCGCGATATCAACACCAGCGTCGGAGGCGAAAATCAGCAGCGTGTCGAGACAACCGGATACACAGCGTCCGAATTCGATCCATGGTCCGGTGCATGGCCGGACGGGTCCGATCCGTATGATCCGAATGATTCAGCGACACCTGTTTCGGGTCCGGATGGAGTCAACGACTGGGTGATAATTGAGGTTAAGTCCGGCGTGGTGTATTAAGTCTTCTTTTTCCGCACAAGAAATAACGAGACTAAAACGATCAGCAGGATTGCCCAGCTTATACCTGATACCAGAGCACCGTCCAGAAGTCCCGGTGTGAGGTAGATAAGTTCGATCGTATGCTCGCCTTCGGGAATCGGGATACCCATGAAAAGATAATCCGCGCATGCGACCGGTACCTCGTTCCCGTCAATCCTCGCATGCCATCCGGGCATCCAGCTCTCCCTGATAACCATCCAGCGTGGTTCATCGGAGTTTACCCTAAGATTAATAATTCCCGGCTGAATGTCCGTATACAGGATCTCCGGTACTTCGGAATCCGGAAATTCCATCGTCGCCCATGTCGGGAATTCCTGCTCCTCGATCCCATCCTCCGGTAGTTCCAGCCGGTTCCATTCCATGCCGTCGGGAAGCGGGTAATCGTCTCTTAACTCGACGCACACTATCTCACCCGGATTAAACCCCTCCTGCACAATCCAGTGCTTGAACCATTCCCAGTCGGATGCCTCCCATGCAGCGACTGTCGATGGAAACCCTATGTATTCAACGGTACCGGGAGTATTAAGCGCATGCCAGCCTACCGGATATGCAAGATTCAGATCGTGATCCAGTTCAGTTAAATCATCACCGCCGGTAAACGTCTCCGGCGTAATCACGGCATCGCAGCATGATAGAGACAGAAGCATTCTTAAACGGTTACTCGCTTCCTCGACCTGGTTAAGCCCACCCGCCGCGTATTCATGCATCACCGTGTACCACCGGAAGGTCACAAGCGGCGTGTAACCGTTGAGAACTCCGATGTTCGCCAGAGCCAGCTCGTTGCCGACCGCGGGAAGCGGTAGAAAATCCGGTGATGAAAACGGCTTTTCAGCGAGTGATTCCATGAGCGGGTCCCAAATGTCGTCCTCGGACGCAACAAGAACACGCATCGGACGATTTCCATCATCAGGGTTGATTTCTTCCGGCAACTGAAGCTGGGTAATCGCATTTTTAAAGGTTGAGGTTTTCATTGTCATCGCGGATTTAAGCGGCGCGAATGCGATCAGGTGGAGGATCAGCCACGCAATGAGTGTTCCTGTAAGCCAGGCTGTTTTCCTGGTCGAGATATAACCGATCAGACCGATAAGTGATGCGAGTGTCGCGATAATGAAGAATCCGTACCCGATGAACTGGAATCCAAGCGGTGGAAGACCTTCATGGAACGTCGCCCACACGATCAGAATCAGTGCGACTAATACAGTAATAATTATTCCGGTTGTAACGGGTTTGTGGGATTTCTCTTTGTCCGACAAGTGAAAAAGCGAATCGAGTCCGACCGCGGCGAGTCCGAACAGGCCGATGACGGTCGGCAGGATCATGCGTCCGAGCGCACGGAACATGCTGAATCCGGGAAAAGTGATAAGGTCCTGGTTCGCGACGAAATTCATTCCGAACGATAGAATCAGTCCGAAGAAAACTAGAATAAACGCCGGGAGTATCGGGTTCATGTGACGCTTGTGCCTGACAAGCGTTGTCGTGACAAGTATCGCCGGGAGGATTCCGATGTACCCGAGCGAGCTGATATAGTCGAGAAGATCGGATGGGAGCCTCAGCGCAGGGAACATGAACAGGCTCGCGAGTCTCGGTGTGTTGAGCCACGTTCCCATCCGGAAGTAGTCGTAATTTGCCCCAATGACCCGGAATGAGTGTTTCGCGAATTCGGATGTCGGTATTAACTGGACAGCAGCAAGCAGGATTGAAATCGTGATGACCAGCAGGAATAATCCGACGGACCACAGTGTCCGTTTCATCGGATGCGGCCCCATCGTGATCAGCCCGCACAGGAAGAAGAAAACCCCGATCATGCCGTAGAAGGCGATCTGGCTCGATCCCGCGAGAAACATGAACGAAAGGATAATTCCCGCGAAGATGGTCCATATGAACGCCATGCGTTTATTTTTCTCAACGCCGTATGTGACTGCGTTTTCAAAGGCGAGGAAGAGCCCCGGAAGCAGGCATACAGCCTCGAACAGCCCGACCGTCTCCATCCTGAGAAGCATCCCGGGAAGGAACTGGTAGAAAACCGAAAGCCATGCGGCTGATTTTCGTGATGCTCCGCGCCTGACAAGAAAGAAATACATCAGGAGCCCGGTCAGGATCAGGTGAAGGACAATCGTCCACGCGAGCAGGGCCGACTGGTTAATAGGCAGCCATAAAAGGAAATTTCCGGGATAGTATAGACCGCCCTCGCCTTCGGCAAGCTGCGGAAATCCCGCGAACAGGTACGGATTCCACTGCGGAAGCGTTCCGCTGTTGAGCGCATCACGTGCGAACTGCTGGAACGGAAGGATCAGGTGGGTGAAATCGAATCCCGCGAAAACCGACAGCCCGGTAAGTTCGCGCCAGAAGAAAACCAGCGGGACCAGTACCGGTCCGGCAAGTGGTTTGAGCGCACGTTTCAGGTCGGTGTTATTCATTGTCCGCAGGTGGTACGACAGACGCCGGCATTCTTTTGTGGATTGCGAACACAGCCAGTATAAGTATAGCCCAGATGAGAAGCCCGGTTAACGACCCGATCATCCCGTACAGAAACGACTTCGGCTGGTAGCTTAGTTCGACGGTGTGATGTCCCGATGGCACGAACACGCCGCTCAGGAGATGATTGGTGATATGTATGGATGCGGGATTCCCGTTGATATACGCGTTCCATCCGGGTAGCCGGTTTTCACCGGTGACGAGAAATCCGTACTGGTCAGCTGAACCTTCCACCATCACATCGAACCGTATCATGTTCATTTCCCGCTCGCGTGAAAGGACAGCCGATCCGGGCGCGAAGAAATCCGGCGGATCGATCATGTTTTCATCCGTAAGCTCAACCGCGGCATGCTGTGATACATCAAGTGAAGAAGTACCCAGCCATTGAAGCATTCCGGGATATGTCCCCACTCCATATGTGACCTGCTCCACGAAGTATGCGTCCGGGACGAAGCCATCGACCGCACGGTACGCGCACAGGCCATCGTGATATGGAAGCTCGAGGTCGGTACGCCACAACTCGAATCCCGGAACGAGCCAGTCATCTCCTTCGAGAAGGAGAATGTCGGCCCCGAGAATGCGGATTATCCTCATCGAGATTTCATCCGGGATTTTTGGTGCCCCGGTTTCGTTCGAGATATTAAGGACGTTGTCCATCCTCGACTGGAGCGTGTCGCGAACTATCAGCTTCCAGTTATTCTGATTTAAGGGAGTAAGCCCCCTGAGGGATGTTACATTCCCAAGCCCCGCGGCATTACCCGACAGGTTGTCGTAGATATTTTTTTGTGCCGAAAATCCAAGGCTGTTGATCGCATCGGGATCGAGAAGCAGGTGACTTCCTGCCTGAAGGATTCGCGGAATTTCGTCATCTGACGGAAACCCGGATTTTATGTCATCAATGAGCGTGAGTGATTCTTCGAACTTCGGCCGTTCCTGTACAAGTATCCGTGTGAACGGGTAGTTCAGGAGTAACTGGAGCGCAAGGCTGATTACAAGAAGCGAGATCATGCTGGAGAGAAGGGTCAGGCGCCTGAACAAAAGCTGCTTCCCGAACGCGAAACTCACGCAGACAATAATAGTAAGAAGCGAGATAATGATCGACGGCAGCGCGCCAAGTTTGACAGTTCCCGGCATCGAGAGTCCGGCAAGTCCGATGAGAAGTACGATCGCCGCTCCGACAAGCATGAAATAAACAGCCTTACGTTCCTCCTTGAGCCGGGTGCCATCAGCCCGACGGTAAATAAGATCGAGTGCGGGTGCGGCCATTGGGAGAAGAAGTGTAAGCGCGACAAACGCGTGACGTCCGGGGTAGCGGAACATCGAGAACGGCGGGATTTCAGTCAGGATTGAATATCCGGGCAGGTTGAGTCCGAACCCGAGAAACAGCGCGATGATTCCTCCGAAGATTAACGGGAACAGTAATCGACCTTTTATTTTCCACATCGAAAGAGACGAGACTCCGAGCGCGAACGGAAGAGCGCCGATGAAACAAAGCGATGAACCGTAGTCCTGGATATCGGCTGGATTGTCGAGGGCGGGGAAGGTTACGAGAGAGTTGAGCCTTGAGAGTTTCAGCCAGGTACCCATCCGGTAAAACTCTATGTCATCGAACGCCTTTCTTTCCGAGAACTGGGTAAGCTCGGCCGTTGGAAGAACCTGTACGAGTGCGATAACCGGGGCAAGAATGCACGGAATCAGTACGGCAAGTGCGCGAAGGAAATATTGCAGCCTCGATTTTCCATCCGGTTGTGCGATGAGACTTCCGAGCGCGTAAAGGAGTATTCCAAGAACCCCAAGGTAGGCAGCCTGCACGCTTCCCGCCATAAGCATGAGACCGAGGAAAAGCGCAAGCCATAATCCGGTTTTTACCGGATGTTTACCTCTCATTCCATGTTCAAAGAAAAGGAGATACCATGGAAGCCAGACAATCGATGTAAACAGCCCGAACGCAGTTATGTGGAATATCAGGAACGGAGTTGTCGCGTAGGTTGCCGCAAGGAAAGCCGATGTGATTATTTCATGCCCGCGGAATCTCATCCAGTAATAGAAACCGGCGGCCGCGATCATGAAGTGCGCGATAACCTCTATTGAATACCAGTGGAAGAAATTCCCCGGCATGTGTATGAAGATGTTTCCGGGATAAAAAACTCCCGATTCACTTTCGGCAAGACCGGGAAATCCCGCGAACATGTAAGGATTCCAGAGCGGAAGAGCACCCGATGCAAACGCCTGCCTGTCGAAGTAACGCAGGGGCATGTTAAGGCGCGATGTGTCGATACCGGCGAAGTAATTGAATCCAAGGAACTCGGGCAGGAAATAGAGAACCGGCAGCAGAAGAAGCCCGATAAGCCACCAGTCGGGTGAACATTTTCTCGTCCGGGGTATTAAATCCCTGCCAGACTCGTCCATTTGTTCAATATGCTCCGTGCGCTAAGTGTTAATCAAAAAATGGCCTGCGTACGCTTATGTAATAACATCCATCTCCGTGTCATCTGTCTGAAGGCGTCTGAGGGCCATCTCGTAGGCTTTCAGGATATCGGTTCTCGTTATGATCCCGACAAGATCCTTCGGGTCCTGTTTCGATACAACCATAAGGCGTCCGATATCACGGATTCTCATTTTTTGAAGTGCCGAACTGAGATCGTCACCGGGAAACGATGTCAGGATTATGTGGGTTGAGAACTTGTCGACAGGTGCGAATCCCGGAAGTCTCGAAGCGTTATGGTAATCGTTGAGAGTCACCACGCCGACAAGCCGGTTGTTTTTGTCCATTACCGGGAATCCGTTGTGATGTTTCTCTTTGAACAGTTCAAATAGTTCTGCTTTTGTCGTATTTTCCCTGACGGTATCTACTTCCGTGACCATAATATCGCGGACTTTGAGGCTCTCCAGGATATCCGACCGGGTACCCCAGTGAAACCTGATTCCTTTTCTTGTTAACCTCATCGTATATATCGAATCGTGAAGGAAGTGGTTCGAAATTACCGTAGCGATTACTACGGCAAGCATAAGTGGAAGAATGATATTGTAGTTACCGGTCATTTCAAATAGCGTAACTATAGCAGTAAATGGTGCGTGAGTTGTAGCTGAGAAAACCGCCGCCATCCCGACAAGGACATATGGAGGTACGCCTGCGGTCAGGCCTGGTGCGAGTGCTTCGAACCCGGTTCCAAGAGTTCCGCCAAGCATCGCACCGATAAACAGCGCGGGTGCAAAAATACCGCCGGATCCCCCCGAACCGAGGGTTAAGGATGTTGCCAGGGTTTTTACAACCATCAGTACGAGCATCATGTGCCATACCATTGAATCGGCGAGAGCCGCGTTGATGGTGTCGTATCCCACCCCCCTGACCTCGGGCCATATGCATACGATCACACCTATGAGAAGCCCGCTGAAAGCTGCTTTTGGAATAATTCCCAGTTTCGTGAAATTGAAGACATCTTCCGAGAAATAAACCATCTTTGTGTACAGGATACCGATCGCAGCCGCCGTAAATCCCAGGATTGCATAGAAGATAATTTCAATGTTGCTTTCATACGCATAGGCCGGAACCGTAAACGCAGGATCGTCTCCGAAGTAGAGCCTTCCGATAATCGACCCGCTAACCGTAGCTAGAACAATCGAAGCGAAACTTCTCAGGGACGAGCCATGGAGGATAATCTCCATCGCGAATACTACTCCCGCGATAGGGGTGTTGAATGTGGCTGCAATTCCCGCTCCCGCACCGCATGCGACAAGCCATTTGCGTCGTTCGCGCGACATTCTCAGAAGGCTCGCAGTAACAGATCCAAAAGCAGCGCCGAGATGAACGATCGGACCTTCACGTCCGGCCGACCCGCCAAACCCGATGCAGATCGCACTCGCGAGTGGTCTTGCCCATATCAGCCTTGCCCTGATCCGCCCATCTTTGAGCGCAACCGATTCCATTACGTCCGGAATTCCACTGCCCGTTACCTCCTGCGCAAAGTACTTAACGATCAGCGAGACCAGGACCATACCGATTATCGGTACCGGGAGAAACGCCCATACTCCGAGCGAAGAAAAAGAATCGGCCCACGGCACAAATACCTCACCCCAGAAACGGGAGAAGGATGCGATCATCCACCTGAATCCGACCGCACCATAACCGGAAAGAACACCGACCACTATCGCAAGGATATTGGTGAGCATGCTCTCGGACAGGTGGAGATGGTAAGCGTCGAGCGTACCGGAGGTAAACCTGAAGAAACGCTGGATCCATGGCAGATGGGTGCATTTCTTATATATTTCCCATTGTTGCCGGAGTCTTTTCATTATTAAGAATTAAACCGCTGGAATTCAGCGGGATGCGCTGACCCTGAGATACCGGTCTCACAGGCCCTACTTTAGCATTAACATCCGGGTGAGTCTATGCGAATATTGCAACATAACAGGCAGTTTCGATTTCCATGATCGCCGGCTTCTCTGATAAAATGCCCTGAATGCCTGAACTATTACACACTCCGGATTTTCCTATATTGTAAAGATGTAAAGCAGGTGAAATTGTGCGCACGACAATAATCATAGCCGGGATCCTTATTTTACTGCTGATCGGGCTTATTGTTACTCATGAGGTAATTGAATCCAAAGTCTTCAGCATGCTTACAAACAGGGCCGATCTCCAGTTATCGTTCGAAAAAAAGTCCGGAAACCTCCTGTCAGGTTATACGCTGCAGAATGTACGACTTCGTCCCGATGTAGGCCAGCGTGGCGGTACACGTCCGAATGTCATGATACACCGCGTGAGTTTTAAGTGGGGGTTATTTCCATTCGCTTTGAGTACCCTCTCATGGGAACCGGGAAGAGTGGAAATATCGGCAGACGATTCCGAAACGATCGAAGTGGTTTTTTCAGGTTCATCTTTATCAAGGGAGGGGAGCTTCCTTACCCACGATGAGGAAATTACGATAGGCCCACCAGACTGGGACGGTTCAGCGGATATCGAAGTGGCATCCGATGCGAGTGAAATAAGGGGAGACATAGTGATCGAAAGGTTTCCGGCGAGGTTGATTTCGCTTGTTATCCCGGAAAACAACCAGGGCGCGATGATGGGTCATGCGATCGTGGAGGTGCGGATCTTGGGTCCGCTTACCGCTATGAAATTCGAGGGATTGCTCACGAACCCATTGACAGGTCAGACTCAGGGCTTTTAATATTAATTCGGGTGAGAAACTAATGCCGATATACAATTTCAGGTGCAGAAAGTGTAATGCGGAATTCGAGGACCTTGTTTCAAAGAGAGGCGATATAGCTCCGTGCCCGAAATGTGGAAGCGAGGATGTCGAAAAGCAGGTTTCGCTTCCCGCCGGGCATGTTTCAAAATCAGGTGCGGGAGATTTCTCATGCGCAGATGGAAGCTGTTCTCTTAACAGGGGGGATGGCTACTGCCCGGACGGATCATGCCCGTTTTAGGAATGGATTTTATTCCTGCAGGTTGGTTTCGGCTTCAAGCTCTGCAAGATCGAAGAGAAATCCGATAATCCGGTCCCTGAATGCATTTCCCGCGGCCGGATGACATTCGAACAGCCTTACACGATCGAGGTTTGTGTCGGGAGGCAGTGATGGGTTTGTTTCCCCTCGAAGCCTTCTTTCTATCGTCTCCGAACCCGTGCGATAATGACATGAACCGGGAGCGCATTTTACGACGAATGTGCCGGATGCCCCCCTGTCGAGTGCAAGTTTAAGCCATGCGGGTTTTATCATACCCGCGCATGAAACACCGATAAGCACGACTCCCGGGAACTCTGTCATTCTTCGGTTCTGGTTGATCCATGAGCTTAGGTTGGTTGATTTCTCGCAGACAAACCCTATAACGGGACCGGGCAGCTTCTGCGGGCGATGAGGCTCCGGTTCGACGGGTTCGTCTTCGGGAGGTAAGGGTTCCACCACTTCATCCGCAGCCGGTTCGATATCCTCTATGTCCTGGGTATCTTCAATTTCCGCTTCGGATTCATCCGGCTTTTCACTATCGTCATCCGGCTGATCGGGATCATCCGGTTCTGTTTCCTCATTCTCATCATCGGGGGAATTTTCAAATTCGTCCATGTCGGTAATCGACAGTTCATCGATTACTATCGTCTCGAAGTCGGGGAACTCGTCGAGGAGAATAGAGCAGTCGTCCTCAAACAGTGCGAGTCCGCCCGCCCCCCCGGTCTCGAACTCCGCAAGGCCTTTACTGTTGAATTCCCGATCTCTCTCTTCGGTTCCGGTCATGATTCGACCTCGCGGTGCATGGATGGTTCGGTAGTGTCATTGATTATGCTGATGATTTCGTCGCTTGTGTGTGATGGTATTTCAATGGCGTCGAATTCGCACGAGCCGGTGCATATACCACACCCGGTGCAGTCAGCGGAAATAACACTGGCCACATCAAGTCCCGTTTGGGCTTTCAGGGGATCACGATGCGGTACCATTTTAATCGCGTCGTAAGGACAGTCATTAACACAGATTCTGCATCCGGTGCATTTCGCTTCGCTGACAACGGCCGTTGAAATTAAGGGTTTTTCGATTGATGGCAGGGCAAATAACCATCCCAGAATGATTATTACAAGCAGCAGAAGCAGTGGCGCTCCAAAGAACTCGTAAAACAGGAGCGGGAAGTTAAGCAGGAAATCTATCGATACGGACTCCGGCGGTGTGAATGGATTGAAGACGGTTAGAGTCTCGTGTTCAAGAGGAATCATTGCCGCGAAAAGGAGTACAACGAGTACAAGTCCCGCCCATACCGCGACCGGAAGCCGCGAGATCGACCTTGTAACTTTCTTCAGGTGAATCATGCCCAGAATCAGCATGAGAAGCGCCCCACCGATGTGGAGCCCGAGAACACGCAGCAGCTGTTCCGATTCGTTCTGAACCGAGAACAACGGGAAACTTATGAGAGATCCCAGTCCGAGCCATCCGATGAGAGGCCATGTGTCGATTGCTCCGGCAAGGTCCTTTCCCCATGCCAGCAGAACGATTGCACGCTCATCCCAGGGGAGTATGTATCCGGCCCAGCCTATTATTCCGACTAACGGTAATGCAATCAGTCCGGTGCGCCAGTTAAACGCACGAGGTCCTGTGTATCTGCCGGTTGCCCAGTTCCTGAACATGTGGAACAGGAGAACCAGAACCATGAGATCCGCGCTTATACGGTGAATGGCACGAAGGATTTTGCCGAACGGGACCTCGCCTGTCAGGTACCTGACACTCGCCGCTGCGAATTCAGGTGTGGGCGAGTAAGTCAGGAGCATCAGGAGCCCGGTTAGAGTGCTGATTGCGAGCAGACCTATAATCAGCGCCCCGGTCAGCTTAAACGGTGAACATGAATCGCCGAAGAATTTTGACGAGTAAAATTCGAGTGTCTCGACAAACTTCCCGCAGGATTTCCTGATCCTCGTGTATCTTCCCGGTCCGGAGGAGGCCCGTACGATCTTCTTCATCGCTTCGACACCTCCCCTGACCTGAGCGTTTTCTGATCGGGGTACCGCAGTTCAAGGAGGCTGCCGACGACGATCGCAATAAACCAGACAACAAGAAAGAACGTCAGTATCGCCCCTCCCGGAATAGTCCACAGGACATAATTACCCGTGAACAGGATTATTGATAGAACTCCCGCAACGATGAGTGATGTAATAAGAGGGCGGGGCCCGGGTGACTTCCAGCAGTCGATCCATGGCAACAGGAGCATGAATAGCACGAATACTGCCATGAAGAATATCGCGACCGGCCAGCCAATTATCGATGCGAGATTGTAAAATCCTAGAAGATACCAGTCGGCCAGTATCGGATGCGGGTGAAGCGCGATATCGAACGCTCCGCCCGACGGTGGTGGAAGTATCAGCGCAATGAAGGAAAGTCCCACGAATACAGACCAGCCAATCGCGCGGGGAATTCGTGGATTGTACTCACGGTGACGCGGGAATTTGATTCGCGTTATGGTCAGCCAGTAGAAGGCCACGAACATTGCTAAGAATCCAAGCGCGATGTGGAGGACATATGCGAATGAAAGCCCCGACTGGGACAGTCCGAATTCACCCCAGGTGTCCTTTCCAAACCATGCGAGCAGTGATAATCCTCCCATTGTATGACGGCCCGCACCGGCCGCGTGAGTGCCGGTTACAAGCGCTTCGGAGTGCCATACGAGAAGGTAGCCGGTAAATCCCGCGACAATGACCACTCCGATACATGCCAGTGACCTGATCCATGTCAACTCGGCGGGCGCACGGTATGCGCGCCTGTACATGATCCGGATTACACGAATCACGGCAAGGATTATAAAGAGATCGGTCGCGTACTTGTGAACACCCCTGAACCACCATCCGAACGGCATTTTCGACTGGATTTCAAGAACCGACTGAAAGGCCCCGGTTTTCGTCGGGAGATAACCCGCGGCCAGGCCGATACCGGATATTATGATTAACAGAAACGAAATCCACATAGCCTTGCCGATTAATCCGCCGGGATCCTTCACCGGGGGAAGTCCTGCACGAATTCGTTCCCATCGCGGCATGAAGTCGAACAGGTCGGTTGACTGGAACCTGTCGACCAGCCAGCCCGCAGGCCGTGGTTTCAGGCTTATGCCTCTGTTGCCAGTCGATGGTTTCTCGTGTATTTCCTGTTTATCTTCAGGCATTATTTCAAACGTTTAATTAATCCAGTCCGGAGCTTCCGCAGGCGCGTCCAGCAGAAGTGACCTGACTTCGTCCCAGCTCCATTCACTGTAATCCGGGACTACGTTATATGATTCGGTTTCATCAGCTTCGTCCGGGTTTTCAAGATCGGGACGCATAGCGAGAATCTCGAGTGAATACCCGTAGCTCCTGAGGTACTGCACGATCTTCCTGATAGATATTTCATCCAGAATCGTTCCCCAGCCCGGCATACCGGTTTGTATGAATTCGCCCGTTGTCTCATCCTGCAGGAGTTTACCGTCACGGATTGTCATAAACAGGTATTCGTTAGACTGGTTTGCCAGCCATTCCGTATCGGCCAGTACACGTGGGGCGGGGGCAAGGTCACCTGCCAGGATACCGTTCCCCTGGCCATCAGGACCGTGACAGTCTATACAGATCGTATCGTATAGTCCCTTGCCGGACGCATCGGAGAATGTGCTCTCGAGGTTGTCCCGCCATTTTGAGGTCCACTCCCGGTATTCTGTTATGTCCCCGGGATCGATTGAGCCCGAAACTACCCACGTGGCGACAGCCCATCGCTCAGTTCCCGTGAGGATAGACGGGTATGTCGGATGACTTGCGGTTATCCTTATTCTGCCCGTGTTGCCGCGGGTTATCAGGCTGTGGATATCGGCTGGTGAGTAAGTATCGACAGGTGTCCTGACGAAACCGGTGCTGATCCCGAGGTCCATTCGGCCGGAGCCATGACAGCTTGAGCATGCGCGATCGTAGATCCTGCGACCCCACAGTACCGGAACCGGTGATCCCGGTGGCTGGGCGCCCGCACCGGAAAGTTCGTCAATCAGCATGTTTACAGCATCCTGCTCGACATCAATCCGCACCTGCCACAGCGGTGTGGTGGACGCGATGATAAACGCGGCAAAGATGAGAACTATATATGCTGCAAGTCTTGTCATTGTGATTTCTTAACCTAGGTCACGTGCCACGTTGCGGCTATGACAGCCACTGCAATACCGGTGAGAAGGATCACCGTCAGCCACGACCATTTTGTGAATCCGCTTGCTGTGAATTCAACGGGTTCGATGAATTCCCAGTCCGGACTTTCCCAGCCGTCGCTGTCGTTCACGGTGAATCCTCCTCCGCCGGAATATTGTCCGCGGATGTTCCGCTGCCGGAAGGTGCTTGCATACTATCTCCCTCGGTTGTACCCTCTTCCTCCGACGCGCTGTCCGCGGTATCAGAAACGTTTCCGTTATCTGGCAGGTACCATTCTGTTATTTCAACCGGCCACGATTCTGTATCGTTGCCGGTAAATCCCATATGGTCGATATATTCAGGTTCGATGTAAATATCCAGTCCGGACGCCTCGTCTTCCAGCATTGACTGGATGTATGAAACCAGGTGCCAGATTGCAGTGTCCGACAGGGTCTTGCCCCATGACGGCATCGCTGTGCCGGGTACTCCTTCGCTTATCCGCCAGTAAATGTATACCGGGCTTCTGCCTGTAAGTTCTTTACTGACAAGATCCGATGCCGGTGTCAGTTCAGTATGCTCGGCATATCCTGCCGCGCCGTGACATACGCCGCACCTTGAGTTGTATATACCCATTCCGGTGAGAAGCGCCTCTGGACTGTGTCCAACCGGCTGCACAAGCATGCCCGTTTCCTCATCTACATGGCCCACCAGGGACATTATCAGTTCGTTCGGAATGGCTGTTTCGAGGTCGTTGGCCTCCCTGATCCGGTCTGTAATTCCCGGCACCGACGCTATCGATTCAAGGTAATCGATTAGTGAGGATATCTGCCTGTCAGTCAGGTGATTGTAATAAGGCATCACCGTGTCCGGCTGTATGGCGTATGGGTTTGTGAGTCTTGCCATGAGCTGAGTGCCGCTGAGTGCCTGGTCGACAGTCTGAAGATCCGGTCCGATCCTCATCGACCCGGGATATTCACTGTATCCGTTGAAGTCCGTCGTGGACATTGGCGTACCGGTTCCGCTGTCGGATGGCCTCACCATGAGCGAATGGCACTCGATACATCCCTCGCCGCGAAAAATTTTTTTACCTTCGATTGTCGTATCAGATGGAGCGACTGCTGTTATGTCGGTTCCGGGCTGTTCGGGAACCATGAATGCCGCTAAGAGGAGTGTGACAAGAAACGCGGCTCCGGCCCAAAGGAAAAGGTTCTGTCCGACTGTTGCAGCCGGATTCAGCTTCGCGTTCATTCGTCACCTCCCTCATTTTCTTCTTCAGCGGGTTCCATTCTTATCTCTTCAGCCTCGACCGTTTCGTCTGATTCGGCATCATCTTCGGAATCACTTTCAACGGGCCCGGGTACATCGGGCCTGTCGGGAACCGAATTCATTGCTTTAAGCACCGGGTGGAGTGTGAGAACCGAACCGGTAAGGAACGCGATTCCTCCCGCGAGTATTCCAATGTGCAGCCACCTGAACATCGGAAGCCAGTCTATGTGACTCAGATTCTGAATGTGCCCCATCGCCTGTATGGCGCCGATCACGGCCATGAACAGGAAGATAATCGCGATCCCGCTTACCATGAGTCCGCTTCCGGTCGACACGAGCTCCGTACGCTTTATAGAAGCCCTTGTTATCCTCGGGACCAGTATCAATGTGCCCGCGATGAATACCAGGAGTATCCCACCGAGTGCGATATGCGCGTGCGCGGGAGTGTTAAGGGTGAAATGAAACGCGGTATGTATCGGTGGAAGGGTCATCGCGATTCCCTGCACGCACGCAGCCGCGATTCCCGTAAGTCCTGCAAACACAAGGAGTCCGGGCGGACTGGTGATCGATCCGGTCCAGAGCGAACTTATTATCAGCAATATGCCTGTACCCGCGAGAATCGATGTGAACGCTCCGATCGCCCTGAGTGAATCTGTCACAGGGGTTTCGAGCACATGCACGATCCCCATGAACGGTGCGAGTGTCAGAACGAGCGCGAGTCCGAGCACGAATCCGCCGGTCGATAATCCCCGTCGCGGACGTATCGATCCACTGTGCCAGACCGCGATACCGATCGCTCCGATTGTGAATGACAGGATAAAGAGCGTTCTCCACCCGATCCACGTCCGGACCACATCGAATCCGCCAGCGCCCCACCATCCGGGAAGCGCGAACACATAGGCGATCGAGGGAATTACCGCTGCAAGGAACAGAAGCCCGGTCGCGGGCGACTGCCGTATCAGGCCCGATCCCGACACTATCCTGCCGATATCGAACGCGGTCGCGATCAGGTAGAGCCAGAACAGGAACGCGATCAGCGGCGGAAGGTCGGAGTACTCACGACCCGAACCATGCCCCAGAAGAATAAGAACCGTACCAAGCAGGACGAGGATGAACGATGCCCACGTTAAAAACCTGCTTAAGGTTCCCGGCTCGTATTTCGATCGTGCAAGCCGTGGAAGGAGCGCGTAGCAGCATCCGAACAGCACGCTGAACATGACCCCGTGGATCATGAGGGTGCGATGGACCTGCACGAGACGTCCGTAGCCGAGTATCGGATGTGCCGCGAGAAACTGTGGTGAGATGATTGAGAGCGCAGCGAGAATTCCTGTAACTGACCCCGCGATCAGCCAGAGGACGGTGAAACGCCAGTATGCCCGGGCGATATTACTGGACATGTGTCCACTCACACCGTCCTCTTCTCCCTGCACTCATATTTCTTCCGCTTCCTTAATAGAATTAAAACATATTTAATGTTGACTGTCGAGTGG
>Ga0272441_10005576_pt1 | contig 21747 bp, 32 predicted proteins | sample SSMProp6N_FD_193582 | JGI IMG/M metagenome (GOLD analysis project Ga0272441, IMG submission 193582) | Marine sediment archaeal communities from Little Sippewissett salt marsh, Falmouth, MA, United States - SSM-Prop-6N | ecosystem: Environmental > Aquatic > Marine > Wetlands > Sediment ... | reverse complement strand
GTTAGTTACACCAAATCATAGAATGTTTGTAAATAAAAATCCAACTTCTACTAAAGAAAATTGGGAAATAGTTACGGCTGAAGAGATATATAATTCAAACTCACATTGGGCTATTAAATCTAAAGTAAAACCAGAAGATTATAAACAAGATTTTCCACCAAAACAACCTATTATAGACTTAATGAAATTTATAGGTTATTTTGTATCTGAAGGTAGTATTAATTCTGAAGAACCTTATTGTAGATTGTCTCAAAAGAAGGAAGATTCAGCTCATAGAATGAGAGAGGTTATATATTCTAATTATCCAGAATTTAAAGAATCATATTCTGAAGATAAAGGATACGAATGGCATTGGTATAATAAAGAGTTATATGATTTTCTTAAAGATTTTGGAGATAATTGTTATAATAGACATATACCAAGACAATATTTAGAATATCAACCTGAATATCTAAAATATTTATTATTCTCTGCAATAGATGGAGATGGAACTTATGATACTAGAGAAGGTAGAAATACTTGTGAATATACTACAACTTCTAAACAATTAGCTGACGATATATTAGAAATAGCTATTAAGTGTGGTTATAGAGCACATATTATATTTTCTGAAGATAAGAGAGAAAATAGAATTGGTATGTGGAGAGTTAGAATAGATTTATCTGAAAAAGATTATGTTATTATCACACCAGAAATGTGTGAGAAAATATATTATGAAGGTAAAGTTCATTGTTTAAACGTACCAAATCATATATATTTAACTCGTAGAAATAATAAATTAGCCATACAAGGTAATACTGCCACAGTTAAACAGATGATGTATGAGAGAATGATTAGGTCTTTTCAATTAAAGATAGCTAATCAGATGAGAAATGAATTATTTAATCCAATATTAGAAAGTTATAAGTATGATCCTGATATTGTGAAGATGAGATTTAATTCAGTGACAGATGCTGATGAAGCTGTAAAGGCAAAATGGTTAGGCAATCTCTTAAGAGGTTATAGACCTGAAGAAGGCAAACCTTTCACGGAAGATGAGATAAGAGCTATGTTTGGTTATGGTCCAAAGATGACTAAATCAGATGATAAAAAGCCTAAGGATGAACCAGAAGAAAAACCAGAGAAACCAAAGGAAGATAAACCAAAAGAAGAAGAGGACAAGAAGAAGGATGAGGAATTAAGGAAAGCTCAATCCATAAACAAGAAATTACAAGAAGAAGTAAATAATTTAAATAAAGAAGTTAAAAAATTAATTTCAGAGAAAGGTTCATCTGACAAAGAGGTAGTCAAATATTCAGTTAAGTTAGAGAATATGGAAAATAACATGAAGAGCATAGAAGAAAAGAATAAATCTATTTCTCAAGATAAACAAAAACTACAGAATACATTAAATGAAACTAAGAGTAAACTTAATGATTTATATGATATCATAAATAATCAGAAAGATGAGATGAATAATATAAAGTTAAGTAGCAAGGAATACGAGAAAGAAATAAATAATGATGTTAATAAATATAAATATCAAATAGATTTATTAGAGAAAACCATAGAAGCTAAAGATCAAAGATTAGATGAATTAAGTAAGTCTAAGGAATTATTAATAAAAAAGTTTAAGAATGTAGCATCTAAAATTAAAAAATTAAATAAAAGTGAATGATGCTCATTCAGATTTTACCTGATAATTAATTATGATAGAATATGATAATATTAAAGAATGGATCCTTAAACATAAAAATGATAAATCTTATGAAGAAAAACAATTAATGCATAAGAGATTTAATGAATTACTAATTAAATATGAAGGTAAATTCTATTATAGATATGCTCATACATTCCATCCAGAGAAGTATCCTCCAAATGAACTAACTGTTGATGTTGGAGATGATAAAGTCTTAGTTACTGCTTTAATATGTTCTTGCTCATGTAAGATTTGTGGACATACTATACAGAAAGAGTGTTATTACAATAATTGTGACTGCTGCTCTGAAACCTGTACATAGGTGAAAATATGGCTATTGGTGATATAGGCATCTGGTATGATGCAGCAGGTACTCAAACTTGGACAACTTCATTTGTTCTATTTCCATTTAATACTGAATACAGAAATGATGGTACATATAAGGTATCTGGATCTGGTAAAGGATTTCAATTAACTGAAGATGGTAATTATCTTTGCTTAACATATATACATGGTGAAGGTGGTAACAATCGTGAGAATCTTCAGACTCGAACTCTTCTAGATGGTACCGAATTACAGGGTTCTAGAGGAACTGGTTATCAAAGAGATACTACTAATAATCAAATATATGCTAGAGGTTCATGTATGCTCCTTGGAGCAACCTCTGGTCAGATAGTAACGGTTCAAGCTAGACGAGATGCTGATAATATATCTAATACGGCAGTTGCTAACTTCTCTGAAATAATGCTTGTTAGACTTCCTGATTATTCCGATGTAGCATATGGTTATTATGGTAGTACATATAATATAGATAACTTTGATGGTACTGAATGGAAAAATGGTTTATGGGAAGACAAAAAAGTTGAAACTAATACATCTAAAATATCTGGTGGTGCAGGTGGTATTGCTGATATAGGACATTTTTGTGTATTAGGACATTGTGGTGAAGATGGTGGAGATGGATATCTTCCTACATTGTATGGTCTTACACCAGCACTTAATGGTACATTAAGTTTAGCTTGTGATGAAGCTGATTGGGACGGTGAGAGAAATCATACTACAGAGGATATGACTTATTGGGCATTCGAAGAACTTGCTGGAAATATCAAAAATAGTGTTGGTACTATAATAGGTGAATATAGTTCACAATCTAGCATCGATGATTCATGGACCACAGTAAATTTAAGAAATACATATACAACTCCAATTATAGTCTGTACACATAATTTAATGTCAGCAAGTGATCCACCAGCCACTGTTAGAGTAAGTGGTGCAACATCTACATCATTCAAAGTAAGAATGGATGCTGGTGGTGGTAATAGTGAAGTATCAAGTAAAATATATTGGATGGCTATGGAATCAGGTAATCATACATTACCTGGTGGTGATGAATGTGAGGCTAGTTACGTTCCAAGTACTTCAGTTTTAGAGTTTGCAGCATCTGAAGACTGTAGTTTAGTTGGTAGCTATACAAACATATCCATTATACCTCAAATATATGGATTCCCGGAAGATAAATTTCTTCAAGCATGGTCATCTGATGGAACACAATCAGGAACACCAACTCCATCTAATTGTTATGTTGGTAGATTAGCTTCTCGAGATCCTGATACTACAAAAGCAGCTACTAGAATTAATTATATAGTAGTTGAAAGAGGTACTGGAACTACAGATGGAGTAAATTGGGACGCTGGAATCACTAATGATGATATAGCAGGTGTAGAAGATTCTCCTCCATATACATATTCTTTAACTGGTTTTGGAGGAGGTGCAACTTCTTTGTTTCCAGGTAATAAAATAGTATTAAACCCATCAGGTACTAGATTTCTTGTACTTTACAGTCTAGCACATAATCTTGGAGCAGGTGATGTTCGTACACAAAGAATATCTCGTGCAGCTATTTCATCTGCTATTAAATATGATGGAATACCTCAATCATATGGCTATTGTTATATTCGTGATGATGAAAATCAATATGGTGAAACAAATGCTTGGTTCATACATAAAACTACTTCAGATGATGAAATATTATTAGTTCAGGGTCAAAGAGGACACGCTGATGTAGATTCATCTGGAGATGGATTTGCTAGTAGTCAGTCAGCTGTCTTTGTTATGGAGATTCCATCCACAGCTGAAACATTCATAAGTCACGATTCAATTGGTAATGAATCAGTTGGTGGTGCAGCATCTGTCTATGTTTCTTGGATGAGAGATGTAGACCAAAATGATTCTGCTGCTTTTACTCAAGCATCTGTTAGTAGTATGAAGGTTGAGAAGAAGTGTGATGTTCTTCTATTAGCAAACGCTCTTATAGATAGACAAACTACTAGTGGAGATTCAAGAGCTACTGCTGCTTGTAGATGGCATATAAGTGGTGTGAATCAAACAAGAGGACAACATGGTTGGTATCTGAGAGGAGATCAATCTTCTACAGATACATTTAATGCTACATTCAATCCTGCAGGAATATTTGGAATATCATCAAATTATAAAGTGTGTCTCCAAACATTTGATGATGGTGGAGATGGACATGGTGATGATGATACACAAGCAAACCAATGTGGTTTCTGTGCACTCAATTTAGATTCTCTTCTCCCTATTGAAGAGGAAATATTAAAGGCTAAATTATATATGGAGCCTACTTCAAAAAGTATGTTTAGATTTATAAATTATAAAGTTCAGAGATATGGCGTTTGAGAAGGGAATCGAGAAACAATTAGTTTTTATTATGGCTGATTGTTCTGGTAATGAATTAAGAGGATTAACCTTATCATCACAGATTTCAAAGGATGGAAATTCCTTTGATTGGACAACTAACAGTCCATCAGAAATTAGTGATGGATTCTATAAATTAACTGTAACATCAGATGAAATGATAGCTGATGTTGTAGCTATAATGATAAGTGGTAAAGCTGCTCCTAATGCTGTTCAACAAAATCTTATTTATTATACAGAGTCAGTCTCATCTCAAATAAATTATCTTAAAAATGAAATAGATTATATTTCATCACAATCATTTCCAAGTGGTGATATTATTAACCATGGAGATGATGGTTGGGTTACTGGTACTGGTGGCGGTGGAGGTCCAGGTTCAGTGTGGATTTCCTCTCAATTGTTAGCCATTTCATCATTAGCTCATGCATTACCCTCATCAGATGCAATTGATAATTATTTAACTACCCAACATGGTGCAGGAAATTGGACCACAGGTGTAGGAGGAGGATCTGGACCAGGTTCTGACTTTATATCATCTCAACTCAACTTCATATCTTCTCAGATAATAGGAATATCTTCTCAGATAAAAGGAGTTGAAACTCACGGTGATTCTGAATGGATTACTGCGACTGGATTTACTACCACAGCTGATTTAGAAGAATTAGAATCTGAAATGGATTACGTCTCTTCACAAGTAGGAGATGTATTTGCATCTGGAGACATAATAAGAAGAGGAGATGAAGCTTGGATTACAGCTGTTGGATTCTCTACACATAGTGCTGATGATGTTGATACACAATTAACTTCAACTCATGGTGGAGGTTCATGGGAAGGTCTTGGTGGATCTTCTTGGATATCCTCACAACTAACTGCTATATCCTCTAATACAGTAGAAATAAATAAGGATACTGATTACATATCAGGAAGTATATTCCCAAGTGGAGATATAATAGCTCATGGAGATGACAATTGGATCACTGCAGTTGGATTTGTAACTGCTTCAGATTTAAATGAGTTAGAAACTGAGATGGACTATGTATCATCTCAAATATTTAATATTAACAATGATATAGATTACATATCATCTCAATCATTTGCTAGTGGAAGTATAATAAGTCACGGAAACAATTATTGGAAATCTTCTAATATCAATGATATTCCAACTAATGTGGACACAGAATTAACATCTAATCACGGTGCAGGTTCATGGACAACAGGAGTCGGAGGTGCAGGAGGAGGAACAGCCTTTATATCTTCTCAATTAAATTTTATTTCTTCTCAAATAGTAGGAGTATCATCTCAAATAGATGGTGTTGAATCTCATGGAGATAGCAATTGGACAACGGCTATTGGATTTGCCACTCCAGCAGATTTAGATGAATTAGAGGCTGAAGTTGACTATATCTCATCTCAGATATTCCCATCTGGAGATATCATAAATCATGGTGACGATCATTGGACAACTGGAGTAGGGGGTAGTAGTGGAGGACCAGGTTCAGTATGGATATCTTCACAATTATTAGCTATCTCATCTAATACTGTAAAATTAGGATATGATACAGATTATATTTCAAGCCAAACATATCCATCATCTGCAATAATAGATCATGGTGACTCTTATTGGAAATCTTCAAATATAAGCAACTTATCTACTCATTCAGCAGCAGATATATGGACTGTTGTTAGTAGGACTTTAACTGACGACACTTCCGTTATAGATTGGATATCATCTCAAGTTATAAATATATTTCCTTCTTCAGCAATAATAACACATGGAGATGGAAACTGGACTACTGGTGCAGGAGGCGGTGGTGGAGGATCTAATTTTATATCCTCTCAATTAAATTTCTTATCTTCAAATTCTTTCCCATCATCATCAATTATAGTACATGGTGACAGTAATTGGTCAGCTGCAGGTACGGATGTGACTCCATATGTAAGTTACATATCATCTCAAATAACATGGGCATCTTCTCAAGGTAGGTGGTTTCCAAGTTCTGCAATAATAACTCATGGAGATACATTCTGGTCAGCAGGCGGTGGAACTGCAGTTCAAGATATGGTTTCTTATATCTCAACTCAAACTACTTGGATTTCATCTCAACTTGATGGTATATCTTCTCAAATAGAGATATACGGTGGTGGTGGAGGTGGAACTAAATATGTGGTTGCTGGTGGTAGAAAATCACCTTGGACTTACAGAAATAAGGAAGTAATAATGCAACAAGTAGTGGACATATATGATATCTTAGTTAAGTTACAAGAAGAGTTATATGGCAAGTTAGATAATCAAGATAAGGACAATGAGAAACTAAATAATAGCATCTTAAGTAATAATAAACAATTAGATGTCCTTAAAGAGCACATTGAAAACATATTAAAAGTTACTGAAGATAAAAAGAAGTTTAATGAAATAAATAATAGAATTGATGAATTAATGAAAATAAAAAGTGATAATAAGGAAGTTAAGAATATAGAATCTCAACTAGAGGAATTAATATCATTGGTTGTTAAGTCTTTACCTGATAAGGATTTAGAGGAGCTTGAGGATGGATACTAAAAAAACTTTATTAAAGGAAATTAATAAAAGATATAAAAAATTACAAGCATCTGTAAAAAAACTATCTTCGGAAGAAGAGCAGTTAAAAAACAAGATAAATGACCTTAATGAAAAATTAACAAACCTCAAACAGTCTATAAGTGATGAAAAGGAAGAGATAGAATATCTTAATGAGGAAATAAAGAAGAGAAAAGAAACAGTTAATTATTATGACTACATGTTTAATAAGAAAAAAGAAGAAATAGAAAAGTTGAATTCAATCTTAGAAGAAATAAAGGAGCAATCCGAAGATTGGATGGATGTTGAAGAAAGTATATATGAGATAATTAAAAATGAAAATGAAGAAGATCAAGGGAAGAAGCCTCCACTCACCGATGATAAAGTTTGAGTATGATAATAAAATCATACAAAAATCCACAGACTTTAGAGTTTATTCGGATGCTATACTATTAACACCTGGAGAATATACGGATTCAATGTCAGCTTCACCAATAGTATATACGGAAGAAAATATTTCTGAGACAGCTGATAAGTGGGAATCTAATTATCTTAATCTAGATCACTCTTATGAAGTATTATCAAGAGTCGGTTATGTTAAAAACTGTTATTTCAAAAAAGGATCTGTTAGAGGAGATTTATATATTGCTCCAATAACAACTGCAGCTAAGGATGCAATAGCACTTATAGATGCAGGTCTAATAAATTGGTTATCCGTTGAAATCACAACTCAGGATATATGGAATGCTGAAGATAATAAAAGATATGCTACTGACATAACTTATATAGGAGCTGCAGTAGTCACTACACCAGCATGCCCATCCAGCAGAATTATAGAATCTGGTCCAGGTCCAGGATATGAATAATGAAAAAAGATAAAATAATTATATGTTCATTTTATAATAAATGTAAAAATTACCCAAAAGAATGTTATCACTGTAAATGGAATGCATCTTGTGATCTTAAAGATTATTTATCATTAGAAACTGAAGAAGGCAAGACTATAAGGTACCTTGAGGGTTAATAGTTGAGTGATTCAAAATTACATGTAGCTGGATGTCCTTTATGTGATATATTTGCTAAAAAGGACATTAAAACAAAATTATACTGGCCTGAGAGCATTGATGAAGTAGAGAACTCAGAATTTGTTATAGTGGATTGTTTGACTTGTAAAATACCAATGGTAGTTTATACTGACCACACCACGACTCTATCTAGAGAAGCTTGGGGTAGAATCTTATATAGATGTAGAAAATTATTCGGTTCATCTATAACTCTTAGAATTAAGAGAATAAGAATTAAAGATCATTGGCATGCACATATTCAAAATATAGAGAAATGAAATTAAATATTAAAATCTGGCATATAATGTACATAGGTTTATGTATAGTAGGTATATATTACCTATTAGATGAACTAGGGTTCTATTAATGCCAGTTCCAAAAGAGGGTGAAAAGAGATCAGATTTCATTAGTAGATGTATCCCAATAGTAATAAATGAGGGAACTACTGATGATCCAAAACAAGCAGCAGCAATATGCTATTCAATTTGGAAAAAGAAACATCCAAAATCTAAATCTGAAATCTTAAAAAGTATAAAATCCCAACTTGAGGAATTATCCTTAGAATTAATTGAAATAAAGAAAAAAATTAAATAATGTTATCTTATGTATATTTGTATTATGTATAATATAAAGAGATTAATATGTCTAAATTAACGAAACTTCTAGAGTACTCTGTTGCTGGAAACAGCGGTAGACGTAGTCTAATGGACGATAATTCATTTAATAAATATTTTGATAAATCTGAAAAACAACTTCTATTAAGTGAGACAGGTGAAACTGATCTTGTTTATAGAGAAATAATAGCAGCAATAGTTCAAGGAGCTGAAAGAAGAGAATCAGCAAGAAAACTATTACCAATAATTAAAACAGAAAGTAATACTTGTAGAATAGTAGCTAACACAGATCCATCTGGTCAGTATGCTGAATATATAGCAGAGGGAGCAGCAATAAATCAGGATAGTATTACTTATGATGAAACTAACGTTACAATAAAAAAAGCTGCAGTTGCACCTTATATTACTAATGAATTAATTGAAGATGAAAAATTTGATTGGATTGAATTAGAATTAAAGAGAGCAGGTGCTAAATTAGAGAATAAACTAAATCAAGAAGCAATCACATCTATTTTAAATACTGTCAGTATGACTAATGATATAGATCCGGCTGGAGGTCACTTTGCCATTACTGATGTTGGAAGGGCAATGAGAGAAGTTAATGATTTTGGTTGGAATGCTGATTCAGTATTTGTTGAACCTGGTTGTTACGCTTATCTTTTAGGAGAAACTAATCTTGGAGATGTTACTGATGGAAAGCATGAATTAATAAATCTAAATGTCTCTGTATTAGATGCAAAAACAGATGGAACAACATCTGAATATTGGGATGGTACAGATGCAGCTAGTCATTACGGTGGTTTAGTTTTTGATTCCATGCATTTTGCCACAATAGTGATGAGAGAGGATATAAATACAAATCAAATAAAGGATCCAGTCCATGATTTAACAAAATTAGTTGCTAAGATGAGATTTGGAATTGGAGTATTCAATCCAAACGCTGGTTGTAGAATTCTAACTAAGTAAATTAAAATTTATGTCTTAATGTTATTCAAATATAACTGATATGGCAGATTTAACAAAACTAAAAGAAATAACTAAAGAATTAGAAGAATTAATATATAAACAAACAGATGGATTCATTAGATATAATATAGCAGAACCAGGAGAATGTTTTGGTTTTAATATGTATCATACAGACGAGATTGCATTACAAAGAGCTTTTATGATGAAAGGCTCTTACTTTGAGGAGCATATACATAAAGACGAGAAGGAAATCCTTATTGTCTATAAGGGTAAGCTTGAAGGGAAAGTAGATGGCAAAGTTCGTATAATAGATACTGGAGACTGTGAAAAAGTAGATAAAGGAATACCTCACTCTTGGAGAGCACTTGAAGATACTTGGATGATAGGAATAACTATACCTGCATCAGGAGCGTATCCGTATGGCTGATTTAGATTATCTTAAAAAGCTTACTGAGGAGTTAGCTAAAGAAGTTGATGGAAATCTATATGGAGGTCCATTATTTGGACTTATGTGTGATTACTTCAATACTATAAATTCCTATATTTCAATAGTCAAATCTGATGGAAAGATTTTATTTTTAAATAACGCTCTAATAAAACGTATGAAGGATTTGGGTTATTCTGATATAAAAAAATATATAGGTAAAACTTGCGTAGAGATAGACTCTAGTAAATCATTTCACTTAGATGCTATAAAGGAATGTGCAGAGACAGCAAAGGTTGTTGTAAGAAGAGACATAATTAGTAAATATAGCAACGAAACTTACGATCTAGTGTGCTTGCCTTTGAAATACAATGGAGTGTTGGCTATAGTTGAAATGTGGACTAAAATAGTGATAACATGAGCTTAGATTACGAGAAGTTTATACTGAGACAGACTGAATGGAGAGGAGAAGTAACAAATAAGTTGGACACAATAAACAGTGATGTAAATCAAATCAAATCTGATATGAAAGAATTAAATAAAAAATTAGAGAAACTAAATAATAAGATAACAGATACTAATATAAAAATGGCAGGACTTGCTGCTACTGTCTCATTGGTAGTTACTATTACAACCGCATTAATAATAAATGGAATTGGATAGATATGGAAAAAGTTAATATAAAAAAAGAAGAGGTTGCCAGATTTTTGCAGAAAATTGCAGAGAGTATGTTAAATGAAGAAAAAGATAAGAAATCCATTCGTATGGATCTTGTAGGCAATCTTAATATAGTTCAAAAATCTGAGAATAAAAGAATAATAGCTGGATATGCTTCAGTTGCAGTAATAGATAAGGAGGATCAATTTATACCCATAGAAACTCTTAAAGAAGGTATAAAATCTCTTTTAGAGGATCCACATTATTCTAATTTAATGTTAGTTCATAAGAACATACAGATAGGCAAAATCATTGAATCTTATGGTAAATATAAAACTCATGTTGATGAGAAGGGTCTCTTTATAGTAGCTGAGATTCGTTCTGATATCAAAACTGCGGATGCAATTTGGGAAGCTATGATAAATGGAGAGATAAATGCATTCTCAATTGGTTGTGAAGTTTTATTAGATCATAAGGAATGTGATGATAAAAAGTGCATTACTATCTTAGATAAAATAAACATATTTGAAGTATCTGTTTGTTCTGAACCTGTAAATCAAGATTCAGGTTTTATTATTGTATCTAAATCTGTATGTAAGGAATGTAACTTAGATAATGATATAATGACTAAGAAAAAAATAGAGAAGGTCACAAAGGCTGAAGAACCTAAGGAAGAACCAAAAGAAATTGTTCAGGAATCAGAAGAAGAAGAAGAAGAAGTTGAAGAAGTAGAAGAGAAGACTGAGGAAGTTGAGGAGAAAACAGAAGAATCTCAAGAACCTGTGGAAGAGGAAACTAAGTCTATTGAAGATCGATTAGAGGATCTTGATAGAAAGTTTTCAGTTTTAGAAGGTTTAATAAATGAGATGATGAAAGCAGAAGAAAACATACCAGAGGAACCAGGAGAAGAGATCCCTGAAGAACCTGAGGAAGAGATTCCTGAGGAAGAAATGTCTGAGGACAAATCAGAAGAAGAGGAAGAAGAGAAATCAGAAGATGAGAGTTACTCTTTTCCTAAGAAAGCCTTTGATGAAGTAATTGAGAAACTATCAGCAATTGCAGACAAACTTTCAGCAAATGAGAAAGACGAAGATCTTAAACTTGCTATAAAATCAAGAGATGATCAAATAGAGGCTCTTAAAAAACAGTTAGAATCTAAACCCGAACTTCCAAAAATTGAGGAAAAAGGGGAGCCAAAAACTAAGGTGGTTGAAGAAGAAGAATTCGAGCTAGAAGGGGATATCAAGGTAGAAAAAGGCATGGTTTATTTCAACGATTAAATAATGTTCTATGTAATTTCAAAGATGTTAATAAATAAATAGGAAAGATAATATGGCATTTACAACATCATCAAGTCCTAGTGAAGATATAATTGTTCAGGAAGGAACATTTGCATTTGATTATGATTGTTCAGGCAGCGTATTTAAGGGTCAGGGAGTTTATGCAATAGGAACTATGCAAGTTAAAGCTCCTGCGGATTCAATTAACGTTTGTACACCTGGTTGTGTAGGTGTTGCTGCTTACGATCAAACTGATGGAAAACCAGTTGCAGTCTATGGACCTGGTAATATTTGCAGAGTTATAGTTTCTGGTACATCAACAGCTGTAGGAGAAGTTCTCGTTTTAGCTGGAAATGGTTACTTTAAGGAAGCTCCAGCATCTTACACAATATCTGGAGTAAACGCAATAGCTTTAGAGACTCAAGGTACAGATGCAGGCACTTGTAAAGTAATGTTATTCTAAATTTTATAAAAACATAATGTATGTATTATATGTTATTTTAATTAGGAAATATATATGTCAAAGCTAACAAAACTCTTAGAATTTGGATTTGCAGGAAATTCAGAAAGAACTAGATTGTTAAATAAAGAATCTTTCATTAATACAGTTGGTAAAGATATCCATAAATTATTACAATCAGAAAGAACAGCTATAAATGATTCAACTTTAGTTCAAGAAGAAGTCTATAAAACAGTAATTGAGGGAACAGAACCTGTAAAATGTGTAAGAGAAATTATGCCTATAATTAATACAAATTCTTATTCAGTAAGATTTGTAAAAGGTGAGGATGGAACTTATGCTAACAAAATTGCAGAAGGAGCAAAAATAGAAATAGACACTCAAGAATATTCAAAGCAAGATATCACCATAGATAAATATGGTGTAAGACCTTTAATAACAAATGAACTCATTGAAGATGCACTATTTGACGTTGTAGAATTAGAACTTAAGAAAGCTGGAGCAAGAATGGAGAATGCTCTAAATAGACAAGTTCTTTATCAAATGCTACAAGGTACAAGTGCAATATCTACAAATACCCTAAACCCAGCCGGACCACATATAGCAATCAGTGATATACCATTAGCTATATCTAAAATCAAAAAATGCAATTACATGCCAGATACTCTATTGTTACATCCAACTGCAGAAGGTTATCTCTTACAAGATTCAAACCTAGCATATGTATCATATGCAGGAACTCCTGGTGCTCTTAGGCAAGGAGATGTTGGAAAAACAATCATGGGACTAAAACCATATGCTTGTTCAGCAACTGATGCCGCATCACCAACTTGGGATGACACTACAGCAGGTTCAGATGTTACAGCAATAGCATTCTCAAAGAATGATCTTGGTGTAATCTGCATGAGAAGAGACTTGACCATTGAGCAATATGATGATCCAATACACGATCTTATTGGTATATCATTAACAATGAGATTTGGAACTGATGTTCTTAATGAGTCAGCTGGTTGTATAGTCTACCACAAGTAAATCTTTAGTAATATGTATGCTAAGAATATGTATTACTATGTTATTTTATTTATGTTAATATTTTAAATTAAGAGGTTGGAATAATGGCAGGAGCTAAAATTCCAGTATTAGAGATAGAAAATCTATTAGTAACTGATGATGGTAGAGGAATTATATTATATAATGATGGAAATAATGTTCATTTAGGTTCTGATTGGACTGGAATATCATCTAATACTACAGAAGCTAGTAGGAAATTCTTTCCGGCAGCTAGTTCTTCAGGATATATAGGAATTCATGTAATATCAGGAAGTACATATGGTCCTACAGGAGCATTATATTACATACCTATCTATAGTAATTTAGATACTAACCTTTCTTCCTAGGTGATTAAAATGGAAGGAGTTAATATTCCCCAGTTAGAGACAGAAAAATTTATGGTTAAAAAAGATGGAAGAGGATTTCTGTTTCATGAATCTGGTAGAATGACTAGAGATTGGGATGGATTCAGTTACTCTGGAGGAACCGTTGGTGGTAGGCATTTTCTGTGTGCTGCTAGTTCGTCTGGTTGGTTAAAAGTTCATGTAATATCTGGAAGTACATACGGCCCAACTGGTGCATCTTATTATATACCAATATTCAAAAATAGAGATACATCATTATAAGGTGATATAGTATGTTACATGGAAAAGGTTTAGGAAGATATTCTAATAATGATCAATCCTTTCTAACTAAAAAATACTCAGAAAAGAGGAAGAAGGGTTTAAGAGATAAAAGTAGTTTTACAACAGCTCAGATAAATTTATATGAGATATCAGGTTCTGAGGGTGGTGGAGCTACTTTAGAAACAACTTATGAAATAAAACAGTTTCCTTTTCCAACTGATTCAACTATTAGAAAGAAGAGAACTATAGATGTAAGAAAAGTAAAACCACAATTAGGGGAGATGAGTGATTAATGGCGGACTATGAACCAAAATATGTACAAGAAATAGATATAAGAAATTTCTTTACACCTCCATTAGATTACGATGACATTTCAAAAGCTGAATTGCTAGTTAAAATTGAATCTGTAGAGGATTTTGTAGAAGCTTATTATTTTAATGATGGTTCTACAACTGCAGATAAGGCTAGAATACCTTGTTTACTATTAATAGCAGCTAAAGTTATTCTAAAACCAGAATTAGCTAAGAAGTATTATACACTTAATAGGGAAGTTCTGGGTGATTATGAATATGAATTAGCACAACCAATATCTAGAGGTACTGATATACAATCTTCTCCATATGTGATATCTATAACTTGGGAGAAAATGGCATTACAAATGCTTGATAGTAGATCTTCTAAGAAAAAGTTTGGATTATGGAAGGCTAATGATTAATGTCTTATCGTCCTAGTCCTTTATATCCAGAGAATTGGAATAATTTAAGATGGTTTATGTTTAAGAAAGCTGGATATATATGTCAGTATTGTGGAAATTACGCTAAAGGAGATTTACATCTACATCATAAGAGACCTGTTCGTATGGGAGGTTCTCACGATGAATCAAATCTTATAGTTCTATGTAGTGAATGTCACTATAATGTCCACACTAAGAGGATTAAATTATGACCTATGAAGAACTTTTAAATACAAACATCTATTTAAGAACTAGAACATCCTCTCAAAATGTAATTGGTGAATGGACATATACATATACTACTTCTAGTACACCTACCAAATGTAGAATGTCACCATTATCAGCATCTGAGAGGATAGATAATTCTGGTCTTTATGATGATGTTAGATATAAGTGTTTTTGTTTGTCATCATCAAGTATAGATAGAGACAGCCAAGCTACCTATAATGGAGAGAATTATAGAGTAAAGGAAGTAATTATTGATAGTTCTTTTCATCATAAGACTGCATTACTTAAATTGATAACATGATAGAGATTTCATTTGATTCTAAGTTTATAAATGATAAACTTTCAAAAGTAAATAAGAGAATACATGCTGATTTGTTTGATGCTATAGCTGATTCTTCTGAAATATTAAGAGATGAAGCAATTAAATATTTAAATTCTGTAGCTAAAGAACCAGGTAAATCAGTACAAGGTGGTAGAATAACAGATAAATCATCTTGGGTTATAGAACCAATAAGTGATAATGAAGTTATCTTAAAATGTTTATCAGAGCATGCAGCTGTAGTAGAATTTGGTGGTTACGGAAAAATCTTATATGCACCAGCTTATGGTCATTTTACTTGGCCTGTTGGAAGACAACAAGGTAAACCTCCAATACCAGTAGATGAGGTTAAGGTTCAAGCTGGTTATTCATATTTAAGTAGAACTAGAGATAATAAATCAGTTAAAAGTAAGATGAGTAATAAAATTAAAAATGATATTATGAAAGGGATAGAGAGTGAATTATGAGTTTAACAGCATTAACAGACATAAGAAAATATATAATAAGTAGCTCAGCAATAACATCTTTAGTACCAATAAATAAAGTAAAAGTTGGTTGGACTAAATTTAAAGATGATTTTCCTTGTATAATATTAAATCAAACATCTGGAACTGATTATGGTTATCTTGGATATGGTACATCCACAGCTGGCTCTAAACTAAGAAGAGAAGAATTTAACATCCAAATAGATATAATGTCTAAAACAAGTAGATTAGAGACAATTCAAATAGCTGATGAAGTGGTGAAAGTTCTTATATCGGGAACCTGTAGAAAGGAATCTGATAATGATATGTATGATGATGAATTAGGAATATATAGAAAAACTCAGAATTATAGTTATACTAAATTCCATGAAGATTAATGTTAAATTAGTATGTTAAATATGTGACCAAAATAGGTAAATTAATATGGCAGGAACAGTAACAGGTAGAAATTCAAAAGTTTATCTATCAGCTCACTCAGCTGGTGGTGCTACCGATTTTACAAGTAGAACTCACTCAACTTGGGGTATGGGAGATTTCTCACTTACTTTGAGTAGAGGAACTATTGAACAAGACTTAATAGGAGAGAGGGGAAACTATTTCGATCAAGGTGCTCTATCTCTAGAAGGTTCATTAACAGCAGCTAAATTTGCTACTAGTGGTTTATCTGACATTTTAGATAACCTTTTAGATGATGATTCTAAAAATTATCAATATTTAGCTATATCAGGAACAGTATCCACAGATACAGATGCAACATATATTAGTTGGTATTTAAAATCTTGTCAAGTCACCGGATATGATATATCTATAGGTGATGCAGATACAATTACAGAAGCAAGTATAGATTTTGTACACATGCTACCTCAAAATATTACTTATAATGGTGGTTGTATAATGGATTGTGAGTAAATATGGCAGGAACTCCAACAATATATACAGGTGAAGATGCAACCCTTTATTTAGGAAGTGGTGGTGCAGCTAATAAGTTGAGTCATGGTACTTTAGCAATTTCAGATTTTTCTTTAACCTTCAGTAAGGGTACAGCTGAACAAGAATTAGTTGGTGAAAAGGGTAACTTTTTCTTAGCAGGTTCTTTATCAGCAGAAGGATCTTTGACATCTTGTAAGTTACACAGCACTGCGGTTGGTAAAATCGTAAATAACATGATTGTAGGATGCCCAGTAAGTGTATCTGGTAATTGTGGTGCAAACTCACTACATTTCTATCTAAGAAGTTGTCAGATAACTGGTTTCGATTTTACATTAGGAACAGCAGATGAAATAGCTGAAGGTTCAATAGACTTTTCAGTATTATATCCATATGCAATTTCCGTACAAAGAGCTGGATTAGGTTATAAATACGTTCTTGATGAACCAGGATTGATGTAATTTTTAATGTTATTTAATTCAGTTAACTCATGGAGGCAAAACTATTAAATGGCTGAAGAACAAAAGACTAATGAGCCACCAAAAGATTTTAAAGAGTTAAAAGAAAAGATTGATTCAAAGAAAAAATCAGACACTAAGAAAATCATCCAGCAAATAGCTACAAGAGAAAAACTTGAGAGGGATTATGAGGAGGATGTTTTAGAAGTAACATTCTTCTCTTCTCCGGAGACTCAAAGGATGATTAAAGCTAAGAGACCAACACAAAAAGAAATGATGGTGATAATGAAATTATCAGCTGAAGCTGCAATATATGAAGGTAAAGTAGATCCATCATCTTTAGATAAGATGGTGAAGATTTATGAAAAGTTACCAGAATTAGCAGCTACTCTTAGTATAGATAAATCTTTAGATGTCAAGTTTTGGACTGATAAAGTATCTTTTACAACTCTTCAAAATTTCATAACGGAGCTCATTAAGGAAACTCAAAGAGGCTCTGGCATTGATGCGGAAGAATTGAAATCCTTTCGTTGAGTCCGGGGTAGGCCAGCTAGAAGCAAGGATGTGTGAATTCCTAAAAGTTACTCCAAAACAATTAGGAAAACTAAGAAAAGAAGATCCTTCTGGAGTTTCTTTTCTAGAACAACACATCATATGGGAAGCTAATGAAAAGCATAAGGCTTATAAAGAAGCTGAAAGAAAAGCTAAAGCTTCTCGGTCAAAAGGTAGACGTAGATAACATTAATGTATGTCATCTTATGTAATAAAATCTAATCTCTTTAATTTTAATGCACTAGAACTTTTCTAAATCCCGCTTAAAATTAAATGAATTATGATTTTTATGTTTTTCTTTTTTTAGGATTAATGTTAAATAGATTAAATTTAATTAGGATTATAAATAATTATGGCAAAAAAAGGCTTTGGTGCGATAGGAGAGAATCTTTCTATTATATATAGAGATAACTCTAATAATATTCATACAGATGTGGATTGGGACACAATAGTCTGGTCTGATGTTAAGGAAATAGGTTTAAAGTCAAATTCACATGTTGTTGGTTTTCATAAAGATTTAGGAGCTATTGTTTGGTATCCATTAAAACCCGTACTCTTTGATAAGCCAATGTTTTATATATTTCAGAGAGCTTGGGGTAAGATATCTGATACTTGGCATCAATTTTATATAACGGATTCTGGTATAACTAGAACTCCATATCATACTCCTAGAGATGATATACTACCAGATGAAAGGATAATGGGTTATACTGCAACTGTCAATTATGGAGGTAATGACTTTCCAATTGATGTTGGAGTAAGAGGTCAACCTTTAGGTATACCTCATGCTATGGTCACTAAGATAACTACTCCAATAGCATTACAAGACATGGGAATAGAATATCAATTCTATCTGAACCCTGAATGGTCTAGTGATGCTTCTAGATATATAAAGTGGGTTAGAATCTGTACATCTTATGATCCAGAGGATCCAGAGAATAATGTTTATGCTGATTATGATATAGGTTCTGTTTTAGGTAATCAATACTCTAATATGGATTTCTATGAAGTATCTTTTCTAAATCAAGATAAATCTAATACTTTAGGTTACTTTAACTTTACTGATGTCTTTGAAGATTCTACTAATCAATTTGCATCCATTGAAGAAGTAACTCTTCCAAACTCAGAAACTACTTACGTTATGAAGATAGGGGCAACATTCGGATCTAAAAATCCAAGTGAATATATAGAGATATAGAATGCCAAATTTTGGACAAGTTGGCCATCAAAGTTACGATAGTGTCACTGTAGAAGATCAATTAGTTGGTTCTCAAGGAACTCCTGGTACAGACGGTACAGCTCAATCTATAACCGTTTATATGAATTCATGGTCATCTGGAGATGAGTGTAAATGTGCTATTTATTTATCAGATTCAGGTTTCACTAAAGTAGGTGAGACTGAAGAATTAACTACAGGTGGGACTGGATGGAAAACATTTAATTTCAGTGAACCAAAACCAAGTATAATTAATGGATCAGAATACACATTAGTAGCTTTCGGTGATGACTCTTCTACAACTGTAGATTATTGGCCAAGCAATTCTATATATCTTAGAAAAGAATCTGCAACATATCCAAATTTTCCTAATTCTATAGCAGTTGATGGTTGGGATACAAATTTATATAATAATGCTGTGGGTATAAATTGTACATACTTAACTGATGAAAGTGAACCATCTTTTTATATAGCAAATCCAAATTCTGGTAAGCTAACCTTTTTAGGTGGCTCTAAGCAGTTAAAGTTTATAACTAAATAATATGAGGAATTAAAATGCCAAAATTTGGAAATGAAAATGAAAATGCTAATCAAGTGAATACTGAAGATGATATAAGGGGTAGTTACTTTACGTGTCCTGCAAATGGAACTCTTGATTCTATTGTAGCTTATATATCTTATTCAGGAGGAATTCCTTGTTTATTAGGAAGTAATATAATTAAAACGAAAAAAGGAAATATGGAATTATCAAATATATCCATAGGAGATGAAATATTAACTTATGATGAAGATTTAAAAGTATTAAAGTATAATAAAGTTAAAATAATAGAAAAATATAACACAAGAGAATATTTAATTATAAATAAAAAGTTAAAGTTAACTTCAAATCACTTTATTTATGTGAATGATAATTGGATAAGAACTAAAAATTTAAAGATTGGAGATTACTTATTAACATCTGATAGTAAAAAAGAAGCTGTAGAAACTATTGAAGAGATCAAAGATAATATAGATGTGTATGAGTTATCCATTGATGGAAATTGTAATTTCTTCTGTTCAAATTATCTAGTTCATAATGCAGATGAAATTAAAGCAGCTATATATAAAAAATCAGATTACTCTCTAGTAGCTAGTAGTGATGAAGAAACTTCATCTGAAGGTTGGATAACTTTCACTGGTTTTGGTTCTCCATCATTAATATCCAGTACTGATTATTATTTAGTAGTGTGGGCAGACAGTACTACTGCTATGGTAGGACTTTGTTATTCTGATACTGATAGTATTGGTATATATAGGAATCTTGATTATGATGTTAGTAGTGGTGATTATCCAGACCCACTTGAACCTGATGATACAGAAAATTATACATATTGTATATATGCAAATTATACAGGAGTTAGTTCTCTATATTTAGCAAACTCAGGTAGACTGTCCTTCTCTGGCGGCTCTAAGAAGTTAAGTTTTGTAGCAAATTAATATGAGGAATTAAAATGCCAATATTTGGTCATAGTAGTACTTGGGCTGCTCAAGGTAGAAGCATATATGATAGAATCAGTTCAGGTATTTTTCAAATGGGATCTACAAACGGAATCGTTAATACTATAACTGGTTATTTTTGGGATTGGGCGGCTCCAGATGATAAATATGATGTTAAATGTGCTATTTATGATATTAATAGTAATTTAGTGGCTAAAACAAGTTCAGCTACATTATCAGATAATCAATGGACTTTACAAACATTTAAAATTACAAGTAACATAAAATTATTAGCAAATCAGTCTTATTACTTATGTGCTTGGGGTAATGAAGGTTCTATAGGAAGTCCACCTATTCAATTTTCAGGTCAAGCTTCTGAACATAATTTATTTTACAATGAAGAAGATTTTGGGGATTGGCCGGAATATATACCATCTTGGAATGCATGGTACGATCTTGGAGGAGAATCTTTAGAACCTATAATATATTGTGAATACACTGAAATAGAGGAAACTCCTCTAAGTATAGAAGGAACTGGTAGAATATTATTCTATGGTGGTTCTAAGGAATTAAAAATAACAACGGTGGAATAGAATGGCTACATTTGGAAATACAGAAGGAGGCACAGGAGGAGGTCTTTTAGCTTTTTGGGTACTTGGAATGAAAAGAGAGTTTATTCAAGGAGTGAAAGATTCTCCGACAAATTCTGGAAAAGCTAATAAAATAACTTGTTATGTGAAGGAAAACCATACACCTTATCAAGAAGCTATGTGTGCCTTATATTTAGGTTCTGATAAGTCTTTTATAGCATCTACTCAAACAAGGATAATATCAGGAGCTTCTTATGATTGGAAAGATTTTGAATTTGCTAATCCAGTTGATATAACAGTTCAAGATTATTATATATGTGTTTATGGAAATGCTCCTGATGTTGATCCTGGAACTTTTAAGGGGTATTCTTTAATAGCTTATACAGATGATTTAGATGTACATGATTATCAAGATAATGTAGCAGATTATCCTAATTGGCCAGATCCTCATACATTTAGTGTTGCTGTTGATGCAGGTCATATACAATTATATTGTACATACACAGAATCTGCTGGTGGTGGAACTACCCATATATCTACAGTAGGAGATGGTAAAATGTCTACATATGGGTTAGGTAAATTTTATATAAAATAAGATAAATGGCTTTTACAGACACTAAGTCTGCAGGCAATATAATTGCTAGTGCAGATTGGAATGATTTTGTTGATTTT
>Ga0272441_10005575_pt1 | contig 21748 bp, 18 predicted proteins | sample SSMProp6N_FD_193582 | JGI IMG/M metagenome (GOLD analysis project Ga0272441, IMG submission 193582) | Marine sediment archaeal communities from Little Sippewissett salt marsh, Falmouth, MA, United States - SSM-Prop-6N | ecosystem: Environmental > Aquatic > Marine > Wetlands > Sediment ... | reverse complement strand
TCAAGAAGAAACCAAGCGCGCGAGGCCCCCCATTCGAAGCATTATACCCCGCCGGAGTGCCGCCCGCCAGCCCGCCGGGGCTACCCGGCCGGGTCTGAGACCCGCCCTTACAACCCGCCCCTACGAACCGCCCCTGCAACCCCTGTGCGCTTGGCCGCGCCTTCCGTTCTGCGATGCGTCAAGGAGCGGCTTCTTGTGCCTGCGGCACCCGCCCCGTTGGGGCGGGCCACCCCGCTTAAAGGTACGCAAGAGACCGAAAGAACCGAATTCTCAATTACTTTCACTCGCTGTGATCCCCTGTCGATGTTTTCTCACTCTCCAGCGCACGGCGTTCTCTTCGGCGATTCCGGAGGCGCTCCCCCAGACCGGTGAATCGCTCCCGGATAGGCAGAAAAAGGGTGAGACACAGGAGGACGAGGAAAAACCCGCCACACCCCATAAGCGGATGTGTTACATACATCATAGGCAATCCGAATGTGACAAACAGCAGCACGTATACCCATCCATAGCTGCGTCGCGGAAACCTTCGCTCGATTCGCTTAACGCTGCGATTCTCATTGAGTGGGAGGAGGACTCTGGTCGGCGTTTCTTGCGGTGCAGGCTGCTTGGAGCGCCGTCGAATTCGCCTGCTCCAAGGCAATCGTGCGAACTTCCAGCCATCCGGCTCACGGACAACCGGAAACTCATTGATTTCAAAGACTATTTGCCCCCAGTCAACCACAATGACTCCCTCGTTCTTTTCGACCCAAGTATCCGTCGCACACGCATCGCGGTAGACGCGCCGCAGTGGTCGACTCACACGTTTTACGTTCCGGACGAATAGAGCGAGGGGGAACTCCTCGCGCAACTCGCGGGCAAGCCTTTCGTGCAGTTCTTCCCAGTGACCCGTAAGGATATCATGCTTCGTTTCGAAGAAGAGCGCGCGGGCTGCCTGCTCCTCGGCGTGGTGCTTCATGAAGTCCTCTTGGTTCGCGTTCCACCACGACTCCCATCGCATTGCATCCAAGCCGTAGTTCATGCCCGAGACCGCGCAAAGTGCTTTCTGAGCGTCCTTGACAACATCAAGGTCGTGAAACGAGAGGGCCCTAATCAACAAGGGGATATCCCCAACGGAGGGTTTCGCGCGATGAACGCGGACCTCACTCATGCGTTCGATGATGCGTGTCATCTCGCGTTGCAAGCGGCGGATTTCACGTGCCGCAGCGAGTCCCGAAGCACCGCTCATAGATTTCCTCCCTTCGTCAGAAATATACCATGTCTCGCCAGAAAGCGAGACTATAATCCGAGACGAAGATTGTAATGGCGGCGGCCAGCTCCCCTCCCCTTGACACCCCCGCGGGCGGGGGTATAACGGCCAAGTGACCGGCGCGCGCGAGCGCGCCCCTTTTCTCGGAAAGATGTGCAGAAAGGAGCATCCCCGCATGGCCAAGGCACTCAAGATCGGCATCATCGGCTGCCGCATCGGACGGCAGCACGGAGAGCGCGCGAAGGAGAGCCCCTTCGTCAAGCTCACCGCGCTCTGCGACGTGGACCGCGCGCGCCTCGACGAGGCGGGCACGCACCTGGGCGTGACGGACCTCTACGAGGACTACACCGAGATGCTCGCGAAGGCCGACGTCGAGGCCGTGATGATCTCGACGCCGAACGACCTGCACGCGCCCATCGCGATCGCCGCGCTCGAGGCGGGAAAGCACGTCTACCTCGACAAGCCGCTCGCGAACACGCTCGAGGCGGCGCAGAGCATCGTCACCGCCTCGGAGAAGGCGAAGACCAAGCTCATGGTCGGATTGAATTACCGATTCGGCCAGGCCGCGCAGTACATCCGCGGACTTCTCGACGAAGGCGCGCTCGGGGACGTCTACTACGGGCACGCGACCTGGCGCCGCCGCGCCGCGCTCGGGTGGATCAGCGGGTGGTTCAAGGAGAAGAAGCGCTCCGGCGGCGGGCCGGTTATCGACCTCGGCGTGCACCACCTCGACCTCACCTGGTACCTCATGGGCAACCCGAAGCCGGTCGCGGTCTCGGGCGCGGTCTACGACCAACTCGTCAAAAAGTTCGCCGCCGAGACGGGCGAGGCCTTCGACGTCGAGAACACCGGCCTCGGGCTCATCCGGTTCGAGAACGGGGCGACCTGCTTCCTCGAGGTCTCGTGGGCCACCAAGGGCCGCACGCGCGACGGCATCGAGGCGAGCGTCTTCGGCACGAAGGGCGGCGCGCGCTACTTCAACGACGACAAGGGCTACGTCTTCGACGCGGAGGCCTACCTCAAGGCCGCCGGCGGCGAGCTCGTCTGCAAGTCGCCGAACCTGCTGCCCAAGGTCCCGACGATTTACGAGGTGTTCGCGCGCGCCGTGCTCGAGGACAAGCCCGTGCCCGTGCCGGCCTCGCACGGGCTCGCGGTCCAGAAGATGCTCGACGGACTCTACCGCTCGGCCGAGGCCGGGCGCGAGGTCGCCGTCGAGTAGAACCCGGCAAGACAACCATCGAAAGGAAGGCATCGTCATGGAACTCGGATTCATCAGCGCGACCCTGAAGCTCTCGATCCCCGAGATTCTGGAGTGGTCCGCGGCGCAGGGCTTCACCTGCATGGAGATCTGCACCGGGCCGGGCGAGGACGATTCGGACCCGTCGTGGAAGGGCCACGTCAACATGCGGCAGGTCCGCGCGCACGGCCCCGACGCAATCGGGAAGATTTTCAGCGCAAGCGATCTGCGCATCGCCTGCCTCACGAGCTGCTGGAACTTCCTCGACCCGGACCACGCCAAGCGCGAGGCGATGCGGTGCGACCTTCTCGACACCGTGGACCTCGCCGCGGACCTGGCGATCCCCGTCGTGACCTGCTTCACCGGGCGCGACCCGTCGATTGACTACGACGCCAACCTCGCGGCCGTGGTCGAGCTGTTCAAGCACGTCTGCGAGAAGGCCGAGAAGCGGGACGTCAAGATCGCGATCGAGAACTGCCCCATGCCGCTGCGCGGCTTCTTCGGCACGCCCATGAACCTCGCCTTCAACCCGCCCATATGGGATGCGATCTTCGACGGCGTGGGCTCGGCGCGGCTCGGCCTCACGTTCGACCCGGCGCATCTTGTCTTCATGCAGATCGATTACGTGGCCGCGCTGAAGGAGTTCGGAGAGCGCGTCTTCCACTTCCACGCGAAGGACGCGGAACTCCTGCCCGACGTGATGAAGCGCACCGGCACGCTCGTGGGCCGCGACTACTGGCAGTACCGCATGGTCGGCCACGGCGCGATCGACTGGGCGGAGTACCTGAAGGTGCTCGCCTCGACCGGGTACGACGGGATGCTCTCGATCGAGCACGAGGACCACGCCTACGGCGGCACGAACGAGAAGAAGCAGGAGGGCATCCTCATCGCCAAGGCCAAGCTCGAGGAGGCGCTCGCCGCCGCGGGCCTCACCTAGACACACGCACTCCCAGCAAGGAGAACTCCCGTGGCCGCCAAGCCGCGCTGGACCGCGTATGTCGTCAGCCACACGCACTGGGACCGCGCCTGGTACGTCCCGTTCGAGGAGTTCCGTATCCGCCTCGTGGACGTGATGGACCGCCTCCTCGGGATCCTCTCGAAGCAGCGGGAGTACGTCTTCTGCTTCGACGGGCAGACGGTCGCGGTGGAGGACTACCTCGCGATCCGGCCCGAGAAGCGCGCGCTCGTCGAGCGCTTCGTGCGCCAGGGGCGCCTCGTGGTCGGGCCGTGGTACGTGCTGCCCGACACCTTCCTCTGCGGCGGAGAACCCCTCGTGCGGAACCTCCTGCGGGGCACGCGCCAGGCGCGGGCGCTGGGCCGCTCGATGCGCGCAGGATACAACCCGGACAGCTTCGGCCACATCTCGCAGACGCCGCAGATCCTCGAGGGATTCGGCCTCTCGAACGCGGTCTTCTGGCGCGGCACGGGCGACACGCAGGACGCGCTGGGGCACCCCTTCTGGTGGGTCGGGCCCGACGGGAAGTCGCGCGTGCTCGCGCTCGTCCTCCTCGAGAGCTACGGCAGCCTCAGCGCGTGGGGCACGATCGACAAGTGGAACGCGTCCGTGGAGGTCGCGGGCGCGCCGAGCTTCGAGCCGAGCCTGGCGCTCAAGGAGCTCCACCGGCTCCTCGACCGCATCGAGTCGGGAAGCGCGCGCGGCACGCGCGTGCTCGTCCTCACGAACGGCAACGACCACCGGCCGGCGCAGCCGCCCGTGCCCGAGATGATCCGCCTCGCGAACGCGCGGCAGGCGCGCGCGCGGCTCGTGCACGGCACCTACGAGGACTACGCGCGCGCGGTCGGGCGAGACCTCGCACGCCGGCGCGTCAAACTCGCGAGCTGGTGCGGCGAGATGCGCGAGGGCAAGCTCGCTCCCATCCTCACGAGCTGCGGCTCGAGCCGGGTCTACCTCAAGCAACAGAACGCGCGCGCGCGCGTCGCGCTCGAGCATCTCGCCGAGCCGGCCGCCCTCATCGCGCACCACCTCGCCGGGCGCGAGCTCCCGCGCACCTTCCTCGACCACGCCTGGGCCGAGCTCCTCCGGAACCATCCGCACGACGATATCTGCGGGTGCTCGGTGGACAGGACCCACCTCGACGGCGAGGCGCGTGCGACGCATGCGATCGACGCCGGCGAACGCCTCGCCGACGAGGCGCTCGCCTCGCTCGGCGGCGAGGTGCTGGGGCTCGACCCGCGCGGCCGCCCGGTCTCGAACGTGGTCCGCGTCTTCAACCCGCTCCCCCGGCGGCGGAGCGCCGTGGTCGAGACGCGCTTCCACGTCCGCGACCTGACCGGCTGGGGACCGGCAGGGCTCGTGGCGGGGCCCGACGGCACGGTCGCGCCCGGCGGTTTCACGGTGGACGTGCAGGGCCAGCGCCCGAACGGGACGCGCTTCGGCGACCTCTCCGCGCGCTTCCTCGCAAAAAACCTCCCCGCGTGCGGGTACCGGACCTACGCCTTCGCCGCGAGCGGGCCCGCGTCCGCGCCGGCCGACCCCGCACTCGCCGCGCGGCCGGGCCTCGTCGAAAACGCCCACCTCACGGTGCGCGGCAATCGCGACGGGACCGTGAGCCTCACGGACAAGGCCACGGGCCGCACGTGGAAGAGGCTCGGCTGGCTCGAGGACCGCGAGGACGCGGGCGACAGCTACGACTGGTCGCCGCTGCCGCGCTCGCCGCGGCCGATCCGGAGCACGACCGCGCGAGTCCGCTGGCGCGTGGTGGATCGCTCGGACCTGCGCGTCGCGATGGAGGCGCGCTTCAAGCTGCGCCTGCCGGCCGCGCTCGGCCCGAAGAGAAGGCGCCGGGGCGCCCGGACGGTCGCGGTTCCGGTCACGGTGCGCGTCTCGCTCGATGCGAACGCGCGGCGTGCGGAGCTCACGGTCGAGCTCGAGAACACGGCGCGCGACCACCGGCTGCAGGTGGTCTTTCCGACCGGCCTCAAGACCCGGACGACCTTCGCGGGCACGGCCTTCGACACGGTCGAGCGGCCCGTGCGCACGCCGGCGAAGCGTCACTACTGCCAGCCGCCGACCGGGGTCGATCTCTTCGAGCGGCTGGTCGCGGCCGCGGACGCAAAGCGGGGCCTGGCGGTCCTGGCCGAGGGCTTGGCCGAGACAACCGCGCGGCGCCCCGCGCACGGGACGGAGCTCGCGCTCACGCTCGTACGCGCGTTCGGCTGGCTGGGCCGAGCCGACCTCCAGACCCGGCGCGGCGGCGCGGGCCCGCACGTGGAGACCCCCGGCGGCCAGTGCCTGCGACCCTTCACCTTCCGGCTCGCCCTGTACCCCTTCGGGGGGCGGGCGCATCTCGCCGACGCCGAGGCCGAGGCCGCGGACTTCCTCGCACCTGCGCGCACGGTCCCGACCCGGCAGCGGCCCGGGCCGCTGCCGCCCGAGTTCAGCCTGGTCTCGGTCGAACCGGAGACGGTCCGCGCCAGTGCGATAAAACCCGCGGAGTCGCGCGACACCGTGGTCGTCCGCGTCTGGAACGCGGGGAACGCGCGCGCGGCGGCGCGCGTCGAGTTCGGCCTCCCCGTGCGCGGGGCGTGGCGGTGCCGGCTCGACGAGAAGCGGCTCGCGAAGCTCGCCGTGCGCGGCCGGAGCGTTCGCCTCTCGATGCGCCCGCGCGAGATCGCGACCGTCGAGGTCAACCTCGCGCGAGCTTCACGCCGCGGGCGGTGACAACGAGGCGCTCGCAGCGGCGGCCGTCCTCTATCTCGACCACGACACGCGACCGTGACGCCGTCACGAGGCGCGCCGAGAGGCGCGGCGGCTTTGAATCTTTTGCCGGCACGACGAGCGAGGCGATGACGAACGGCAGGCTCCTCGAGCGCGCGAGCGCGAGCGTGCGCGAGGGGTGGCTCTCGTCGTAGCCGCGGCTCAGGCGGTCGGGCGCGAGGCGCGCTCGCGCGCCGTCGAGCGACTCGACGAGCACGTTGGGCGCCTTCGCGTCAATTGAACGCGCGCCGTGCTCCGCCCGCCGCACGCGCACCGTGTCGAAGTGGAAGCGGGCCTCGGCGCGGTGCCGCCCCTTCCCGAGGATCCAGTCGACGACGAGGAGGTACGGCCCCGGGCCCTTGCGTAAAACAAGCGCGCGCCGGTGCCGGGGACGCCCGGCGAGGCGCGACCAGCTCCGCTCCTCGCCGCAGAAGAAATCATACGCTCCGTTCGAGCGCCACGCGAGCTTCCTCGAGCCGGTACGTCCCTCGGACCGCCAGCTCGTCACGGCGCGCACCTGCGTGCCGCCGTCGATCGTGACCGTGTTGTGCGCGGCCGTCTCCTTGCCGCGCCGGCGGTCGGGCACCTCGGCGTAGGTGAAGAAGCCGGAGTCCGCGAGCACGGGGCGCCCGTGCGCGGCAAATTCGAAGCTGAGGCTGTCCGCGTGCGCGTGCCCGCCCCAGTCGCTCTCACGGCACTGGACGAGGGCCCAGACCGCGCTCTTCTTTCCGCCCGAGCGCATCACGTAGACCCCGGTCTCGGGGAAGGCGCGCGAAGGGGGAGCCCCGCCGTCCGACTCGGGCAGCCGCGCGAGGCGTTTCGCCGCATCGGGCCCGAAGAGCCAGAAGAGGTCGGGCGTCGGAGCCACGCGCCCACCCGCCGGCCGCACCCCCGCCAGGAGCGACGCGAGCGCGAGCACACCGGGGACCTCCTTGACGCTGGTGTCGCCCACCGGGGGGAGCGTGCCCTCCGGCCGGAGGACCGCGGCCGCGTACTCGGCCATGCGCGCGATGGTCCGCGCGTACCCGGCGGGGAAGGCGATGCGGTTCCTCTTCGCGAGGAGGTAGGGCTCGGCGAACCAGATGATGCACCCGCAGTGGTAGCCGGGCGAGGCCTCCCACTGGCCGCCATCGGCGTGGACCTGGGCGGCGAGGCACCTCCCGAGCCGCTTCACGGCCACGCGCCTCCAGTGCGCCGCGTTCTCGAACTCCGGGAAGGTGACGGCCGCCTCGAGAAGGCTCATCATCTCCATGGTCGAGTGGTTGGTCTCGTCCCGGTTCGGGAAGTCCGCGAGGATGTCGCACTGCGCGGCGACGTGGCCGAGGAAGCGCGCGAGGAACGCGGGCGTGAACGCGTCCGTGCGCCGCAAAAGATGATACGCCCACACCCACGCGCGCGTGCGCAGCGCGACCTGGAGCAGGCCCCAGGAGTCGGGCTTCCACTTGAGGCCGTCGCGGTACGGCCGCGGGGCGGGCTGCGCCGCGATGAACCTGTCGATGAGCCGCACCGCGTGCTCCGCGTAGCGCGCCTCGCGCCCCGCGTACCAGTACGCCTCCGCGATCGAGATGACGTAGATCATCCGGTTGAGCCTCGCCGTGAACTCCTGATCCCGGTTGGGGAGAGGGTTCGCCTCTAGGCTCCAGGGAAACTTCGTGCCGAGCTCGATGTAGCGACCCCTGGTGCCCGGGCCGCAGAAGCGGTCCCGCGCGATTTCGCCGGCCTCGCGGAGGATCCCCCTCACGTGCCGCGGGAAGCGGCGCCGGATCGCCGAAGCGATGCGCGGGATCTCGCGTTCCTCGAAGAGGAAGCGCGCCCGCCGCTTCGCGCAACAGAAGTGCGCATGGAGCAGCACATCGGCGGCCTGGACGCGTCCGGATTCGGCTAACTTCTTGGCTCGGGACAGGTTACGGGTGCTGCGAAGGCGGGTGTACGGCTGGGGAACCAGGAAGGAATCCATTGCGCCTCTCCGGGGCGGGCTGCGCGGCCGTCCGGGCCGAGCGATGCGCGGAACCATACCGAAGTTCGCGCGGCATGTCCAGCGCTTTGTTGAAAAAACTACGCGCGCCCCGGAGGCGCGAGCGCCACGTCCAGGAACCAGCAGCCGCTGCGCTCGACGCGCTCCCCCTCCGCGAGCGCGAGCGGGGAGGAAAATATCGGGCCGTCTGTCACGACCGTATGGTACTCGCCGTTCTCGCCCGAGGCGTCGATCCCGAGCGCCTCGAACTCGCGGACGAGCGCCCGGTCGAGCGTGCGGCCGAGGAAGTCCGGGCCGAGCGCGCCGCCGCGCACCATCACGACCCGCGCGACGAACCCGGCGTCCATGAACTCTTCAAGGAGCGCGCGCCGCTCGGCCCGCCACAGGGGCTCGCACGCGGCGAGGCCCGCCTCGTCGCAGACGCGCTCGACCCACTCGCGATGCGCCCCGATGTCGATGTCGCCGAAGACGCCGGCCTCGATGCCCGCGGCGCGGAACTCCTTCAGTGCGCCGATGAAATGCCGCTCGTAGTCGCCCCAGGTCGTCGCGCGGAAGGTGATGGGCACGCCGAGCGCCGCGGCCTGCGCGCGCAGCACCTCAAGCGAGAGGCCGTGCGAGTGCGAGCGGTTTCCCTCCTCGACCAGCATGGTGAGGAGCCGCTCGGGCCGACCGCCGGCCCGCATCGCGCGGTGCAGCGCGAGGCAGGAGTCCTTGCCGCCGCTCCATGAGGCGAAGAAGCTCGTGTTCGGCCCGAGGCCGCCGCGATCCCCTGTTCCCTTGCCGGTCATGCGGCTGTCCCCTGCATCGCGGCGGCGGTCACGGCCTCTACGTCGAGATCCGCCAGTCGCCCGGAGTCCGCGCATAGCACGGTCACGCGTTCCCCGCGCGGGGCCCAGAGGCGCGCGTCGGTCGGACCGAAGAGCGCGACGACGCGCGCTCCCGCCGCGGCCGCCAGGTGCGTCACGCCTGAGTCGTTGCCGAGGTACGCGTCGGCGCCCGCGAGCGCGGAGGCAAGCTCCGCAAGCGGGCGATGCGCAAGATGCGCGTCGGGCCGGAACGATTCCAGGAAGGCGGCGGCGGTGCTCGCGTCGGCCTCGCCCTCGACGAGGGCGACGCCCCCGCCCCTCGCCTCGCGCCAGCGCGCGGCGACCGCGGCGAAGCGCTGCGCCGGCCAGCACTTGGCCGCGCTCCCCGCGCCCGGATGCACGGCGAGCACGGGCCGCGGCACGTCCTCGAGTCCAGCGGGCGCCACCTCGACGCGCGGGACCGCCTCCGCTTCGAGCGCTGGCGAAAGGCCGAGGCGCTTCACTGCCTGCGCGAGGTGATCGGCCGCGTGCACGCCGCTTCCCTCGCGCGGCGACGGCTCGGCGAGCTCGACGCGCCCGATGCCGCTCGATGCGAGGCGCACGGCCACGTCCGCGGGGCAGCCTGCGAGGAACACCAGCGCCGCGTCGAAGCGGCTGAGCTCGGCCGGCGGCTCGCCGCCGAAGAGCCGGCCGAAGGGCGGCGCGTCGAAGTCGAGGACTTCGTCCGCGCCCAGGCACGCGCGCGCGAACGTGACCAGCCGCCCGCTCACCGCGAGCGAGACGCACGCGCCCGCCTCGCGAAGCCGCCGCACCGCAGGCTCGGCGAGCACGAGGTCGCCGAGCGCGCCGGGGCGGACCACGAGGACGCGGGGAGCTTCATCTTTGCTGCGCGCCACCATGACCGGATTCTACGCGGCCGGGGCGCGGCCGCAAGGGCGGGGAGGTTGCGCAACGGAACTGCCCCTTGGCCTCACCGCGACCAAGTGGTAGAATGCCGAAGAGGAGAAGCCAATGGGAAACTGTCACTCAGTCGAACAGACCGAACCTTTGCGTTGCAGCGGGGCCCTGATTCGTGTAGCTGACGACCGCCGGAGAGATGTTGAAGCTCTCCTCGAGAAGACTGGCGGTCGATTCTACACCTACTTTGAGGAGGCCGATGGGATGGTCGAGATCACGGGTCTGACCGGTCCCGATAGGCGCGTCGAGGGGTTGCATGGAGGATATCTCGTCATTCAGGACGGCGGCAAGATGTGGTGCGGATATCGCAATTTCGTGAATCACATTCGCAAACTGGCACCCATGCTTGAGGACGCGCTCTTCTGCATACAGGATGAAGACGAGAGATTCATCGACGAGTTCCGCATCGAAAATAGGCATCTGCAATATAAGCGCATTCAGCAAGGCTGTGGGTGACTCACGCCAAAATGGGGTTGACTTTCGCGCGTGCGTGCGTATCATACCGAGCGGTTTGGCCGGTCGTCTAACGGTAGGACACCTGGCTCTGGACCAGGCAGTCGAGGTTCGAATCCTTGCCGGCCAGCCAAGCTCGAGTGGCCCATCGCGCGCCGGGGGCCGGGGCGCGAGAACGGCAAGACCGGGTGTCCCCATCGTCTAGCCCGGCCCAGGACGACAGGTTCTCAGCCTGTAGACCGGGGTTCGAATCCCCGTGGGGATACCATGATCGGGCAAACTAGCGGTAGGCAGTTCCTCAAGTTCGTTTCCTACGTGTAGCACCAGCTTGGGGCCGCTGTCTTCCATCGTAAGAACGGCCTTCTTGATGATTTTCCCAAGGAGCACCCGGAACTCCTCTGAGGCGGGCAAGGTTCGCTCTCGTACCCCCTTGAAGACCTCGCGTGTCTTACCCAGCCGAGCCCGTGCCTTCGCAAGCAGGGCCTCCGACGCCTTCCTTGCGGGCGCGCTGTCAACCGCGAGCGCTCGCTTCCGGGCCTCCAGTTCGGCCAATCGGTCCCCCACCGAGGCCAGTCCGGCCCCCTCGTCCTCCAAGACGGTTACGAGCCGAGCAATGCGGCGCTCCACGTCCGGGCAAGAGCGGCTGCGGAGCGCAGCGCGGCGGCGAGTCGTGAGACGTCTCCGTCGCGTGCGGCGAGCGGGTGCAGCCCGATACAGGCGGGGGATTTCGGAAACGGCCCGGCCTGCGGCGGCGTAGGCTTGCACCCGCGCGAGCGCTCCCCGCGAAAAGCCGCCCCCTTGACCGCCTTCGGCCGGGAGGGTAGGCTGTGCGTATGGCGACCGGAACGCTCGCAGGCGCAACCCTCGCGGCGCTGTCCGCGCCCGCGCTCGCGGGCCGGGCGCTCTGCGTCGTCGTGCTCGTCTCGGCGGTGGTCTTCCTCGCGTACATGCGCCGTCTCGTCGGGCTCTTCTCGAAGGAGAAGATGGAGGGAGAGCTCGCGGTTCACCGCCTCGGCGGGGCGCGCGTCGCGCGCTTGCGCCTTCGAGAATACCTGCGCCTGCCGCGGTGGCTCGCGCCGAGGCCGGCCGCGGCCGTGCGCCTGCTGGGCTTCTGCGGGCCGGCCGCGGTCGCGCTCCTCGTCGAGATGCTGAAGCACCCGGACGACGGCCGGCGCCGGGGCGCGGCCGACGCCCTCGGCCGGCTCGGCCCGTACGCGGCGGATGCGATCGACCGCCTCGTCTGGGCGCTCACGGACCCGGTCGACGGCGTGCGCCTGCGCGCGGCGGCGGCCCTCCGCGAGATCGGCCCGGGGGCCGTGCCCGCGGTCGCGAAGATGCTCGCCCATCCGAACCCGCTCGTGCGCGCGAGCGCGCTCGGCGTGCTGGGCCAGTTCGGCCCCGAGGCCGCGCGCGCGCTGCCCGCGGTCGTGGAGGCGTTCAAGGACCGCGACCCGACGGTGCGCGCGACCGCGGCGCGGGTCGCCGGGCGCCTCGGTCCGCGAGCGCGCGTGGTGCTCGGGCCGCTGGTGGGCCTGCTCAACGATCCGGACGCGCCCGTGCGGCGGAGCGCGGCCGACGCGATCGGGCACCTCGGCCACATTGAGCGGCCGGTGACGCACGCGCTCCAGAAGGCGCAGCGCGACCGGCACAACGAGGTCCGCCTCTCGGCGACGCAAGCGCTCAAGAAGCTTCGGAGCGAGGAGGCCCCGCGCAAGCGTTCACCGGGCGAGCCCCGCCCGCCCAAGTGGCACGGCTAGGGCGGGGGCGGCGCGGCGGAAGCATCCGGCGAAGTTTCGCCGCGGATTTTCTTGAGAGCTTCGGCGGCGGGGCCGCAAACTTCCTCATCTGGGGCCTCTCTCCGCCAGATCGCCAGCATGTCGCAGTCCGCGTGTGCCTGCTCCGGATAGTAGCGACGTAGGGCTTCCTGGATCTCCCTGGCGCGCTCGAAGCCGGGTATGAGCCCGCAATCGGAGAGGTCCGATTTCTGGAAGGCTTTCGGGAAGCCACCGCAGTTCGTCAGGGCGCTAGTGCGCGTCTCATCGATGAAGTCGAAGCCCTTAAACAGAAAGCCCGGATGGTCCCAGGCATCCACGTCATCAGCCTCGGGGTTACACAGGAATGCTAGCACCTGAAATGGCTTCTGGCGGGAGAGATGGGGATGCCGGAGGAGGTAGTCGAGGTCAGTGAAGCTGTCGAACCAGGTCACGCCGTCAGACTTGTGTGCCCAGTCTTCGTCGGACAGAGTGTCGGCCTCAAAAACGGTAGGGCACAACATGCAGTCCAGAGATATTAGCTCCACGAGGTGATCCAGCTTCGACCAGGCGATGTATTCCTGCCACCCCTGCCCGTGCCGAGGTAAAAACAACTTCACGGCCACGTATTCCGTATTCATGCGACATTTTCCAAGAGGGTCGCCGCGCGGCGAGACTTGTCGGGGGGCTTGGGGACGACGTCTTCGGGCATGGGGATAGGCTAACCCGCTTCCGGACCGCGCGCACGCGCGGCACGAGGGCCGCGGTCCTACCTCGGCCGCACGCGGAACTTCTTCACGAAATCGACGGGGCGATAGCTGCCCTTGGCCCGGCGCAGGCCCGGGTCGCCGAGGTCCTGCTCGCGGTTGAGCCGCTCGGCCCCGGGGAAGACGTGCGCCGCGAACTCGCGGCAGACGACCTGGCTGAGCCCGGTCATCTCCGGGTTCGCCTTCTCGAAGTGGCAGACCGCGAGGCACTCGGCCACGCCCGGCTCGCCGAGCGCGACGGCCTCGACGCGGCCGTCGACGAGCACGACGCGGCCCGAGAGCCCGATCTCGCGGAAGCGGCGCGCGCCCTCCATGAGCGCCTCGGTCTCGCCGAAGGTGCTCGGCCGGTCGAAGGCGCAGCGGAAGCTGCACCAGGCGTCGGCGAGCGCGACCGCACCGTTTATATAGTCCTCGCCGAACGGGACCGACTCCCACGCGTGGCGACGGCTGAACCGGTTGATGAGGTTCTTCTGCCGGTGGTAGCGGTTGCCGCGCAGCGCCGCGAGCGCCGCGCGCTCGTAGACATAATCAAAATTGTCACGGTCTTCGAGGATATCGAAGCGGTCGCGGTCCGGGAGAAGCGCGTCCAGGTCCGACTCGGACGCGCAGGCCAACAGCGGCTCGGCGCCCTCGGCGGCCATTGCGTCGAAGGCGGCCTCGAAGGCGGCGCGGCGGTCGCCCGGGCCCACCGGGGGCATGGCGTAGAGTTCGCCCGCGTACCCGTGCTCGATCGTGACGAGGCAGCCGTGCGAGCGCGCGATCGTGGTCTCGTGTGCCGTGCGGAAGAGGTAGGCGTTGGCGAAGAGCATCTCGCTCGCCGGGCTCGGGCTCGCGGCCAGGGCCCGGTCGTAGGCGGACTTGTCCGCGAGCGCGATCGCGCGCCGCTCGGGGAGCTCGGGGAAGGCGGAGAGGTCGAGGTCGCCTGCGGTCATCGCACCCCATTCTAGCTTGGGCCCGCCCTTGACACAACCCGCGCTTCGGCAAGACTATTCGCGGGCCGGACGGGAACGCTCCCGGACACCCCGTGTCCGGACGCCGGGCGCGGCGGTTTCATCCGAAGGGGGGAATATCGGCCCCCCGGGCGGGTACATGGATATGGCCAGAGACGCCGAGCTCCTGGACCGGGCGCGCGCCGGCGACGGCGAGGCCTTCGCCGCGCTCGTGGAGCGATACCGCGCCGCGGTCTGGCGGCTCGCGCTGCGCTGCGCGGGCGGCGCGGCCGAGGCGGCCGAGGACCTCGCCCAGGAGGTCTTCGTCCGCTTCTGGGACGCGCTCGCGCGGATCGACCCGGCACGGCCGCTCTTTCCCTGGCTGCGGCGGGTCGCGCTGAACCTGGGCGCGAAGCGCGCCGCGTCGCGCCGGATCGAGCGGCGCGCGATCGAGCGCCTCGCGCGCGAGCGCGCGGCCGCGGAGGCGGCTCGCGAAGCGCCGGCCGAGCCCGGGCTCGGCGGACGGCTCGCACGCGCGATGGCCGCGCTGAACGAGGAGAAGCGCGAGATACTTCATCTTCGCGCGGTCGAGGGATTGAGCTACGGCGAGATCGCGAAGGCGCTCTCGTGCGCGGCCGGGACCGTGATGAGCCGGCTGCACCGCGCGCGCGCGGAGCTCGCGCGGAGACTCGCGGAGGAGGAAGAGACGTGAGCTGCGACCTGGAGGCGGCGCTCCTCTCCGGCTACCTCGACGGCGAGCTCGACGAGGCCTCGTGCGCGCGCGTCGAGGCGCACCTCGACGCCTGCGCCGCCTGCCGCGCCGAGCTCGAGCGCCTCGCCGAACTCGACCGGGAGCTCGCCGAGAGCGCCCCGCCCGGCGGCTGGGACGCCTTCGGCGGGCGCCTCCTGGCACGCATCGCCGCACGAGAGAGAACGCGCGCCGCGCGCTCGCGCCGAACGCTCCGCGCCGTCGCCTCGCTCGCGGCCGCGGCCGCGCTCCTCACCGCAGTCGCGATCGGCTACCGCGCCGAGGGGCTCCCGCCCGAGGACGTGCCCGCGGCGGACCTCGCCGTCGCGGCCGCGCACGCGCCCGAGTTCGACCGGCTGCTCGCGCGGCTCGAGGTCGTGCTGCGAAAGGTCGAGAACCTCCGGCCGGACGACCCGGGCTCGGCCGCGCGCCTCGCGCGCTTCGTCCACGACGCGAACCTCGTCGCCGACCTCGCCGAGGCGCGGCGGCGCGCGGGCTCGGGCGAGCTCGCCGACTTCCTCGCGCGCGCGGAGTTCGCGATCCTCGCCGCGGCGAACAACCCGCCCGGGCACGACGGCCGCCTGCGCCTGGTGCAGGACGCGCTCGTGAACGCCTCGCTCGCCAACGACGTTATAGAAATGCGGACGCGCCTGGCGCGCGCCGAGCCGGGGTTCTAGGAGGAACGAGGCATGGGCACGCTCGCGAGGACCGGACGCTGCGGGTCGGCCGCCGTGCAGGAGGCCGCCTTCTTCCGCGAGCGCGGCCACACGCCCGCGCCGCGGTTCATCCAGTGGATGGCGACGCTCCGCTGCCCGATGCGCTGCGCGCACTGCCTCGCCGCCGGCGGCGAAGATGTCCCCGACATGCCGCTCGCGGACGTCGCGCGCCTTCTCGACCAGGTCGCCGCCATGAACATCGACGAGTTTCTCGTGACCGGCGGCGAGCCCGCAGCGCGGCCCGACCTCGCGGAGGTCGTCGGACTGCTCCGCGAGCGCAACCAGCGCTGGAGCCTCAACACGGCCGCGATTCCGAACGCGCGCGCGCGCGCGGCCATGGAGACATGGCCGCCCTCCTTCGTCGCCGTGAGCCTCGACGGGCCGGAGCGCGTCCACGACCGCTTCCGCGGTCTCGCCGGCGCGTGGCGCGAGTCGCTCGAGGCGATCCGGTTCTACCGGAGGATTGTCAAAGGCGAGGTCGTCGCCGGGACGACCGTGACGCGGCGGAACTTTGATCATTTGGCCGAAACCTTCGACCTCGTCGCCGCCTCGGGCGCGACGAGCTGGGGGTTGCACCTCCTCGTGCCCGAGGGCCGCGCGGCAAAAGCGCCAAAGCTCTTCCTCAAGCGGCGCGATCTGCGCGCGCTGCTTGATTTTTGCGCCGCGCGGCGCCGCTACTTCCCCGTGGGCATGGCCGACGAGATCGGCTACCTCGGCGCGGAGGGCCCGCTCGTGCGCGACGAGCCCTTCTTCTGCGGCGCGGGCCGGACGCAGTGCGTGATTCTGCCGGACGGCGAGGTCGTGCCCTGCACCACGCTCGACCGCTCGACGAGCGCGGGCAACGTCCTGCGCGAGCCATTGGAGAAAATCTGGCGCGAGGGTTTTGCGGAACTCCGCGCCTGGGAGCCGGAGGGCCGCTGCCGCTCGTGCGAGTACGCGAGCGCGTGCCGCGGCGGATGCTGGCTCCAGCGGCGCGCAAAGCGGCAGTGCTCGCGCGACCTGTGGCGGACGTCGCGATTCGCCGCGACCGCGGCGGGCATGGCCGTCGCGCTCGGCCTCGGAAGCGGCGCGCTCGCGGGCGAGCCCGAGGAGGCGGAGCCGAAGCCGCCGGTGAAGACCGGCCCCCCACCTGTAGTTACCTACTCGTGGGGTAGAATGCCCCTCTCTGAGGAAGACAAACAACGCGTAGCGCAGTGCGAGATCGAACGCTGGATCATCGAATGGTACACGGCAAAAGGCTATGCTTCGAAAGACGGTCCCCGCTCAGTTGTGGAGATGCGGCGAGTCGGTCGGGTCCTGACGCCGAAAGAAGTCCGGGAGTCGGCGAAGCGCGCGCTCAAGGAGGATCCGGCGGCCGTGTACTTCCTCGACTTCACGGACCCGGAGCGCGACAAGAGCCTCGCCGCGCGGTGCAAGGCCGTGCGGGCCGGACTCTACACGAAACAGGTCTCGCTCTCGCTCGCCGCGTTCATGTGGAGGGACCTCACGGAAGCCTGCCTCGACGGGCCCTCGCCGGAGAAGCGCACCGCAGAGGAGCGGAAACTCCTCCGCGAGACGCTCGGAAAATTGCAGGCCAAGTCCCTCGCCTGGCAGAAAGAAACGGTGGAGCAGAAGCTGGGGGCCTTTCTCTACGACCGCTTCTGGTCGATGAGAGGGTTGGATTTCAAGCACAGGCCCCCTGTCCCTCCTCAAGCTCCCCTGGCGAGCCGACTCCGAGAAAAGCGCTGGGGACACAGGCTCGGACCCGTAGCCGAGAATTATGCGGCCGCACATCCTTTCGGCGGGGGCAGGGCGCTCACGGCGACGTGCGAGGAGGGCACGGGGCTCGTCCGCCTCACGGGCGAAGGCGAGGAGAAGCTCGCGGGCGCGTTCACGCTCGGCATCTTCGACGTCTTGCGTTCCCCCAAGGGCCGCACGGCGAGGGTCGAGGTCGTGGAACTCGCTGTAGATCTCCCTGCGGGCGCGGAGGTCGGCTATGCCGACGTCCTCCGCCTTGTCCACGAGGCCCATCGGGAGAAGATCGGCGCGTGGACGGAGTCCGCTGCTGGAAACAGGGGCCTCGGCCAGCCGCACCCGGCGCTCCTGCCCGCCCTTCGGATCATGGAGACCGACCTCGCGGACAAAGAGGACAAGGAATCCCAGGACAAGCTCCGGCAGGTCCGCCGGCTCCTGACGGGCATCTGGCTGTTCTAGAGACAGGAGGCAATTCAATGCGCGCGACATGGAAGATGACGACGCTCCTCGCGGTGGCGCTCGCCACGGCCGGGCCGGTCGGAAGGACGGGCCTCGCGGCAGAGCCGCCCGAGCGCCCCGCACCGGCCGCGCGGCGCGCGGACGAGGGCCTCTTCGAGAAGGGCTATCTCCTCGCGCTCACGGGAAAGTTCGCCGAGGCGCGCGCGGTCTTCGAGTCGCTGCGCGAGGCCTTCCCGGAGTCCGCGCACCTCGCCGAGGCGCTCTTCTGGACCGGCTACTGCCGCGTCGAGGCCGGCGAGTACAAGGAGGCCGCCGAGGCGTACGCGCGCCTCGCGCGCGAGCACCCGGCGAGCGCGTTCGCCGACGACGCGCTCCTCAAGCTCGGCGAGGTCTATCAGGTGCACCTGAAGGACTACAAGAAGGCCATCGAGGCCTACGCGCGGCTCGGGCGGCTCGAGGACAACCCGCTCGCGCCTGTGGCGCTCAACCGCGGCGGGCAGATCCTGCAGTACCGCTACAACGACTTCGACCAAGCCCGCGACAACTACCAGCGGGCCGTCGACGTCGCCGAAAACCAGCAGGCGAGCCGGGCCGTGTCGCCGCCGGTGCCCAACACGTCGGCCGCGCAGGCCAAGCAGGAGATCGTGCAGCTCGACAACAACATGGCCGACGACTACCAGGCGATGCGCTGGTACGTCCAAGGCCGCAACGAGCAGGAGGCCGGCAACTGGGGCGCGGCGAACACCTTCAACGGCCGGATCATCACGGCCTACCCGGACTCGCCCCTCGTGCCCGAGGCCATGATCGGCATCGCCGAGTGCCTCACGCGCGAGGGCGAGCTCGAGAAGGCGCGCGAGAAGTACGCCGAGATCCTCGAGCGCTTCCCCGAGAGCGAGGCGGCCAAAAGCGCGAAGGCCGCCCGGGAGGCGGTCGAGCGCGCGATCGAGATCCGCGCCTCGCGCCGCCGCTCGCGCCGGGGCCGCTAGACCGCGCGGAAGTTCCGGAAAATCCCGGGAATATCGACGCCCCCCGCGGGTACCTCCCGCCGGAAGGGCCGCGAGGGCGCGGCCCGTGCGGAAGGGAGGAACCCATGCGAAAGCCGGAAGTCGTCGTCCTCGCGCTCGTCTTCGCCGCCTGCGCGCTCGGGGGCTGGAGGGGCCCGGCGGACCTGACGGCCGCCCGGGCCGAGACGCCCGTCGCCTCGCCCGCGATCGAGATCGACGGTTGCAGGATCGCCTGCTCGGTCGGGAAGGCGAAGTTCGGGCCGGGCGAGCGCGTGGTCCTGCACGTGCGCGCGGAGAACCCCACGCGCCAGTCGCGCGCGCTCGCGCTCACGCTCCGCCTGACGGTCATGGACCCGGCCTCCATGCGCAGCCGGATGCCCGTGACGCCGCCGCCGAAGGTCATTCTCACCCGGACGCTGAAGCTGGACGTGCCCACCGGGGGCCTCGCCGAGGCAAACGTGGAGCTCGAGAAGGCGGCCCCGGCCGACGGAATGCCGCGTACCGTCGTCCTCTTCAAAAAGGCGAAGAAGCCCGTCGTGCCGGCCGGAAAGATCGTGAGGCTCGACCCCAAGCTCGCCCCCTTCGTGCCGAGCGCGGCGCTCAGCTACACCGTGGCGGTCCCCGCGCCGAAGCCGGAGGCGAAGAAGTGAGGCGGCGCCTCCTCCCCGCGCTCGCCGCCGCCGCGGGCGCGCTCGCCGAGGTCGCGCTCCACTTCACGGTCGAGGCGGCCGGGGCGACCGGCCCGACCTACCGCGACTTCCTCCGCGCGCTCGCGCCCGACGTGCGCGTCCGGGCCGTGGTCGAGGACGAGACGGCGGCCTCGGAGTTCCGCCGCCGCCTCGCGCGGTGGGGCGTGCCCGAGGGGCGCGTCCGGTTCGTCACGACCGGGTACCCGATCACGACCTGGGCGCGCGACCGCTTCCTCGTGCGCGAGGGAGCGGGGCGCGGCGAGCTCCTCGTGCCCCAGTGGGAGGCCCGCGCGCGTCCGGCGCGCGCGAACGACTGGCACGCGCCCTTCGCGCTCGCGCGCGCGGCCGGGCTCGAGGCGCGCCTGGCGCCGCTGCGCTTCGACGGCGGGGACGTCGTCGTGGGCGGGGGCGTCGCCTTCGTCTCGGCGAGTCTCCTCGAGAAGAACGTGGGCGTCACCGCGCCCACGCGCGGGGCCGCGCTCGACGCGCTCGCGCGCGAGCTGGGGCGCCCCGTCGAATGCCTGGGGCGCACCCGCGGCGAGGTCCCGGACCACCACATGGGGATGTACCTCGCCCCGCTCGCCGGCGGCCGCGTCCTCGTCGGGAGCCCGGACGCGGCCCTGCGCGCGGCCCCGGACGCCGCCCGGCGCGTCGCGGGCGCGGACCTCTCCGAGAGGGCCGTCCGGCCCTTCCGCCGCGCGGCGGAGATCCTCGCGCGCCGCGGCTACGAGGTCCTCGAACTGCCCCTCGTGCCCACGACCAATCCGCACGCCTACGTCACCTACAACAACGTGATCCTCGAGACGCACGGCGGCCGGCGCATCGTGTACCTGCCGCGGTACGGCCTTGCGGAGCTCGACCGGGCCGCGCGACGCGCCTGGGAGGCCGCCGGCCTCCGGGTCCGGCCCGTGGACGTCTCGCGCGTCTGGCGCCGCGGCGGCTCGCTGCGCTGCCTCGTGCACGTCCTGCGCCGACGCTGAGCGCCCCGCCCCCCGGCCCCTCCTTGACGCGCCCGCGTCCCGGCCGTAGAATGCGGTCCGGGAGGATTGAATGGGCGCGCGGCCCATCGTGATCGTCAAGTACTGGAAGGGAGAGAGCCACCCGGCCGACAGCTGGGCCGGCGGCCTGCACGAGGGCATCGCGGCCCGCGCGAACCGGCACCACCTGCCGCTCGCGCAGTTCGAGTTCCGCGAGAAGGCCGACCGCGAGAAGTTCTTCCTGGAGCCGCCGGACGCTTTCTCGGGCCTGCTCTTCTTCTCGATCTACCAGAAGCGCTATCGGCCCGACGTCCGGCGAGCCGTCGAGCGCTTCCGCTGCCCCAAGGTGATCCTCGACCACCATTTCGACGACATCCCCATGCACAGCGTCCGCGAGGACGCCTACGACGGCATGCGGCAGGCGACGCAGCACCTGCTCGAGCTCGGCCACCGGAGGATCGCCTACCTCGACGATCCGGACCCGGACAAGAACCCGTGGAAGCGCGCGGGCGTCATCGAGACGCTGCGCGCGGCCGGCGTGCCCGACCCGGAGAACTGCGTGCTCCCCATCGCCGCGGGCGCCCAGCAGGAGACGATCCGCCGCCTGCGCGAGGTTCTGGCGGCGCCCGACCGGCCCACGGGCATCGTCGGCGTCGACGACAGCCCGGCGTTCCTCGCCGTCCAGGCCGCCGACGAGATGGCGCTCTCCATTCCCGAGGATCTGAGCGTGGTTGGCTATGGGGATCACATTTTTCGCGGCGGCGTCTACGACGGACTGACGAGCGTCTCGTGGGACCCGGCGCACATGGGCGAGGAGGCGGTGCGCCTCCTCGTCGAGAAAAAGCCGGAGGATGTGCCCGAAGCCGTGCTCGTGCCGGTGCACCTCGTCCAGCGCGAGACCACGGGCCCGGCGCCGGCGGCCTAGGCCCCGGGCGGGGGCGAGCGGTCGCGCGTATGCGAGAGACGACAACGGATATCGGCTCGACTCCGAAGCGCGCGCGCGGACGGACCAGGCCCGCCGCCTCCAGGAAGACTCAAGCCCGCCGCTCTCCCGGACCGATAATACTCATGGAGCCGTCCGGGAGGAGGTGCCTCGATGCGAGACAAGGAAACGAACAAGACCGTCGACGTGGACCTTCTCGTACGCTGCCCGCGCCAGAGCTACACCATCACGCGCGCGATGTGCTACGCCCGCCAGCACGCCGGACTCTGCCGCTCGCTCCACTGCTCTCACCGCCTGGGGGAGCACCCCTGCTGACGCGCGACCGCGCCGCCGCGAGAGACCCTATCCGCCGCCCGTGAACGAGACCAGCTCACGCAGGCCCGCCTCGAACGCGACCCCCGGCTCGTAGCCGAGCGCATCGCGCGCGCGCGCGATGTCCGCGACCGAGTGCCGGATGTCGCCGGCGCGCTCGGACGCGAGCTCGGGCTCGACGTCCGAGCCGTGGATGGCCTTCAACGCGGTGAGGAGGTCGAGGAGGTTCGTGCGCGCGCCCGTGGCGACGTTGAACACCTCGCCGCGGCCGGCCTTCTCCGAGCGCATCGCGAGGAGGTTCGCCTCGACCACGTCCCGGACGAAGAC